>Ga0306920_100000439_pt1 | contig 48314 bp, 42 predicted proteins | sample flu12Cox44000170_FD_204666 | JGI IMG/M metagenome (GOLD analysis project Ga0306920, IMG submission 204666) | Lab enrichment of tropical soil microbial communities from Luquillo Experimental Forest, Puerto Rico - flux4day.12C.oxic.44.000.170 (v2)... | ecosystem: Environmental > Terrestrial >... | reverse complement strand
ACGCCTGTTCGGACGTGTTACCGAAGAAATAATCCGGATGCCGCATTATGAACTGATCGAGCGGCGATGACGACGCCACCAGAACCGTGCACGAACTTCCGCTGCGCCGCCCGGCTCGCCCCGCCCGTTGCCAAGTTGCCGCAATCGTTCCCGGATAGCCCGCCATTACCGTCGCGTCGAGCGAGCCCACATCGATTCCCAACTCCAGCGCGTTGGTTGAAACCACTCCGCGGATTTTCCCTTCACGCAGCCCGCGCTCGATCTCCCGCCGCTCGCTCGGCAAATATCCTCCGCGGTACCCGCGAATCGGCTGCGGGCTCCCGGGAAAGTGCGGATTCGCTTTTTGCAGATAGGTCAGCAGGATTTCCGTGTTGAGCCGCGAATTTGCGAATACCATCGTCTGCAAATCGCGCTGCAGGAATTCCAGCGCCACGCGCGAACTCTCACTGATGTAACTCCGGCGGATCCCCAGGGCACGGTTCACCACCGGCGGGTTGTAGAACACAAACGTCCTCTCCCCCGCCGGCGCGCCATTCTCGCTCAACACTTCCACGCGGTCTTCAATCAGCCGCTCCGCCAGTTGGCCCGGATTGGCGATGGTCGCCGAACAGCAAATAAACCGCGGCGCGCTTCCGTAGAAGCTCGCAATCCGCCGCAGCCGCCGCAGCACGTTGCACAAATGGCTGCCGAACACGCCGCGGTAGGTATGCAGCTCGTCGATCACAATGTATTGCAGATTCTCGAACAGCCGAGTCCACCGCGTGTGGTGCGGTAGAATTCCCGTGTGCAGCATGTCTGGATTGGTCAGGACGATGTGTCCCTGCTCCCGGATTGCCTTCCGTGCATCGCTCGGCGTATCGCCGTCGTAGGTAAATACGCCAAAGGAATGCCGGTGCGTTTTTTGCGGCTGCAGGTCCGGCGTTATATGGGCCGGAATTTCGGGCCCCCTGTCGTCGACTGGCGGATTTAGCCCCGCTGCAAACTCCTCCGGCCCGCCTTCGCCACCCTTCTGCAGCCTGCGATGCAAGTCGTACAATTCCGCCAGCTGATCCTGCGCCAGGGCCTTGGTCGGAAACAGATAGAGCGCCCGCGTATTCTCATTTTTCAAAATCGCGTCCAGCACCGGCAGGTTGTAGCAAAGCGTTTTCCCCGAAGCCGTCGGCGTGACCATCACCACATTTTTTCCTGCGTGCACCGCTTCTGCCGCCGCAGCCTGATGCGAATACGGTCGCGCGATTCCTTTGGCGGCGTACACCTCGCGCAGCGTCTCGCTAACCCACAGCGGCCACTCTCTGTGCACTGCCGCCCGCGCGGGGAACCGCCGCACGGCCGGTAAAACGTCATGGTTCGAGCCGCGTTCCGCGAACCAGCCGAGCACCTCTTCCACTTTCCTAACCGCGCGCTCGGCACGCTTCTCGACTGCCGCGTCCATCGCGATGGTCTTCGCTTTGCCTGGTTTGACCGCCAGCCCGTCGCCCATTGAAACCTCGCACGCCCGCTAGAGCACAGCTAAGCTGTTTCGCTTTCCCTTCGTTTAAGGCTTTGCCTTTTGTTCGCTCAGGGTAGCACCAGACCCGCAGCCGCGCAATCGCCATTTTCGCTTTTTGTTCACAAGCGCTGGAGGTGGTGCCTGCGAGAGCCTTTCGCCAGAGCCGACCGAACCTGGGCTCCGATCGGGTTCTCCTCTCCCTGTTTTCCTGTATCATCTCTGCGGATTTTTCTAGCTGGGGGGAGCGCCGATGAAAACGTTTACTGCCGCCTTGCTTGCTTGGTTCCTGCTTTTTCTCGCTTTCTTTTCCCTCGCCGATACTTCCCGCGCACTCGACAACGGCCTGGCCCTCACTCCTCCCATGGGCTGGAACTCTTGGAACAAATTCGGCTGCAACGTGAGCGAAGACCTCATCAAGTCGATGGCCGACGGCATGGTGTCGTCCGGAATGAAGGATGCCGGCTATCAATACGTGGTGATCGACGATTGCTGGCAGGTGAGGCGCGACGAAAACGGCAATATCGTGTCCGACGCCGAGCGCTTTCCCTCCGGCATGAAAGCGCTCGGCGACTACATTCATGCCAAGGGACTGAAGTTCGGCATCTATTCCGATGCGGGAGAAAAAACCTGCGCCGGCCGCCCGGGCAGCATGGGGCACGAATATCAGGACGCGCTGATGTACGCCAAGTGGGGCGTGGACTATCTGAAATACGACTGGTGCCATTCCGGCAAGCGCAACGCGGAGGAAGCGTACTCGACCATGCGCGACGCGCTGAAAGCGGCGGGTCGTCCGATTGTCTTCAGCATGTGCGAATGGGGAACGGCCAAGCCCTGGTTATGGGCCGCGGACACCGGAAACATGTGGCGCACTACCGGCGACATCAACGACCACTGGGAAGGGAAGCAGAAGTACAAAGACGGCGGCTGCTGCGCGCTGGGCATGTTGGACATTCTCGATTTGCAGGTGGGCCTCGAGGCGTTTGCCGGGCCCGGCCGCTGGAACGATCCGGACATGCTCGAAGTCGGCAACGGCGGCATGACTACCAACGAATACCGAGCGCACTTCAGTTTGTGGGCGATTTTGGCGGCCCCGCTGATCGCCGGCAACGATCTGCGCAGCATGTCGCCGGAAATCAAAGAAATTCTGACCAACCGCGAAGTGATCGCCGTGAACCAGGACGCGCTAGGCCACCAGGCCAGCCGAGTCGCGAAAGGAGGCAGCGTGGAGATCTGGTCGAAGACGCTCAAGGACGGCAGCCGCGCCGTGCTCGTTCTGAATCGTGGCGCAAGCGAAACAGAAGCCTCCGTGCCGTGGACCGTCCTCGGATACCCGGAACATCTTTCCGCCGGCGTCAGAGACCTTTGGGTTCACAAGGACCTCGGCAAGTTCACCGGAAAATTTTCCGTGAAGGTACCGTCGCACGACGTAGTCGTTCTAACCGTGAAGCCTTAGACAACCGGCTGAATGCAGCCTGGAAACGTAATGGGCCGTTTGCGGGTCCGCCGAAGCCGGTATTTCCCGGCCAGAATAGACCTACCTTCCAATGCGTGTTACTTCGACGGTTTCTCAGATGGGACGCTATGGGGTACTATCTACGGCCAACGCGCCGCCCAGCCCGCCCCCAGCCACCTAGCAAAGGAGAGTCGCGATGAGCACCAGGCCAGTTCCCGCACCGGAAAGCGAAGCGAAGGTCGCGCCGATAGCCATGAAGTTTGAGATTGTTGTGATCCCCGTTTCCGATGTGGATCGCGCAAAAGATTTTTACGCAAAGCTTGGCTGGCGCCTGGACGCCGACTACGCGCACGAGAGCGATTTCCGCGTCATCCAGTTCACGCCGCCTGGCTCGGGCTGCTCCGTCATTTTCGGAAAGAACGTCACCCCGGCAGCGCCCGGTGCAGCGCAAGGCTTGTACTTGATCGTATCCGACATGGAGGCGGCGCGGCGCGAGCTGCTCGCTCGCGGCGTCGAAGTGAGCGAAGCATTCCACAACGAAGGCGTGTACGCCGGCACGGACGAGGCCTACCTATTTGGACGAGTCCGCGTCAACGGCCCGGACGCCAGCCATCGCAGCTACCGTACCTTTGCGTCCTTCCAAGATCCGGACGGCAACGGCTGGCTGCTGCAGGAACTAACGACGCGGCTGCCCGGGCGCATCGATCCGGGCACCACGGGCTTCGCGTCGGTAAGCGATCTGGCGAGCGCGCTGCGCCGCGCGGCGGCTGCGCATGGCGAACACGAAGCCCGCAGCGGAGGCCAGCGCGATGAAAACTGGCCCGACTGGTACGCTTCGTACCTGGTGGCGGAACAGTCTGGCGCCCCTTTGCCGGAATGACAGAGCGCCGCCATCGAGGACCTACCGCGATGAAACCGAGATTGCCAACGAGAATCTCTGGACTGGTTTCGAAAGTTTTGCCTCTGGGGGTTCTCGCGATGGCGTCGGCCGCCTGCCCGGCGCACGCGCAGTTGTTCGATTTCCCGAAGGATCGGCTGGTCGACTATTCCGAGGCAAATCCTTTCGATCGCTTGGCGGACGGAAGACCCAAAGTGCCCGACAATCTGCTTCGGCAGGCGCGCGAACTTTCCGCCGAAGAGATTTGGGCGGTGCTGGAAGAGAAAGGCTACAAGAACCAATACGCCGATGGCTTTCGCATCCTGCATCCGGACAAGCCGATGGTGGGGCGCGCGTTTACGGTGCAATTCATGCCCATGCGCCCTGACGTCGAGCACATAGCCGAAGCCAAGGCCAAGGCGCGCGGCATGGGCCCCCTGCACAATCAGACCGCGATTGACATGCTGCAGCCGGGCGACGTGCTGGTGGTCGATCTGTTCGGCAAGAAAGTTGGCGGGACCATCGTTGGCGACAATCTTTTCTATTACGTGATGACCGCCACCAAGAGCGCCGGGCTGGTGGTGGACGGCAGCATCCGCGATCTGGACGGAATATCGGAAATCGATATGCCGGCTTACTTCAAGGATGTGGATCCCACGCCGATCGGGAACGTGATGCTGACCGGCATCAACGTGCCGGTGCGTATCGCGGGCGCGATGGTGATGCCGGGCGATCTGGTGGTGGGCGACCGCGAGGGCGTGTACTTCATTCCTCCGCACCTGGTGAGGGAGGTGTTGGACCGCGCCGATGAGATCCGCGTCCATGACGAATGGACCAAAAAGAAGTTCGCGGAAGGAAAATACAAGTCCAGCGAAATCTACAGCAGCCCCCAAGACCCCCAGTTGAAAGAGGAGTACGAGGCGTATCGGAAGCGCCGCTTGGAGGAAATCCGCAAGCAGCGCGCCAGCCAGGAAAAATAGACTACTTCTTGGCGGGTCGGTACAGAATGACGCGTACTTTTTCGAGCGTGATGAGCCCGCCTTCCACCATTTCGTCGAGGCGCGGAAGGATCTCCTCGATACGCTCGGTGGCTTCAACGATTTCGACGACCATGGGAAGATCCTGCGACAGCCGGAGGATTTTGTCGGTGTGATAGACGCTGGAGGAACCAAAGCCGCCGACTCCGCGCAGAACGGTGGCGCCCGAGAACCGCTCCTTTCTAAGGAGTTCGACGATTGCTTGGTGCAGAGGTTTGCCCCGCCACTTGTCGGACTCACCGATATGGATGCGCATCAGGGTGCGTTCGCCCGTAAACTTTTCGTGGGTCATGAACGGCTCCTTAGAAGCGATTCGCGAGACGGATGCCGGCTACCGAGAGCAGGAGGCCGGCGATGACGCTGGCTCCGACGTAGGCGGCGGCGCGCAGCCATTCGCCGTCTTCCAGCATTTTCGCGGTCTCCCAGCCGAAACTGGAAAAGGTGGTATAGCCGCCGAAGAACCCGACGGCAATGGCAATACGCAAATCGGAAGAGACGAGCATGCGGTTCAGGGTAAGCTGCCCGAGGAAGCCCAAGAACAGGCAGCCGGTCAGATTGATGAGAAGCGTGCCGTAAGGAAACGTGCTGTCCGTTCGGGTCTGTACCAGACCTTGCAGGCCGTAACGGCTTAGCGTGCCCACGGCTCCGAATAGAGCGATCAGAACAATCTTCAAGCTGTGCCTCGCTGGGTTCGGTGGTCACGGCTTTGCCGCGGGCATAACAAAAAACTCCTGGAGCCTGCTGGCTGCCAGGAGTCATCAGCGGATTCCCGCGAAATGCCGGAGGAATCGGCGGTTATGGCGAACTCCATCGCCCGATCTTGCCGCAGCCAGTGTAGGACAGGGCGGCGGAGGGACGCAACGGCGCGAGCGGCGAAAAGGTTCCTCGCCGCTGCACTCCTCGGGAATGACAGGTCAGAAGCCAGCGGCTAAAAGTGGAAGCGGTAGCGGATCTGGCCGGTGAATTGGCGCGGATAGTTCCAGTGGGTGCCGCCAAAAGTGTTGGAGTTGTCGAGCAGGTAGCGCGAATCGTTGAGATTTTGCGCGGTGAAGCCGACCGAGAAGCGCTCCCCAAAAAATTTGGCGAGCGACAAGGAAAATTCAGTGTGGTCGGGAAGGTGAGCCGGGCCTTCGCGGTCGAGGAAACCGGAACCGTAGGAAATGTTGCCGGACGCGGAGATGTGCAATGGCAGCGAGGAGTGAAATCCGAAGCTGAGCGTGTTGCGCTGATCGTGATCGAGGTAGCAGAAGCCGCCGCCTTGGCAGAGCTCGCCCTCCTCCGCCAAAAGACCGCCGGTGACCGCGCCCGAGCCTTCGATCATTTGGTTGGAGTAGGTGAGGTAGACATCGAAGAGTTTGGCGATACGCGGCGAACGGGCAGTGGACTCCCAGCCGTGAATGCGCGCGCGCTCCAAGGTGACCGGGAAAAAGATGTTGGAGTTGCCCAGCACATCGTGGTCAAAGAAGTTGCGCGCGTGGGTCTGAAAGTTTGAGAAGTCGAACGTCCAGCCGCGGATGGGAATGGTCAAGCCGAATTCGCGCTGTTCGTCGGTTTCGCCGTGCAGGGGGAGAAATGCGAAACCCTGGTCGGTGGCGAACACCAGCAGCGGTCCCGAGACGGTAGTGAGCGGCGGGGCCTGGTAGTAGCGGCCATAGAAAGCGCGGAAAACCCATTTGAGTTTGGGAATGCGAAGCGCTGCGCCCAAACGCGGATCGGTCTTGTCTTCGCTGACTCCGCCTGAGAAATGGGTGTAGCGAAGGCCGGCGTTGAGCGTAAGCCAATTTGCGGCGCGGAACTGGTCTTCGACGAATAGCGAGAACTGGCCGCCGGTGGGGCCGACCTTTTCCGCCGCCACCTGGCCCGAGCCATCGGTTGCGGCGACGCGGAGGAATGAGTCGTCTTGTTGCGCGAAGCCGTATAGACCCAATCGCGCGTTGTGACGGCCGCGCGTGACGCCGAGCGACACTTGTGCGCCTTCGTAGCGCGAATCGTTGTGCTCGGTCGGATTGGGCGGCTGATCGGGAAGCAAACTGGGGACGGGGCCGGAACCGTCGTAGGCGGCGTGGTTAGAGTGAATGAAAGGGGCGGTCGTGAGCAGCACGCCCGGCTCGAAGGTGTGAACCCATGTGAAATTGAGGAAGGCGTCGCGCTCGCGTTGCGTGTCGCGGATGAGCGCGTCCTGCTGTTCGCCGGTGTTGGGAATTTGGAAGAAGTCGGAACGGGCAGATGCAGCCAGGCGCAGCTGATTGTCGGGCGTCAGGTTGAAGATGAGCGAGGTGAAACCGCCGACGCCGTTGCTGGCGTCGTGGAGCGCGTCGGGTACGGGCGGCATGAGCCCGAAGTCGGAGCGATTGGCGCTGACGCTGGCATAGTAGGCGAAACGATCGCCGTGATCGCCGATGCTGATCTGGCTGTCGGTCGAATGGTAGCTGCCGTAGGTGGCGAGGAGTTCGATTTCGCGATTGCGTTCAAAACCCGAGCGCGGGATGACATTGAAGGTGCTGTAGACGCGGTCGCCGTAATCGGCGGAGTAGCCGCCGCGGTTGATTTCGACTACATCCATATCCTTAGGATCGAACTGAGCGCCGACGTTGGCCGCGATATTGGTATTGGGTACGGGGATGCCGTCGATGAGCCAGGAGACCTGGTGGCCGCCGCGAACATGCAGCTGGTCGTGCACCATGTACGCGCCGGGGGTGTAATCGGTAACGAAATCGAGGCTGTTGGCGCGGCTGGCCCCGGGGGTTTCGCTGATGGTCTGTTGCGTGAGCGTGACCGGACTGGACGAAGAGGTGGTGTCCAAAGTCTGTGCCGATTCGCTGACCTCGACCTGCTCGGTCAGGCCAGCGACCTCGAGCGGGAAGTGCCGCAGAGGGGCGGAGTCGGCGACGACGGTGAGGTCCGCTACGGACTCGCGAAAGCCATCGTGCGTGATTTGCAGGGTGTAGTTGCCGGCTGGCACGGCGTCCATCTGAAATTCGCCGGCGTCATCGGTAAAGGCTGCGCGCTTCCAGTCGGACTGCTTGGCTTGCAATAGAAGGTGTGCGCCCGAAATGGGACGGTGCTGGACGTCGTGAACGATGCCGCGCACGGTGCCGAAAATTCCGGCAAGGGACGCCGAGGAGCCAGCGAACGAAACAAGTAGACCCAATAAAATCAAACCAGCACGAAATCCTTTACGACGTGACATTGTGAACGATCGGCTCCAAAAGGATTGAGCTGCGCCACTCGTTAAGCGGGCAGGCGGAGTTATTCAGAACTACGCGAAGTGGAGCTGTTCAGATGAGGCTTGGCCGGGACTTGGGGGGGCGAGAGGGGAGCAAAGGGAGCGGCGGTTTCGCTGGCGCCAAACGGGGAGACGGTTTCTGGGAAGGGATTGGCAGAAGCCAGCTCGACGGGCGGCGAGAGCAGGAAGACATGGGCATGAACGGCAAACGGTTCGGTCGTTTCGCAGCAGGACATCGAGCAGGATCGGACTTTGTCCCCGCTGTGAGCCTGCTTGTGGTCGCAATCCATCGGCGCTTCTTCGTTTTTTGCGAGGGGATGATGATGGGCCGCGATGGGGCAATGGTCGCCGGCGCAACATACGCCGCTGGCTATGGCCAGAGCCGAGACGACAGGACCTTGAAGCAACAGCGCCGCGAAGAGGCAAACGAGCGGCGGCACGCGGCGGCTCGCGAGCAGATTAGCGAAATGGCGGGCGAACTTCATAGCGCGACCCAGCGTGCTATCTATCATACGCCAAAAACCGGCAACCGGTCCGCCGGAACGAGCCTTCCTTCAGAATGGCCCATCGGCCGCTGCCGCGCGGCGCGGACGAGAAAATCCGTTTAGAGCGAGTTGGATCGAGGCGACTCCGTGCGTATCGCGCTTGACATCGCCCGTGGCGTCCGGCGCGACTGCATAGGGGCCCACGCCATCATGCGCAGCTACCTTCTGGCGCGGGTGGGAGCAAGCGGCAAAAAGGCGTTTTCGTTCCTGGGCGAAAACGCTTGCGAGCGTGAACCGGCCCGCGACTCGCGTTGGCGTCCGGTTGTCATAAAGGGAACGAAAGGCAAAGGCAACCGACGTTTCCGAAGTTTGCCACGTTAGTCTGGTTCTGCTCTCTAGTCAGGCGCAGTGACCGGGCGAAATGGATCCGAAGCAAAGCCAAATCGATGCAGTCATTACGCGGTGCTACGCGGCGGCGCTGCTGGCTTGCGCGCTGTTTGCGCTGATCCTGGCGGCCAAGACGGCGCGCCTTCCCATGCAGTTTGACTACGAAGAAGGAAACGTTCTTAACGCTGGCGTCCGCATTAGCGAGGGATTGACGCCCTATCCGGCGGCGGGGAGTTGGCCGATTGTACTGAATCCCTACGGCCCCATTCCGTATCTGTTGACCGCCGTCTGGGTGAAATGGTTCGGCATCAGTTTCTTTGCGCCGCGGATGGTTTCGATCGTGTGCGGCGCGGTGATCGCGCTGCTTGTCGGCCTTTTGATCCGCCGGGTCGGCGGTCCGCTCGCCGTGAGCATCATCTTTGCGTGCGGCTTTCTCTCCGTAGTCAGCGTGCGCAACTGGATGTTGACGTCCCGTGTCGATTGGCTGGCGCTTGCACTCTCCTTTGGCGGGCTGGCGGCGTGCGTGTTTTTGCAGAAGCATTGGTATGTGGCGGCGGCACTGTTCTCTGCGGCACTGTTTGTGAAGTACAGCTTGCTGGCGGCGCCGCTGGCTTGCGCGGTGTGGCTCGCATCGCGCCGGGAGTGGAAGACGCTCATGCGCATGGCGTTGGCTTCGGCGGCGATTTGTGCCGCGGGGTTCTGGCTGACGCAAAAGTGGAGCGGAGGGAATTTCGCGTTCCATCAATTCGAAACCCATCCGGACCCTTACAGCCTTGCGCAATGTTTGAAATTCCTAGGCGAGAGGATCGCGGCGGTACCCCTATTTTTCGGGGTTGCCATAGCAGGGGTTGTGCGCGACGCGGCGAAAAGAGCCCTGGCACTGCCCACCCTGTACTTCCTCAGTGCCACCCTGGGCGCCCTGACGCTTGGTAAGGCCGGATCGAACACCAACCATTTGATCGAATGGACGGCGGCGATCTGCTGGTGCGCGGGATATGGCTGGCGCTTCATCGAGGCTTGGCTGCGAGAGAGAAGTCTTTTGCTGGCCAACCGGCTGGCCTTGGCGGCGGTGTTTATCACCACACTGCTCGCTTCCTTGACCTACCGGACGCCCATGGAGGAACGGACATTATGCGGAGCGACTTACGCTTTCCTCGCAAGTCATGGCGATAGCGTGCTGACCGACAGCGTGGGGGCGCTATTGCTCACGGGCAAGCCGGTGCTGGTGTCAAACCCCTTCGTCTACACCCAACTCGTCAGGCGGGGAATACTGCATGGCGACCTGATCGAGGAGCGCGTGTCGCAAAAGAAATTTGACGTGATCCTGTTGCGCGATCCGATTGGCGCATACCCTGCGGACGTAAGGTTCAGCAAAGGAACCTTGCAGGCGATTCGCAAGAACTACCACGAGGGCGCGCCGTTCGAGTGTTTCGACTCCAATTTCGCCTACGTTCCCAATCCTTAGCATTCCGATACAGCGCCGGCCCCGGCGCGGAGTCTTGACTAGAAAGGGTGAGGGACGCAGACTCGGCTCATGGCACACATCTACATGACGTTTGATTTTGGAGCGGACGAAGAGAAAGCGCAGCAGGCGCGGCACAAGCTGGACGTTTGGAAGCAGGCGTTCCGGCTGGACAAGAGGTTGCTGTACAAATTTGAGCGCCCGGCACAGGAAGGCGACGGAACTCCGCAAGCCGAGGCTGCGCCCGCGAGAGTCGAGAAGCCTGCCACGGGCGGCAAAGGCGGCAAGGCAGGCGGAACCAAGGCCAAGGCCAAAACCGAAGAGAAGCCGGCAGCCGCGTCCGTGCCAACCGGCCCGGTGAAGCTGCACCTGAGGCTGGCGTTTTCCGGGCATGAAAAGATGACCGAAGAGCGCTGGCTGAAGCGGATTCCTTCCGAACCGCCCTTCCGGGATGCCGCGCCCGAGACGATCCGATCCTCGGACGCGGCCTTTCCCGAAGTTGAGGGCAAGTTTGAGACCCTCGATGGATAACCATTGAGGCCAAATTGGACTGCTGGCGGCCCGATTTTCCAACGGGAGGGTGGCGTCGCTTGGCAAAGGAGCGAAATCGGTTTCGCTATAATTTGCATAGAGGGAGCCGTTAACGATGCCCTGGATTCAGAAGACGACAACGGTTCGCTAAAGCCACATTTTCCAAGGGGTCCTGCCGAATGGCCGTTCAAACGCGCGTGAAGATAGCCAAAAGCGAAACTCCCAAGAACGAAAAGTACGGCGGCCTAAGTCGCGACACATTGATCCGGTTGTACCGCACCATGTACTTGTCCCGGAAGCTGGACGACCGGGAGATTCAACTCAAACGCCAGAACAAAATTTTTTTCCAGATTTCAAGCGCCGGGCATGAAGCGGTGACCGCGGTTATGGGGTTGCTTTTGCGGCCGTGCACCGACTGGGTCTATCCCTACTACCGCGACCGTGCGCTGTGTCTGATGCTGGGCGTCACGCCGCTGGAGATGCTGCTTCAGGCGGTCGGCGCGAAGGACGATCCAAGTTCCGGCGGGCGCCAGATGCCGTCGCATTTCGGGCATCCGAAGTACAACCTGCCGAGCAAATCTTCTTGCACCGGGACGCAGTTCCTGCACGCTGCAGGCGCGGCGGAGGCGACGCTGTACTACGAACAGCACCCGAAGGCTTTGGCACAGGCGAAGAAGGCTCCGCGCGGTGAGCTGGCAAAACACACCGCGGACGAGATTGTCTATGTCTCTGCGGGCGACGGAGCGACCAGCGAAGGAGAGTTCTGGGAGTCGCTGAACGTCGCCTGCATCAAAAAGCTGCCCCTGCTGTACCTGGTGGAGGACAACGGCTACGCGATTTCGGTTCCCGTGGAAGTGCAAACGGCAGGAGGCAACATCGCCAAGTTGGTGAAGTCGTTCCCCGGTCTTCATGTTGCGGACGTAGACGGAACCGATCCGATTGAGAGCTATCTGGTCTGTCAGGAAGCCGTGAGCTATTGCCGCGAGCGCCGCGGCCCCGCATTGATCCATGCCAAGGTTACGCGGCCCTATTCGCATTCACTTAGCGACGACGAGAAATTGTACAAGTCTCCGGAAGAGCGGGAAACGGAGGCGCATCGCGATCCGCTCTCGAAATTTGCCTTGTTTCTGGTACGGGAGGGGCTGCTCGACCAGAAGCAGATTGAAGCGCTCGAAGCGCAAGTGGATCACGAAGTGAGACAAGCGACCGACCAGGCTTTGGCGGCTGAGGTTCCGTCGGTCGAGTCCATTTACGACAGCATGTATTCGCCGGATGTAGATCCAACGTCGGCGGCCTTTGCCGCCGAGCCGCATTTGCACGGTGCGCAGAAGACCATGGTGGAGATGGTGGCGGCGACTTTGCATGATGAGATGTCGCGCGACGAACGGATCGCGGTTTTTGGAGAAGATGTGGCAGACGCGAGCCGGGAAGAGAACCTGAAGGATGTGAAGGGAAAAGGGGGCGTGTTCAAGGCGACGGCGGGCTTGCAAAGAAAATACGGCTCGACGCGGGTATTCAACACGCCGCTGGCGGAGGCGTCCATCGTGGGCCGCGCGATCGGCATGGCCACGCGCGGACTGAAACCGGTGGCCGAGATTCAGTTTTTCGACTACATCTGGCCGGCAATGATGCAGATTCGCGATGAGCTCTGCACCTTGCGTTGGAGGTCGAACGGAAGCTTTGCGTGCCCCATGGTGATTCGCGTGGCCATCGGGGGGTATCTGACGGGCGGAGCGATCTACCACAGCCAGAGCGGAGAATCGATTTTTACGCATACTCCGGGGTTGCGGGTGGTTATGCCCTCTACCGCGTTGGACGTCGCCGGAATGCTGCGGACGGCGATACGCTCTGACGATCCGGTGATGTTTTTGGAACACAAGCATCTCTACCGGCAGCCCTACAACCGGTCGGAATATCCGGGGCCGGATTTCACGATTCCCTTCGGTAAGGCCCGGCTGGTGAAGGAGGGGACCGACGTCAGCATCGTGACCTATGGAGCGTTTGTGCATCGCGCAGAAGTGGCGGCGGCGCAGTTAGAGCGCGAGGGGATTTCCGCGGAGATTCTGGATCTGCGCTCTCTCACTCCTTATGACTGGGACGGAATTTGCGCCACCGTGCGCAAGACGCATCGCGTCGTCGTGGCCTACGAAGACATGCTGAGCTGGGGCTATGGAGCCGAGCTGGCGGCGCGCATCGCCGACGGGTTATTCGATGAGCTGGACGCGCCGGTGAAGAGGATCGCCGCCACCGACACGTTCTGCGCCTACCAGCCGAAGCTAGAAGATGTGATTCTGCCGCAGTCGGATACGGTGGTGGCGATGGTCAAGCAGTTGCTCGAATACTGAGCCGGCCGGGGGTTCTAACGCGCCAGTAAAAAACGTCCGCAAACCCAGGTGAGAGTGGCACTTCTGTAGCAGGCAACTTTTTGGCTTGCTTGGGCGTATAGTCAGATAGAGCAGGGAAGATTCCTGCCTGCGGGAGGCTCTTATGGTTTGCAACAGCTGCCAGAGGAACATCGCGGACGGGTCACGGTTTTGCTACAACTGTGGCGCGAGGCAAGTGGTAACCGACGCGCCGAATATGGCCGCGGCAACCGGTGGGCCGAAAAGGCTGATGAGATCGAGCACCGACAAGAAACTCGGCGGTGTATGCGCCGGTGTGGCCGACTATTTGGATATGGACCCGACTTTGGTGCGGGTGTTGTGGGTGCTGGTAGTTTTCTGCGGCGGAACGGGCATCTTGCTGTACGTGATCTTGTGGCTGGTGCTGCCGCTGGCGCCCCCGCCGGTGTATGCGGCTCCGACTTCGCCGGCTCCGATTGTGCCGCAACCCGGAAACTAGGCGTTTCTGGGTCGCGCCCCCTCGAGGGAAGTTCATTTCTTGACGGGCCGGGCCGGACGTGCCCGGCTCGCACCGCCTTCCCCAAATAGAATGTGATCGGCGGAAATCGCTCCTGCGCCGACCGTAGCAAGTGCAAAGGAAGCTGTTCCCAGCGCCAGCGGGAACTCGTATTCGTGCAAAGCCATGACGCCGTGGCCGCCGTGGACTTTTACCATGGCCACGGCCATTTCCACTGCAAGAAGCAACCCGACCGGGCGAGAAAACAGGCCGAGAATCAAGAGGATCCCGCCGAAGGTCTCAAGAACGCCCGCCACATAGACCAGTTGAGCCGGCAAGCCGTGCTGCACAAACATCCCTTGCATCGCCGACGCAGAACGTGTGAGCTTCGGATAGCCGTGCGTGAGGAAGATCACGCCTATAGCTATGCGGAGGATTAGCAAGCCTAACGGCTGAAAAGAACTGAGAAATTTCACAATCACCTCTGGCGCATCATCTGAAGGGAACCGGCGAGCGTTTCGCATTCTAGCAAAAGCCGCGCGCACGGTCGGCAACCGCAGCGCGCCAGGCGAATCGGGTAGAATTTAGGCTCCCTGTTTTGGATGGTCTGACCAATGAAAAGAAAGCTGCTGATTGCCGTGCCGCTGCTGGCGCTGGTGACGCTCTCGGCGTGGTTTTTTCGGCCGAGGCACGAGTCGCTCGGCGAGGCCTATGTCAGCGAGAAGAGCGTGACGCTCTGGAGCAGCATGGCGCAGGTGCGGGAGCCGCTGGGCGTACTGCGCTATGGCGAACGCGTGGACATGCTGGCCAAGCGCAACGACTTCGTAAAGGTGAGGAGCAATGCGGGAGCCGTAGGCTGGGTAGACGGCCGGCTGCTCATGGATCCGGCGCTGTGGCAGCGCTCGGAAGAGCTTTTGAAGCGCGCGGAAAGCTTGCCGGTGCAAGCCAGCGGACGCACCAAGGTTGCGACCAATCTGCGCGTCGAGCCGGGGCGCACGGCGCCAAGGTTGTACCAGTTTTCCAGGGGAGTGGCGGTGCAGGTGGTGGCGCGCGCCGAAGCGGACTGGGCGCAAGTTTCCGACGAGAAAGAGAACAGCGAGCCGCAGGATGCGAAAAAGGAGGACTGGTTCTTGATCCGCGGACTGGCCACGCGACCGCCGGGGGAGACGTCGGCGAGGACCGCGGTACAACCTGCGACCACCGAACCGGGCGACCAGACCGTGCCCATTGCGGGCTGGGTGATCGCGCGATTTCTGGAACTGGATGTACCGGACCCGGTGCGCGAGGGAGCTAGTGCGGCGAATCTGCGGCCAATCGCCTGGTTTGAGCTGAATCGCGTGGAAGATCCTTCGGGCCAGAAGCAGCAATACCTGCTGGCGGCGGCCCGCGGGCCGGAAGGGCAGCGGTGCGATTTCTCAGCGCTTCGCGTGTATACGTGGAATCGCAAGAAATCGCGCTACGAGACAGCGTTCATCGAGAATGATCTTTGCGGGAGTTTGCCGATTCGCGTTGGCAAGTCGCCGGCAGGGCAGCCGGAGTTTCGTTTTGTGAACGCCGATGACCAGAGGAACGACCGGGTATACCGGCTGATGCAGACGGTGGTGCGGCGGGTACGGGAAGGCAACGAACAGAGGAAAGCGCAAGATGGCGGGAAAGCGCAGACGAAGGGACGTTGACAGGTTGAAGCGCTCCAAGAAAGGCAAAAGCCGTGACGTTGCACATTAATGAAGGCGAAGTGAAGAGCGTGCTGAGCATGGCGCTGGCGATGGAAGCGGTGGAGACGATTTCCAGGCGGCAAGCGGCGGGAGAGGTGCTGGTGCACGCGCGGCGGCGATTCGAATTGCCCGGCGGGGCGTTCTTTCACCACATGGCCGCCGCAGATCTGACGGAGAAGCTGGTCGCTAGCAAGCAGTACACCTACGTCGGCGGCAAGTTGAAGTTTGTGGTCAGCCTGTTTTCCACGGAAAGCGGAGACTTGCTGGCTCTGATCGAAGCAGACGTGATGGGACAGATGCGGACGGGCGCAGCTTCAGGCGTGGCCACAAAGTTCCTGGCCCGCGTGGATGCCAGGAACGCCGCGATCATCGGCACGGGGGCGCAGGCGCGCACGCAGTTGGAGGCGATCGCGGCGGTGCGCAAGCTGGAGCAGGTGAAAGTCTACGGGCGCGAGGCGGAGCGGCGCGAAAGCTTCGCGCGAGAGATGTCGGCGCAATTGGGCGTGCGCGTCGAGCCCGCGGCAAGTTCGGCGGAAGCGACAGCAGGCGCGGCGGTTGTTTGCACGGCAACGACGGCGAGCCACGCGGTCGTGAACTCGAGCGCCATCTCACCCGGCACCCACATCAATGCCATCGGCGCCAACCACATGAAAAAGCGCGAGTTGGACGCCGAGACAGTGGCCAAATGCGACCGCATTTTTGTGGACTCCCTCGAACAATCGCGCCTGGAAGCGGGCGACCTGGTGCTGGGGTTTGCCGGCCATGAAAAGCGCTGGGACGCGGTGCGCGAGCTGTCTTCGCTGGTGGCTGGAATCTGCCCGGGTCGTACCGGGCAAGCGCAGATTACGCTGTTTAAATCGAACGGCATCGCTGCCTGGGATTTGGCAGCGGCAACGGCTGTTTATCGTTTGGCGAACGAACGCGGTCTCGGCAGAGCATTGCCTCTTTGGCAGACGAGCTAGAACAACCAGAGATGGCGCAATGCGCGTCGGGCTATTCTAAGGTTGAAAGCGAAGAAGCTCGACCATGAAGACTCTGCCGGACCACCTCCGTAAGGGAATGAAGCTCGTGATCGTGGGATGCAACCCGACGGAGTCGTCCGTGCGAACGGGGCATTACTACTCCGGACGGGGCAATCCTTTTTGGCCTGTTCTCTATGAGACCGGCGTCATCCCCGAGCCATTGGAATATCGCGACGACAAGCGCATCATCGAGTTTGCCATCGGCTTGACCGATTTAGTGAAGCGGCCTACGCGGACGGTCGAAGAGCTGACGCGCGAGGACTACGCCGAAGGCAGGATCGTCCTTTCGCAGAAGCTCGGCGAGTATGTTCCGCACGTCATTGCGTTCAACGGCAAGAACGTTTACGAACAGTTTGCGCAACGCCGGGTGAAGCTGGGACTGCAGAAGGAAACCCTTTACGGCGCGAGTATCTATGTCTTGCCAGCCACCGATGCACAGCACGCGCAGAACTCCAAGGACCGCGTCCCGCACTTCCGCAAGCTTGCCGCCCTGGTCCGCAAAGTCGAGAAAGCCCGCGAAGCAAAACCGGCCTGAATTCACCCGGAGGAAATCATGAATCCAGTACCCGCCGCTGCGGCGGCAGAAGCCGTGTTGCTGGAAAGCGTACAGGGCGGTGTCGCGCTGCTGGTGATGAACCGGCCCGACAAACTGAACGCGCTGAACAACGAATTGGCGACGGCCTTGAACCTCGCGTTCGAGCGGATCGGCAGGGATCTTTCCATTCGCGCGGTAGTTTTGACCGGCGCCGGGCGTGCGTTTTGCGCGGGCGGTGATCTCGGAATGATCGGGAAGGCCAGACAAGCGCGTGATCCGAAACAGCTGGAACCGATCCTTCGCGCGGGAACGGCGGCGGTGCTTCGCATGAGGACCATCGAGCAACCCGTGCTTGCCGCCGTGAATGGCGCCGCCGCCGGCGCGGGAATGAACATCGCATTAGCCGCGGACATTCGCTTCGCCGCGGAAGAAGCGACCTTCGGACAGAATTTCGCAAAGGTGGGCCTATTTCCTGACTATGGCGGAACCTTCTTTTTGCCTCAACTGGTCGGCCCGGCGAAGGCGGCGGAGCTGTTTTACACGGGCGACATGATTGACGCGCGGGAGGCGTTCCGACTGGGTTTGCTGAACCGGGTGGTACCGGGAGCGCAGCTTGCGGCGGAGGCGAAGGCCTATGCGGCGAAGTTGGCTGCCGGGCCGCCGCTGGCGATCGGCGCCGTGAAGCGAACGCTCTTCGGCGTGCAGAAAGAAGCGCTCGAACAAGCGCTCGAAGGCGAAGTAGAACAGCAGATGCGCTGCTTTGCCTCGGAGGATTCACTCGAAGGAATCCACGCGTTCTTTGAGAAGCGGCAGGCAAAGTTCACCGGCCGCTGATCGCGATACAATGGAGGAATGAGCGAACTGGAAATCAGCGTTGCCGAGTTGCAAAAGAAGAAGAAACACGGCGAACCTTTGCTGTTGATCGATGTTCGAGAACCTTGGGAATACGAAACATGCCGGATTGAGGGCGCGCAGCTCGTTCCCATGCGGACTATCCCCGCGAACCTGCAGCAGCTCGACGTCGACCTGGACGTGATCTGCTATTGTCATCACGGGCAGCGCAGCCTGGAAGTGGCGGCGTGGTTGCGCGCACAGGGCGTAGAGACGGCGCAATCCCTGGCCGGCGGCATCGACCGCTGGTCGCTTGAGATTGATCCGAGCGTTCCGCGCTATTAGCAGCGGCCGCCGGCGCGGCAAATTTTCTTCACCGCTTCAGGAAAAAAGCCTATGCCCAAAATCAAAGTGAAGTTCTATCAGAAGCCGACTTGAACCACTTGCCGCAAAGCAAGAGGTCTCTTGCTAGAGCTGGGCGCGGAACTCGAGTCGCATGATCTCGATAAGCAGCCGTTGTCGGAGCAGGAACTGAACGAACTGATCGGCGCGCGGGATTACCGGCTGTTTCTGAATCCGCGGAACGAACTCTATCGCCGGCGGAAAATGGCCGAAAAGCCGCCTTCGAAGGCAGAAGCGGTTCGCTTGATGTCCAGGGATCCTAATCTGATCAAACGGCCCGTGGTAGTGCGTGACGATCAGGTCGTGCTTGGGCTTGATAAAGCCGCGTATCGCAAGCTGTTGCACTAGATCCCAACCGACTCTTTCGCCGCGATGAGGTGTTTTAACCGATGGAAGTGAAAACCATAGGAGTGATCGGGGCGGGGACCATGGGACGGGGCATCGCTTATGCCGCCGCGCTCGGCGGGTACCACACCATACTTGAAGATGTGATGCCCGAAAATCTGGCGAACGGGAGGGCATGGATCAAGAGAGCTCTCGAAGAGGGCGTGTCACGCGGCAAGGCGCTGCCGGAGGACGCTGCCGCGGCTCTCGCGCGGATTGAAACCGTATCCACCGTCGAAGCTGCGTGCCGCGAAGCGGACTTTCTGATCGAAGCGGTTCCGGAAGAGATGGAGCTTAAACTCGAGCTCTACACGCTGTTCGACAAGTTCGCAAGACCGTACGCCGTGCTCGCCAGCAACACCTCTTCTCTTTCCATTGCCGAAATGGCGGAAATGACCTACAGGCCGGAACTCTGTGTGGGAATGCACTTCTTCAACCCGGTTCCCAAGATGCGCTTGATCGAAGTGGTGCGAGCGCCAAAAACTTCTGACGCTACCATTTCTAGGTGCCGTGAGGTCGGCGCGCGGATGGGCAAGGAAGTCGTGGTGGTGAAGGAATCGCCCGGCTTTATCACCAGCCGCGTAAATGCGCTGATCGGCAACGAAGCTTTCGCCATGCTGGAAGCGGGTCTGGCCTCGCCCGAAGACATCGACAAGGCGGTGAAGCTCGGACTGAATCACCCCATGGGCCCGTTCGAAATGGTGGACCTGGTGGGATTGGATGTGCGCTTGCGAATCCTCGAATACCTGCATGAAACGTTGGGGGACAAATATCGTCCGAACCCATTGCTAAAAAAGCTGGTAGCCGAAGGCCGGCTCGGGCGTAAAACCGGGCGCGGCATATATGAATACGGCGATCATAGCCCGTCTCGATAGGCCGGGCGGGAGTCTTTGCTCTTCCTTACCCGGAAAACTGTGATATAAGGAGCTAACTATTCTCTTGCGGTACCAGGTCAGTCGCAGAAGCATTTCGGGCCCCTCGGGACTGTAGGAGGTCCATTGTGTCGGTGCCCAGTCAGCACGAAGGTCGCGGCACCCGTTCGGGGTCATCTCTGAACCGGTCCGCTCGCAAGGGCCGCAAGTCGCTGCTTCGCTGTGTGTGCCAACATCCCAAGAGCATTCACGCCCGCATGTACGCCAACCAGAAACTGGGAACGCCCTGTAATTTTCCCGGTTGCCGCTGCAAGGCGTATCGCGTCGGGTAGCCCGTGTCAGTGCAGGCCGTTGGCTTGGGGATGTTCGAGTACTTTGCGGGCCTGGTCGTTGTGTGGATCAAGCCGGAGGGCGGTCTTGGCGTCCGCCAGTCCCTCCGCGAACTGGCCTAGAGCCACGCGCAGCGCGGCGCGGTTGGACCACAGCCGAGCGTAACCCGGCGTTTCGGCAATCCTGCGGTTCAACAATTTCATCGCTTCGTCGAGTTTGCCGGTTTCTATCAGAAGCGCCGCCAGATTCGCCGCGCGATAATCGTAGTCGAAGTCCTCGGGCGAGCTCATCTCCAGCGCCCTTTGCAGGTAATCGAGAGCCGATTGCCGGTTTCCGCTGCGCAGTTCGAGCAGCCCCATGGCCTCGACCGCGTCCGGATAATCGGGTTTAATGGCCAGCGCCGTCTCGAGGTCGCGACGCGATCGCGCAAAGTCATTCTTGCCCAAATAAACGATTCCACGGAAGGCACGCATTTTTGCGCTGTTGGGCACCGCATCCGCGGCCGAAAGGTAGAGGGTGGTGTTGTCGCGCCAGTCGCGATTGCGGGCCAAGGTGCGAACGGCAAATCCCGCGACGGCCAGGACCAGCAATGCGATCGCCGCAAACCGGCGACGATTCGCGAGCCAGGCCAAGAGTATGGCCAGCAGCAGGCAGAATCCCGCCGAGGGAAGATAAGCCAGGCGCTCGGCAAAGATCGTTCCCGTGGGCATGACCACATTGGACGTTGCCGCGAAACCGGCGAAGTAGATTGCGCCGGCGACGCTAAATCCCGGCTTGCGCTGCCAAACCGCGACGATAAACAGCGCCGCTGCACCCGCTGCTGCAACCGCCGGCAGCGCCAAGTGCCAGAAATCCCCGTACATCGCGATCTGATTGTAGGAATAGTCGCAAGAAAGCGTGGCGGGAAGGACGAGGATCCCCAGGTACTTCCATGCGATTCGAAGGGCGTTCAGGATCCGCAATCGAGCCGGCAAAAGCGCGAGCGGATTGTCGAGCACCGAGACGCTCTGCGCGCCGAAGTGCCCGCCTTGGAGTTTCCACAACGCGCCGATATAAAGCAGCGTTAGGACGGCGAGGCCAGCATAGCGAATGAAAGGCTTGAGTTTCCCCTTGGCATAGTCGCCAGCCAGCGCGATGGGCAAGAGTCCGATCGCCGACTCCTTCGAGAGCAGGGCAAGCCCAAAAGCCAGCGATGCGAGTAGGAAGCGATCTTGCAGGTGAAAGAGCCAGGCTGCGAGCAGAAATCCGGCGGCCAGCAACTCCGATCTTCCGACCACCGAGCTTACCGCTTCGGTGTGAATGGGGTGTACCGCAAACAAAAGCGCCGCCACAAAAGCGATGAGGGCGCCATTTGACAACGCGCCCAGCACGTTGCGCAGAGCCAGAAGCAGCAACATCACAACGCCGGCGTGCAGGGACAGATTGAGAAGGTGGTAACCGAAAGGCTGGTGGCCGGCGGCAATCCAATTCACTGCCAGGGTGGCGAAGGTCACCGGACGAAAGACGTTGCTGATGGCGTTTGGGTGGAAAAGCAGCCGCAACGTGTGTGTGGTGACTTGTGGATTCCGCTCTATATACAGCTCATCGTCCAAGGTGAAGCCGTTAGACAGCGAGTTGGCGTAGGCCAGCAGGACCAAGCCCAGCAGGACGGCGATCTGCACGCGGAGTCCCAGTCGGAAACCGGCGTCGCCATTGCCAACCCGCATGCCGGACGACGGCGCAGTGAGATCTGCTGTTTCGATCGTTCGGATGAGAGGCTCGGAGCTCACCTTACGAGCATACGGCCCGCAGGCGGATGAAAAGCGGGCGATCCCCGGGGCGTTGCCGTGAAGAAAAACGTCGTCAGCCGGCGTACCTGTGCGGCCCGAGATCAGGGATTGGGTTTTTTCAGGTGCGGACGGCTGTCATCGGCGGGTGGAGCGGCTTCGCCGGTGGGCTTGGCTGCGGAGGCCGCTTGCGCGCCGCCTTCGCCATAGGGCTTTTTCAAATAACGTTCGAGCGCTTCCTGTGCGCCGCCGGTGTTGTCGTTGGTCTGCTTGGCCTTGCTGTACTCGTTGACCGCCCGCTCGCGCTGGCCGAGCAAATCGAAGATCATGCCGAGGTAGACATGGCCCCAAACCTCGGTCCACTTCTCGGAGGGCTCCGGAACGCCCTGCAACGATTCGCGAAATGCATTTGCGGCGGCTTGGTAGTTTTTCTGGTAGAAGAACGCCTCACCCATGCGGAAATTGGCGAGAGGCCGCCCGGGTTGGACGTTCAACGCCCTTTGATACTGCTGGATCGCGTCGTAATAGCGCCCGGTTTCGGCCAGTTCTTCGCCGCGGGCAATCGCCGCGCGTGCGCGCAGACCGGTGTTTCCCTTGAGAATGAGGTTGTTCGGGTCGATCTTGATGCCGCCCGGCTTTGGCCTGCCGAATGTTTCAACCGTAAACGTGGACTCTGTTCCGGTCACGTCCACTGTCTTCATCTCCGGATTGCCTTCGGTCTCGACGCGCAGCTGGATCGGCATCGAGAATGTATCGAGTGGCTGGGTAATCTTGCCGACGACGCGGAAGCCCTTCGGCGTTCGATACACCACGTACTCGATTTTGAAGTCGGGAACTCCGGTCGAGTTTAGCCACTGCGCGAAGAAGCCGTTCAGGTTGAGGGGTTCCTGCCCCGGTTTTGCGGCCGCTTGCGCCTGCTGCTCGGCCAGATGTTCAAAGTCCGCATTGGTCGCCTGTTTGCCGGAATAGGTCGCGTAGAATTTGTGCAGGACCGATTTGAATGCGGCATCGCCGAGCTGCGCGCGCAGCATGTGGAACTGCATGGCGCCCTTGTTCACTACCACCGAGCGATAGTCGCTGGTAAACGGCGTCAAGCGACCCGCTTGTGAAATCGGCGCAGCCTCCTCGTTCATTAAGGCTCCGACGGCAAAGTCATCCACGGCGCGAAGGCCGGCTTCCTTCCCGGCGTTTTGCTCCGCGTATAAAGCTTCGGAATATCGCGCCAGGCCGTCGCTGATCCAAACGTCGCCCCGCGTCGCCGGCAAAACCTGATTGCCCCACCATTCAGACGCCACCAGGCGAGCGATCACGCGATCGTTGATCTTGGGATCCCAAGCGCGCTTCGACAGAACAACCAGACCCGGGCCGGAAAATTCCCGCAAGCCGCCGTCGGGCATCTCGGCGACGGTAAAACTCGGGTCCGGCAAGGGGCCAAACAGATCAGAGAACACAATGACCGAGCGGGCGACCGCATTCGCGAAGTCCTGCGCATTCTTGGAATCCGCCGGAGGCGCATACACGCTCACGTCCAGGCCTTCCGCTTGTTTGGGGTTGGCCTGCAGCGGTCCCGCCACGAACGATCCGTTGGGTTGCGCGTCTTTGCATTCAAAAGTGTAGAGCAGCCGGCCGCCTTCAGCCGCCGACTTGGCCGCCACTGGAGATGGCGATGAGGCTTTTCCGGTGCCGGCAACGGCGAAGGTGTCCGGCACGGTCAGCCGAAACGTGCCCTTGTATCGGTTGGTCGGATAAGCGGTCAACGGAAACCAGCGGGCCGGAAGCAGCAGATAGGCGCCGTCTTTGTAGATCGAGGCCAGCCGCACTCCGGGAACCGGGCTGTTTTCTTCATTCGCCAGCAAACCGCCGTAGGTAAAGGTGAGCAAAACGGTTGAACCTGCGGGGACCGGCGACGGCAGGTTGACGGTTACCAACATCGGATTGAGCTGATCGCGATCGACGTTCAGCGATTTTCCCGCCGCATCCTTGACGGATGAAACGTTGAGGTTGGGGTGAAGTTCGACGCGGACAATACTGGATGCATCGTGCGCACGGAAATCCACTTTCGCCACAGCCGACAAGTACTGACTGGCCGGCTCGATCGTTGCGGCAATGTCGTAGCGTTCCGCCAAGAAATTTTCCTTGGACACGTCCTGAGCCGGAGTTGTGGCGGGCAGCAACAGGCCAAGAAGCCATATCGGGAGCGGCGCAAGCCAGGACCGGCGCAAAGGGTGGCGGAGAAGGGGCATCAGGTCTAATTCCTTAGGAGTGCCAGTTAAGACTCCCTATATAGGATAGCAGCGGGTCAGGAAGCGTTGCCAGAAAGCTTAGAGGGGGACGCGTCCCGGCGCTCCGCGAGCAGAGCGGCGATAGCGTCGGCCGCTCGTTCGACCGCTCCCGGCGGCCCCAGCCTGCGGCGGACTTCGGCAAGGTCGGTCCGCATGGTCGCTGCGGCCGCGGGATCGCGAAGCAGGCGCAGCGTTTCGCCGGCCACCCGGTCGGGCGTGAAATCGCCCTGGATCAGCTCAGGAATGACCTCGCGGTCTGCAATCAGATTCACCATGGCGAAGTGTTTCGTACGTACCAGAGGCTTTGCCAGCAGCGCGGTGAGGGGTGTCACCCGGTATACCACCACCATAGGGGCGTCCAGCAGAGCAGCCTCGACCGTCGCCGTCCCACTCGAAACAATGCTGGCGTCGGCGTGCGCGAGTGCGTCGTAGGTTTCGCCTTCGACGATGGAGAGCTTGAGTTCGGCCGGCCAAGAGTTTTTTAGAGCTTGGCTTCGCCCGGGAGCGGCGGCCACCACAAATTGCACGGGGATTGCGCTGTGAATTTTGACGCAGGCTTCACGCAAAATTGACACGTGGCGCGCCAATTCCGATCTGCGGCTGCCCGGCAAAATGGTAACCAGGGGAAGCAAGGGGTCGAGGCGGCGGCTGGCGAAGAAATCGGCTTTGGAGAGAGCCGGAGCAACCTTGCCAACCAGCGGATGACCGATGAATTTCACCGGAACTCCCGCATCACCGAAGAACTTCTCTTCGAACGGAAAAATGCAAAGCGCCAGCACGAAGCGGCGCCGCACAATGCGCACACGCCAGGGCCGCCAGGCCCAGAATTGCGGACAAATGTAATAAACGTTGCGCACGCCGAGCGGCTTCAGCTTGCGCGCCAGCCGCAAATGGAATCCGGGAAAGTCGGTGACGATAGCGAGCTCGGGCCGCCGCCGGCGTGCCGCGTCAACCAGATGCCGCATGGCGCGAACCAGCTGCGGCAGGTGGCTCAAGATTTCCGTAATGCCGAGGACCGAGACTTCCGAGTAGTCGGTGATGACCTCCACGCCTGCTCGGCGCATCTGGTCTCCGCCCATGCCAAAGATCGCCGCGCCGGTGCGCGCCTCGAGCGCCGCGGCGAGGCCCGCGGCGTACATATCGCCGCTTGCTTCGCCGGCCGAGAGGAGAATTTGCGGGGCGGGCATCGTTGGGCGCTGGTGTTCAGTCGTTCGCGGGCAGCGGAGATGGGAAGGATGGTACGGGCGCCGAGCCCGCGGGCGGCACGTGCAGTTCCTGCTCTTTGTATTGCAGCTGGTACAGTCGGTAGTAGATGCCGCGCAACACCAGAAGCTCTTGATGAGCGCCTTGTTCGCGCAGGCGGCCTTTATGGAAGACCAGGATGCGGTCGGCATGCTGAATCGTGCTGAGGCGATGGGCGATGACCAGCGCCGTGCGGCCGGAAAGCAGCTTATCCAGGGCCTCGCGTATGAGCAGTTCGGTCTTGGTGTCCACGCTGGAGGTGGCTTCGTCAAGGATCAGAAAGCGCGGATTGTGCGCCAGCGCTCGCGCAAAGTTGATGAGTTGGCGCTGCCCGACCGACAACGTGGAGCCGCGTTCGTTCACCGGAGTAGCGGTTCCGTCCGAAAGGTCATTCACAAAGTCGCCCAGCCCGATTTTCTCGATGGCGCGCTGGACGTCTTCGCGTGAAATCCCCGGCGTTCCGAGCTTGATGTTCGATTCGATCGTGCCGGTGAAGAGAAAGGGATCCTGCAATACGATGCCAAAGTGCCGGCGCAGTTCCTGCAAGTCGAGCAGGCGGATGTCCACCCCGTCGAGCAGAATCTGCCCGCGCTGGATGTCGTAAAAGCGCAGCAGCAGGGAAATGAGCGTGGTTTTGCCCGCGCCCGTGTGGCCCACAATCGCGAACGTCTGCCCGGGCTCGATCCGGAAGGAAACGTCGCGCAACACCCAATCCTCGTCGGCCGGTTGTTCGGCATTGCGGTAGCTGAACCAGACGTTCCGGAACTCGATCTCCCCGCGCGCTGCGGCCAGGCGCTGGCAGTTTTCCGCCGATTCGATGGTCACCGGTTCATCCAGCAGCTTGAAGATGCGTTCGCTTGCCGCCATGGCCGACTGCAAAATATTGAATTTTTCGCTCAAATCCTGAATCGGGCGGAAAAAGCGCTGCGCATACATGGTAAACGCGGTCAGAACCCCGAGTGTGAGCCCGCCGTGCAGAATGCGGTTGCCGCCTGCCCAGAAAATAAGGGCAATGGTGGCAAAGCTCAGAAACTCGACCGCGGGGTAGAACAGTGCATAGGCCAGAATCGCGTCACGCCAGGCCAGCATGTTGTCTTTGTTGCGCCGTTCGAATTCCGCGACCGCTTTGCGTTCGCGGTTGAACAGCTGAACGACGCTCATGCCGGAGATGTATTCCTGCAGGAAAGCGTTGATACGCGCGATGGCCGTGCGGATTTTGCGGTTGGCATCGCGCACGTAGTGCCGAAAAACGAAAGTCACGATCAGGATGGCCGGCAGAACCGCAAGCGTGTCGAGCCCCAGCCGCCAGTCAATCTTGAACAGCAGCCCGGCCATGACCACCAGCAGAAACAGATCGTTGATCATGGTGACGACGCCGGCAGCGAACAGGTCGTTTAATGCGTCAACATCGGTCGTTACCCGCGTGACCAGACGCCCCACCGGGTTGCGGTCGAAGTAGCTCATCGGCAGCCGCTGCAGGTGAGCGAAAATCCCGCGCCGCATGTCATACATCGTTTGCTGTCCGACGCGCTGCATGATGCGTATCTGCGCGTACTGCGCCAGGAAATCGAACAGCAGCACCAGAAAGAAAATGCCGGAAATAACCAGAATCCCGATCCAGGCCGCGTTCTCCGCGATACTGTGGTTCATCGCGGGGACGAAGTACCGGTCAATCGCGTTACGGAAAAGAATCGGCGGCGCGAGTTCCAGGGGCGTGACCACCGCCACTAAACCCAGCGCCAGCACCACCCACAACTTGTACGGCGCCATATACTGCAAAAGACGCCGCATCAGCCGCGAGTCGTACGCTTTTCCTAACGCTTCTTCTTCGTGCAAGTTACTCATGAAACCGTTTCGCCGCCCGCCGCCTACGCACGTTCCAGCTCTTCCTCCAACAGCTGTTTGTGATAAAGATCCGCGTAATATCCGCCGGCCGCCAGCAGTGCATCGTGCGTGCCGCGTTCGGCGATGCGCCCATCGAGCAGCACCACGATCTGATCGGCGTCACGCACCGTCGAGGTGCGATGCGAAATCAGGATGGTCGTGCGTCCGGCCATGATGGCCTTCAGCCGGCTCAGGATGCGCTCTTCGGTTTGGGTGTCCACGCTCGACAGGGCGTCGTCCAGAATCAGAATCCGCGGATCGCGCGCCACCGCGCGCGCAATCGCGGTGCGCTGCTTCTGCCCGCCCGAAAGCGTGATGCCGCGCTCGCCGACCATGGTCTCGTAACGCTTGGGAAATTCACTGACGTCGCCTTCCAGGTTCGCAATGGACGCCGCTTCCTGCACCAGCTCCTGCTGCAACTCCGGCAGTCCGAATGCGATATTGCCGCCGATAGTTTCGCCAAACAGATAGGTATCCTGCGGAACGAAGCCGATCGATCTCCGCAGCGCCGCCAGCGGCCACTCGCGCAGCCGCTTGCCGTCCAGATAGAGCTGCCCATCGGGGGCTTCCCACAAGCGCGCAATCAACGCCGCCAGTGTAGTTTTTCCGCTGCCCGTGGGTCCCACAATCGCCAGTGTCGAGCCCGCCGGAATCTTCAGATCAATGTCGCGCAGCACCGGATGCGAACCGTTTTTCGCGCTGCCGTTGGCTTTGCCTTTGCTCGAATCGCCGGAAAACGTGGTGGGATAGGTAAACGTCAAGCCGCGAAATTCGATTTCTCCCTCCGGCTTGCAGTCCGCCGCCACCGTCGCGTGCGCATCGTCGATCGAAGGCGTGGCGGTCAAGATGTAGTTCAACCGCCCCATGGAAGCAGCGCCGCGCTGAAAGATGTTGGTCACCCAGCCGAGCGCAATCATCGGCCACACCAGCAGCGTCAAATATGCGTTGAAGGAAATCAGCGCGCCGAGCGAAATCTGCCCGCGCAGCAGCTGGTGGCCGCCCTGCCACAGCACGATCAGGAACGTAGTCCCGATCAACGCCTGCAGCGAAGGCATGAACATGCTCCAGGTACGAATCAGTTTGATGTTGCGCGAAACGTACTCCAGGTTCGGCTCGTCGAACGCCTTCTTCTCCGCTTCTTCCTGCGCATAAGCTCGCACAATGCGCACGCCCGACAAGTTCTCCTGCACGCGGGCGGTCAACGTGGCCAGCGCGGCTTGGATCTTTTCATAGAGATCGTGGATGGTCCGCCCAAAAAACCATACGGCCACCGCCACCACCGGCGCCGGCAGCAACACCCACAGCGTCAGTGACGGCGACAGCGCGATCATCACCGCAATCGCGAAAATCATGGTCACGATTGTCGTCGCGCTGTACATGATTCCGGGTCCAAGCACCATGCGCACCGCGTTCAAGTCATTCGTTGCGCGCGACATCAACTCGCCGGTCCGGTTGCGTACGTAAAATTCCGGCTCCAAAACCAGCAGCCTCTTCAGCAAGTCGTTGCGGATGTCGAACTCGATGTCGCGCGAAACACCGATCAACTTCCATCGCGCGGTAAACGACAGCAAACCCTTGATCACCACGCACACCACTACGACCAGGCAATAGATTCCCAGAGTGTGCTTGCTGTTGGCCGCATAGTAAGGAATCGAGCGGCTGAGCGCCGACCCGTTCAGGCCAGGCACGAGCACCCGCTCATGCGTGGCGGAAGAATGTTCGAACGGCACGGGATTGCCCGCCAGGGTGTCGGTCATCACGCCGGTGGCCAGCGGAATGACGTTTCCGACGACGCCCATGAGCAGCACCGTCACCAGCCCCAGCACAATTCCGCCGGTATAACGCCGCAGATACGGCATCAAGCCGCTCAAATCCTTTTTGGGAGGAGCCGGCCGTGCATGAGCCTGGGTTGGAGCCGCGGCGCTCACTCTAATCGCGTCCTCACATGTGACAGCGCCGGCGATTCCAGCAGGAACTGCTGGTACGACCGATCCAGCGATTGATATCGCTTCGTTTTCGGATTCCACTGCACCGCGATCGGCAATACGTGCGAATCGGAAATTCCCTTTACCGGCGTAAGGTAAACCGTCAAACCCTTCACTGGATCCTGCTCGTGCTGAATGCGCCAGGCGCTAACCGGCTCGATGGGGGTCATGCCCAGATAACCTTTGGAATTTTTCAGATATTCGTCGCAAAGAAAAATCTGCATCCATCGGTCCTTTTGGTTCTCGACAATCGCGGCGCGCGAAACAATGATGCCGGTAATGTTGTCCTTCGGCGTTTTTGGCAGCACGTTGGCGATCAGGATTTGCTGCGCGCCGGTCTTCGCCAGGTCCCCGTAGGCGAGCACCGTCGTCTCCGAACCGAGCGAACCCTCCGCCGCGGACTGAATTTCCGGCGGAACCGCCGGCTCCCCGGCGGCAGCAGGTTCGTTCGGCTTTGCCGCCGGCTTGTTTTCGCATCCGGTGCACAGCAGGGAAGGCAGGAACACCAACAGTGAAAGCAGGTATCGGGAGATAAGGCTCATCACCTTACCAGACGAACATCGGGACACATTGTAAGCGTCTGTTTGCATGATTTGACGTGACAGACTGTAAGTCGCCCACTACAGACTAGATGCGGCCAGCGTGATTTCGACCACACGGCCCGGCCCACCGTCGTTCTCCACCGTGCAGACCACTTCCATGACCTGCGGCACATCCGGGCCCGCCCAGTCAAAGGCGTAATACAGCAATTCTAGCCGTTGCCCGCCCTTCGTGCTAGGACTGCGCGAGTCCGGCCGGCCGTAGAGCCGGACTGCGCGCGCGGCCGGATCACCGAGGCGCAGCCCTTTTCCCGTAGCCCACCTGATCCCGTCGGCCGCAACCGCACAGTTTTCCGATGGTTCGCGGCCGAGATGCCTGGTGATACGTATAGTCTCAATCAGGCCGGCGGAATCGGCCTCGACAACCAGGTCTTCGCCGCAGCGACGCCAGCGAGCCGAGCCGCTCTCCCGGTCGCGCTCGCGCGGCCTACCGAGGACCGCCTCGGCGCGGGCCAGCCGCGTTTGTCCGGGTGCCAGTCCAGCCAGGCGCGACTCCGACGCGTGAATGCCGGCGACCGGTTGGCGGGTCGTCGTTGTTTGCGCGGTTGTTCCGGTCGTGGCCAGCGACAGCAGGCTAACGCTGGCCGAGAATCGCATCCAAGCGCGCTTCAAAGTTTTCCTCTCCCTCGCTTGATAATTCATTTCGCTCGACCGGCAAGGCCCGCTCCACCGACTCGATCCAGTTGAACAGCTTCTGAATGTTTTCCCGCGTCTTGGCAGCATATTCGCGCCGGTTGGCCTCGACCGACATCCACTGCCTAAAGGTTTTCTCGACAGGATGATCCGAGCTGTCGAATGGATTGGAGGCCGCGCCCGGCGCCAGCAAACCCGCGTGCCCCGTGAAAAGATGCTCGAAACCCAAATCAACGCTGAAATTCCCGTCGGCATCTCCCGCGCCCGCGTCATAGAGCGGACCGCGGCAAATCAACTCGAGCGGCTGCGCTCCGTGCTGCCACTTCAGCGTTTCGCTGTCGAAGGTCCACAAATCCCACTGCGCCTCCACCAGATACGCCGTGTCCTCGTTGATGTGCTGCGCCGCGATCGCCGCCACCTCCGGCGCGCCAAACGTGCCTTCGCGGAAATCCCACTCTGCCACGGGCGTTTCCGTTGCATCAACGGCCTGAACCGTCAACTGATCGAAGCTGTTACGAGATTCAGAAAGCGGAGTGGTGGCCAGAAAACGCACAAACTGCGCAATCATGGTCTCGGTAGAAAACTCCCTCGTCCACAACCGCAAATATGCCCGGTTTGCCATCAAGGGGAATTATACCGAGGGCCTGTCAGCGGAGTCGAACGCTCGGCTGGCCTTTTGGCCGGGGACCCGGCGTGCGGCGACGCGCTTGCCGCGATGGCGAAAGCGTTGCGCGAAATTCTGGCTCTTGGGGTAAGGTTTTGGCCGCGGACCTGTGCGACAAACGGGCCGCCGTCTGTGGCGGAAGGCGCTATTCTTTTCGGGCGTTGGCAGACCTGCCGAACTCAGCGGTGATTTCCTCGAAGCGCTTTTTCAGCGACTCGCCGGCATTCGCAAACACTTGCGAGCAGGCTGCGCGCAACTTCTCTTCCGCCGATGCCGTGATCCCCGAAACCACATCGCGCGACTGGTGATCGAGCTTGGCGACGGTCGCCAGAATCCAGGTATTGGAAACGTTCTCCAGCCGGCTTTTGTACTCACCGGTGGCATCGCTGCTTAAGTTCTTCAAGTTCGCGCGCATTTCATTCTGCTGCTGCTCGCTGAGTGCTTTCCACGATTCCAGCAGCGGCCCAAATCCGGCCGTAATGGTTTCCTGCGCTTCGCGAATCCCGCTTTCGAGCGCACCGGCCATTCCCGCCCGGAACCGCCGCAGGAAGTCTTCCTGCTCGAGCGTCAACTGTCGCGCCAGCGCTTCGCGCGAAGCCAGAAACTCGCGCTGCGACTCCGCCGATGTCTGCTTCACGGCGTCGGCAAACCCGTCGAGCTCCCGCCGCCCGTGACGCTGGATTTCGTCCATGAACGCAGCGGTGGTTGTATCCGCCGCTTCCGCAAACAATTCCCGCGCGCGGTCGAACGATTCGCGCAGCGATTCCTGCATCTGCCCCTGCGTATGACTCACAAAATTCCGGCTCGAGTGGTCCAATTCCGCTGCAAACTCCGCCGCAACTTCGCCGGCTTTTTCGCGCAGCTGGTTCGCACCCTGCTCCGCCACTTTTTCCGTGAGAGAATTCAGCTGGGTCTGCACCTTCTTTTCGTACCATTCCGCCGTCTTGTAGATTTCTTCGCCGGCACGGTGGCGAATGTCACCGGCCTTGTTTTCCAGTTCGCTCAGGTTGCGCGCGATTACGCTTTGCGAAGAATCGTTCAGCAATTGTTCGACACCGCCCAGGTTTTCCCGGAAACGGCCGAGCGATTCCGCAAAAGCCTCATCCGCCGAATTGCGGATGCGGTCCTGCTGCAGCGCCAGGGCCGCGTCGAGCAAGGACTTGCCGCCCGCCAGGCGGTGCAGCGCTTCGTTGGTTTGCGTAATGTGCGGCTCCACCAGCCCACGCACCTGCTGGTCAAACTTGTCGGTCGCCGCGAAGCTGGCTTCATCAAACGAGCGGCGGACGCGCCCGTTCAGCTCTTCGAACAGCGATTCGCTGCGGCGGTGCAGCTCATTGCGGTGCAGTGTCAGCACATCGTCGAGTTGCGCCTGAAAGCCTTCGAGCGCCAGTTGCTGCGTAGTGCCCAGCCGGGAAGCCAGTTGATCCAGCTGAAACGCCGTTTGCCCTGCGCGTTCGGTGGCATGGTCGAGCAACCCCGCCTGGCTCTGCAGCTCCGTGCGCAACGACTGAAGCAGTTGCTGCACCTCCGCGACGACGTGCTGTGAGGCCTCGCGCAACGATGTCAAACGCTGTTCGGCTTCGGCGGAAAGGTGTTCGAACAGACGCGCTCTGAGCTCTTCGCCACGCTGCGCGACCGTCTGTTCGGTGTGAACGTTCAGCCGCGCAATCGCCGCTTCCAGAAACTCCTCGATCTGCACTCGGCTAGCTTCCAACTTGTCGTCAAATTGCGCCTTCATCTGCGTTTCGACATGGCCGACCGTTTCCGCGATCTGTCGTTGCGCCGTGCCGGCCGCCAGATTCAGCCGTTCATGTTGTTCGCCGAAAGTGTCTTCCTGCTTCTTGGTCTGGCCCTCCAGCACTGCGGAGGTCTGCGAAGCCTGCTCGCTCAGCCGCCGCTCGGCGTCCTGCGCTTGGCTCACGATCCGCCGCGCAACTTCCTCGGCTTCACGGCAAAGCTGCTGCACCTTCTCCGCGGCCGCACCGAATTGTTGCTCTTGCAAGGACCGTTGCTCGTTTCCAGCTTTGCAAAGCGAAACGGTCAATTCACGCGTCAGCTCGCGCAGATGCGGCGAAAGCCATTTCGGCAACTCCTCCTGCAAGGCCTTGGTCGCCGCCGACTGCGCTTTGTGGCTCCACTCGTCGCTCTTTTGCTGAATTTTCTCCAGCGAACGTTCACCTTCGTGTGCCAGTTCTTTTCGTGCGGCGGAAAACTTCTGCTCCCACTGCTCGCTGGCCGTACGGTGTTCGGCGGCCACTGCGCTGGCCGCGGCTTCTCGCGCCGCCGCGCTGATCTGCTGTTTCGCGTCTGCCACCAGCCGCGCTACTTGCCGGGCAAGCTGCAGCGAAGCGTCGGTCGTGCTCGACGGAGCGGGCAGCACGTGCAGGGAGCTATCCACGCCGATCGCGGGCGGCGGCATTTCCGGCTCGCTCGCGCCGGCCTGCTGCGGCGCTCTTTCATCGGCCACGGCGTGAATTTCGTCTTCGCTTGCCGGGTACGCTTTCGCGTCGGTTGCCGGCGTCGCAAAGCGCGTCCAGTCCTCCGGCGGAAACCCAATGCCCCACACGTTCCCAGGCACTTCCAATTCGAGCGCCACCTGAAACAGCTGGCGAACCGTCCGCGGCCGCTGAATCCATGCCACGCGGCCGCGCACTTGCCGCGGCGGCTGACCCGCCTCGGCGTGCGGAATCTCGAGCGTCACCCACATGTTCTTGAGCACGTAGTGCTTCGACTGGTAACGGCAGCCATGGCAGTTGATGATCAGGCTCGACGTGCGCTCGACAAACGGCCGGCCGAGCGCGTCCACACCCTTTACCGCCAGGGGCACGGCTTGCACAATGCGAGAACTGCGCCGCTTGCGCAGTTCTTCACCGCTATGAATGGCGTTTTCCGAGACCATCTCCAGAGAATCGTCGGCATGTCCGTTGCCAAACTCGTCCATGTCCGACGTTTCTTTCCTTTGTCTATCCGGTTGGTCCTGTTGGTCTTAACGGTGCTCGGTCTTCGGTGCCTCAGAAGCTGCCTCGGCATGGGAGCGCGTTAGGAAAGTCCATGCCTCTTTAGCCACCCAAATCGGACCGACCAGCAAATACACCGGTCCCTGGAAGAAGGCGGGGTGATTTCCCTCCACCTTGTGGCCCAGAAACAGCAGCATCCAGCCGCCTAGAAACAGCGCGCCGCCCCAGATCCACTTCGTGAGCACGAGCAGCAGGATTCCTGCGAAAATCAGCGGAATTCCGATCCCGTGCAGCAGCTTGTTCCAGCCGGAAGCGTGCTCGTGATCGTACTGCGCCATGTAGTGCGCCAGTCCGGGCATAGCGCACCTCCTTGCGGGAGATTCGAACTGCGAAACCGGCGCCTTTCCAGACGTCGGGTCTTCTTGCAGGATTTTGACTCTATACCGAAAAAACTAAAATGGCTAGATTGAGCTAGGAGTACTGTCTTCTCGCTCTAGTACGCTTTCCCGGTTTTGGCGGCCCAACCCACTGCGCTGGCTAGAGATCGCGTCGGCCTTCCATCGCCTTCAGCATGGTGATTTCGTCGGCATACTCCAAGTCGGCTCCGACCGGGATGCCCACGCCGATCCGCGTGACCCGCACGCCAAGCGGCTTCAGCAGTTTCGACAAATAAACCGCCGTCGCCTCGCCTTCGGCCGTTGGATTGGTGGCGATAATAATTTCCTCGACCGTGCCGCCCTTCAAGCGTTCAATCAGTTGCTTGATTTTCAGCTGCTCCGGCCCGCGCCCCTGCAAGGGCGCCAGCGACCCGCCAAGCACGTGATACATGCCGCTGTAGCTCCGCGTTTTCTCTATGGCCAGGATGTTATGGGCTTCTTCCACCACGCAAATGGTGCGCTTATTCCGCGTCGGGCCCGTGCAGTAGAGGCACGGATCGGTATCGGTAATGTTGCCGCAGGTGCTGCATTCGCGGATTTTCTCTTTGGCATCGCGAATCGCGTCGGCCAGCGCCAGCGCGTCTTCCGGCGCGGCGCGCAGCAGGTGGAAAGCCAGGCGCTGCGCGGTCTTTTGCCCGATTCCGGGCAAATGCTTCAGTTGGTCGATCAAGCGTTCAACGGGAGCGGCAAAATCAGGCATGCCTCTGTGTAGCACACCCCGCTCGCAGCACGCAAACCGCCTGCGGACATGGATTGTTCGGAGGCGCCGACCCGCTCGTCTCCCGCATCTTCGGGCGGCCGAAGGACGTGTATTCATTTATGGCGACCAAGATGGGTATACCTCTGGATACTGACGCGCCACTCCCCGAAATCAGAGCTCGTGCGTTCCGGTTGCACTCGGCCGTGTCCAGCCTGACACGTACTTCGCCCACTCCAAGTCGGTAAGTCGTTTGGCTTCAATAGCTTGCTATTGGTGCGTCGCCTGCCTCTTCTAGGGCGTGTACCGGGAGGTTCCGATGCCGGAAGCCATGGTCAAACTGCCACCAGCAGCAATCCGTGAAGTGAGCCTCGACCCCGCGCTGGTACCCGTGATCTGCGCAGCGTTGCTCTACGCCGTCTCCTGGATCGTGGGCTGCGCTGGCCCGGCATCAGGCAAGCAGAAGGCAGCCGGAGCAGAGCAGGTCGTCCTGTCGCGCCGGCAAGTTTCGCAGGCCGCCGCGGATGCCAACGACAAATCAGTCGCGACGCACTCAGGCCGTCGACTGACGATTGAAAAAATGGTGCAGCGCGCCCGAACCTCAAGGCAATTTTCCAACGAGGAATACGGCGTGGCCTTTGACACGCCCACAGGCTATCTGCTCAAAGAAGGTGAACTGCCGGACATGGATCGCGGCCTGGGCTACCTCGGCCCCGTTCCCATGCATTTCGCGGAGCAAGGCGGCGTCAGACTCGCTACCGTCGAGCCGCCGACCGGCGTGCACACGGGCACCAACTTTGTGAACGAATTCTTCAGCGTCAGTGCGCTTTACGGATCGAACGCCGAATCCTGCGCGGAATTCGACATCGCTCGGGAATTCCGCGGCGCGAACCTCAAGCGTATCGTGGACGGCATTTCGTTTCACGGGGTGGAAGAAAGCGCCGCGGCCAGCATGCACCAATACACCGGCGTCTATCTGCACGGATACGCCAATGAAACCTGCTACGAAATCGGCTACGGCATAGCTACCATCGGCGACAGCGCGGCGCGCAACATCAAGCATGTCGACCCCGGCCGGCAACTCGCGCGGCTGGAGGAAATTCTCGGCACCGTTCGCATCGCGCCGCCAGAGTCCGAGCGCTCTACCGCCACCGACTAGCCGCCGGGCCAACCGGAGTTAGCTTCACTGCTCATCTGCGGGGAATCCGGATACACGCAGATCGACCTTCATCGGCAGGTCCGATCCACGCATGTTCACCGGACGAAATTGAACCAGAATCTCGATGCGCGGTCCCGGACTGCCGTTGGGATAGGAAACGCCTTTCACCGATCCCATGTGTTCGATCGGGCCGCTGCTGCGCGACTGCGAAAGACTGCCGGCGGAAATCGGATCGACCGAGTACGCATGATAGGAGAGCTGGTCGGCGTAGAACGCGCGGATGGACTCGCTGTCCATGTTGGTCGTGTAGCTCGCCGTCATCATCGAACTGCTCTGCTTTTGCACCCGCAGCGGCTGCCCTTCGATGTGCACGAGCCAAGCCGGCCAACTGACCGCAGGTCGGGGCCGCGGCGCCACCGGCCGGTCGTATTCTTGCATGCGCTCGGTGCTCTTTCGTTCCCACTCATCGGCTTTTTCTTGCGCCTCGGGCGAGCGCCGAGGCGCCGGCAGCGGAGGCAGGTTGTGCTTGTGTATGACCTCGTGCCCATAGCTGAGTTGGGGATGAGCTGTGAGCTTGATGTTCACACGAATCGGACCGTTCAGCACGCTGCGCCCAAAGTCCACACGAATGCTGGTGTAAGGTCCGGGTTGGCCGTTCGGATAGTTGTCGCCTTCCACGTGGCCCCATGCGTTTTGCGAAGTGCCGGACATGGTGTGTCCCGTCTCTAAACCGGCGGTCACAATGCGATAGTCGTTGGCCTTCAGCAGGTCCTCGTAATAAGTGTGGATGTGGGTCATGGCCGCGTGCGTGTTATAGGTGGCGAGCAGATAGTTGTTTCGCGATCCGTCGGCGCCCTGCCGGACCTTGGGTTGCGCGCCCTCGAGGTCCACCAGCCATGCCGGCCACACCAGCGGCGGCGCTTCCGAAACTACCGTCGGCTCGGTCCTCTGGGCTTTGCTGGCAAAGGCGCCCGGCAGCAACGAAAGGGAAGCAGCAAGGCGGAGGAAACGACGCTGGTATCGCACCCGACCTGGCCGCATAGTGCTGTCAAATCTAGCACGAAAAAATGCGCAGGTTAAACCAGCGCCAGCTCGAGCCCGTCGCCGATGCCGCGTGAACGAGCGTACTCGATGTGTAGGACGCGCCGCGGTTCGTCGGATTCTGACTTGCAGGAAGCGTGCAGGACGAGCGGGCGCATCGCAACGACGTCGCCGACGGCAACGGTGCAGGTAATCGCTCCGGACTCTCCGGCCTCGCCCCGACGCGCGATTGCGGAAACCGAAGCGAGGGAAAGGACATGCCTGGCTCCCGCCCGGCTGCGCTTCACGGTCGAGGAAGGTTCACTGAGCGCCGCGGAGAGTTCGGCGCGAGAAAACACGCTGGAAACAATTCCGTAGCCGCGTTCGCGAATGAACCGGACGGAATTCTGCAATTCGCTTATCGCGAGCAATCCTGCGGGTCAGAACAAGCCGGGGATTTTCAGGCCGGGGATTCCGGGAATGACGCCGCCGAGGGATTTCAGCTGGTCGGCGAGTTCGTCGTCCACGCGCCGCGACGCTTCGTTCACAGCGGCGCGAATCAGATCCTGCAACATTTCCTGATCCTTGGAGGCAAACACGTCGCGTTCAATGCGGACTTCGAGCACCTGCTTCTGGCCATTCATTTTCACGGTGACCATGCCACCGCCCGCCGAAGCCTCGATTGCAACGGTGTTCACCTGCCGCTGTAAGTCTTCCTGCACTTGCCGCAGCCGCGAAAGCATCTGTTGTAGCGCATTGACTTCCATCACAGTCCCTCTTCGCGCCGCTTCACTTCGGAAATCTTGCCGCCGAAGCGTTGCAACATCGAGCGGACCACAGGGTCGCGCTCGAACTTCGCTCGCAGCTCTTGGGAATCGGACACGCGCGACGCAGGCGTGGCCGTCGCTGCAACCGCATCTATCTTAGCACACACACGCACGGGGCGATTCAGCACTTTGCTCGCAGCGGCGCGAATTTTTTCCAACGCATCACGTCCCTCTACCATTTCCGCGAATGGACGCTTGTCAGCCGCAAAAAATATTCGCAGCTCCGCGCCGTCGAGCTCCCAACGATGACCGTGCTCGAGCAGCTCGCCCAAAAATTTTTGCTGCGCTTGAATCGCACCGCGAATTTCCATCACTTGTTCGTCGCCGATTCCCTTGCTAGCCAGGAATTGCGCGGAACCGTTGGTCTGGCCATCGGCGGGCGGGTTCTCTTGGCTGCCGATTTCCGCAGCAGCGGCATCCATCGGCAAAGCGCGACCGGCCGTTTCGGCAGATTCCGGCGCTGCTTGCGGTGCGACTTCGCTCGCTTGCTGCGCATCGCCGGTGGCCGGAGCAGCGGCCGGAGCGAGCGCAGGGGCGGCGGCAAAAGCGGGAGTTGCGGCGGAGGTGTTGGCGGGTTCGGAGGTCCTCCACGCCGGCGTTGGAAACATTGCCGGATGGTAGGGCGTTGTGGGTCCAGCCTGCGCAACGCGCGACGGCGCCAGGCTCGCGGCCGCCGCATTGGCTATCTCGTTTCCGGACGACCAGGCCGGTATTGCCGGAGCGGAGACCCTTTGACCGACCGCGCTTTTTGTGGCTGCAGCTTTGCTTCCGCCGCCGAACTCCGCGAGCAATTCCTCGAGCGGAGCCAGGCGTCCTGCGTGTATGAGTCGCAGCAAACCCATTTCAAGATGCACCCGCGGATCGGGCTTGTGGCGCAAGTCTTCGTCGGTCTCCAGAAGAATGTGGAAGAACCGCGTCAGGTCTTCTTCGCTGAACTGCGCGGCGGCCTTGGCCAGGGCGGGTCGCTGATCCTGGGTCGCGGTGATCAAGTCCGACTCTGCACCGCATACCCGCGTGATCAGGAGATTGCGCATGTGGCGAATCGCTTCGCGGCAGAAGTGTTGCAGGTTGCGTCCTTCTTTCTGGAAGGTGTGAACGAGCCCCAGCGCACGATCGGCCGACCCCGCAGCGATCGCTTCCACCAATTCATTCAATGCATCTTCCGGCACGACCCCCAGCAGGTCGCGGACCTCCTTGTCGGGGATGTCGTCGCCGCAATAGGCGCGCGCCTGCTCCAGCAGCGAAAGGGAATCGCGCATGCTGCCTTCTGCCATGCGTGCGATGACCGCAACCGCGCCATCGGCGATGGTCAGGCCTTCTTGTCTGGCAATGTATTTGATGCGCTCGGCGATTTCGTTGAAGGTAAGGGCGCGAAAATGAAAATGCTGCGAGCGGGAGCGAATCGTGTCTTCGAGATTTTCCGGCTCGGTGGTGGCCATCACGAAGATCACGCGATCGGGCGGTTCCTCCAGCGTTTTCAACAAAGCATTGGAAGCTTCGCCCGTGAGCATGTGCGCTTCGTCCAGGATCACCACTTTGCTGCGTGCGGCCGCCGGGGCGTAACGAACCATTTCGCGCAGTTCGCGGATCTGGTCGATGCCGCGATTGGAGGCCGCATCAATTTCAATGACGTCCAGCGAACTACCCGCGGCAATCTCTTTGCACGAATCGCAAACGCCACACGGCTCGGCCGTCGGCCCCTTTACGCAGTTGAGCGCCTTGGCGAGAACCCGCGCGGCGGTAGTCTTCCCGACTCCGCGTGCGCCGGAGAAAATGTAGGCATGCGCCACGCGATCGTTCTTGATGGCGTTGGCCAAAGTTCCGGTGACATGTTCCTGGCCCACCAGGTCCTGGAAAGTCTGCGGCCGCCACTTTCGCGCAATGACTTGATAGCTCATGGGACGAAGTTTCGCACGTTCGCGCTCGGAGAAAAAGTTTTAAGTTGCCGAGAGAAGCAGATGGCAGGCTGACGCGACTCCGGCGATGGCAGCAGTGGAAGCCAAAGTTGCGTTGCTGCGAGGAACTTCGGGTGATCTGCGGCACCCGAGGTGCTCCCGGTACCGTTGCTCCCTTCCGGGCCTGGCGGGGTTCGCGGGACCTCGTTGCACAGAGCCCGAAGCTCCACGCTCCGGCAGTCGTTCATCACCACTGCCGGATTCAGTTTAACACACCAGTCGGGCAGCTCCGGGAGCGGGAGAAAGTGAAAAAATTCCGGACTACATCTTGTTCTTGGCGGCGTCGGGCGGAACCGCATCGGCCGGATTGACCCAGTTCACTTTGAACGGTCCCATGCCGTGAACCTGTACGATCGATGCGGTCTTGCTCAGAGCGAAGTGGCGCATCTCCTTCGGTATGCTGCCGACGTCGCCGGCGTTCATGGTTTGTAATTGAGTGGCATCGAATTTCTCGCCCATGCCGACTTGGAAGGTGCCCTTGAGCACGGTGACGTTTTCTTCGGTCGGATGCCAGTGCGGGGGGATCTTGGTGCCGGCGGCGCAGCGCAAGCGGAGTACAAACGGCGCGCCATCTCCGTTCATATCGCCGCTGACGGGAGCCAGTTCGCAGCCTTTGATGATCGGCGACCAGTTTAAATCGGCGGTGTGGACGATGCCGTGACCGCCCGACGCATCCTTTTTCTCCTGAGCGAAACCGACCACACAGAGGAGTGCAACCGAAGCCGCTCCGACTCCCAGGGCGTGTTTCATGTTCATAACGTTTTCCCTCCGTACGGAAACGATAAGATGTGGCGAAACATACGCCGGGCCCGGCGCGGGCGCAAGCTCCACCCCTTGCGGTCCGGAAATCACCGCAAGAATTCGCTTTTCTTCCGCTCAAATTTTGTTACGCTTGGGGCCGGGTGGAGATCCTCCTCCATCCTTCTGTCGGGTGCCGCAGCGCTCGGCGGGTCCGCGCGCCAGCGTCGCACCACGAGGCTTCTCTCTCCGCGTGCATCCACGTAACGGAACTAACTAGCCCTTTTGGCAACTCGCTTCGACGAGCCAGCCTATGTTCGGGGCAGGAGGAATCGATGAAATATTTCGTTCGGGCTCTGTTTCTGGTTGCGTTATCTTCACTCGCAGTCTCTTTCGTGCAGGCCGAACCCCGCCAGCTGATTCAAGGCACGCAGATCCATATCAAGCTTTTGGGCGATATCGGCACCGCGACCTCGCGCAACGGCGATCCGTTTCTCGCCGTGATCGCGCAGCCACTGACCGTGGGCGACCAGGTGATCTTGCCGGCGGGAACGCGGATTCGCGGAATTGTGACCAGCATCAGCCGCGCCAAACGCTTTGCGTTGTTCCGCGGTGAAGCTTACATGAACTTGTCTTTCCGCTCGATTGAAGTGGACAGCCGGCTAATTCCCGTGCAGATGAGCGTGCTGGCCGTTGAGAAGCCTTCGGAAGAGGGCGAAGGTCGGCGGCGCAAGGATGTTGACGTGACCGAGGGGCAGATGCTGCAGCAGAAGCACGACGTCAAAGGCGACATCGTCGCGGGCACGATCGGGACCGGCGGTGCGACGCTGATCGGGAAGCTGGCCAGCAACGCGGCAGCCGGATTCGGCATTGGACTCGCAGGCAGCGCGATTTATGTCTCCGCACGCAAGGGCAAGGAACTGAATTTGCCGGCCGAGACTGGGATGGTCGTGCGGATGGACAGCACGGTAACCGTGCCGGCGCCCGCAAACGCCGCGTCGGGAGCGACAAACGGACAATAGACAAACCCGAACGGATAAAGTGCGGGGGCTATGCTCCCGCACCTTACGAAGTTACTTGGCCGGATACCCGGGGTTGGTTTTCACTTCTTCGATTTGCTTGGTGTGACGTTCGCTGTGCGCGGCGATCATGAGGATGAATTCATAGGCGTCCCACTTGCCGCCGACCGGGCTGTCCACCGCATGTCCTCGCAAGTCTGCCGTCGACTTCAGGAACTCTTCGGTTTTCGCGCGGCTCTCGATGAAGTGTTTGATGGCGGCTTGCGGCGAGCCGAAACGATTGGTTGGTTTGAGCGGTTCGGGGGCCTGCACCTTGTTGCTACGATCGGGAACATTGGCGACGATTCCCGCGTCGATCTTGGCGATATCGCGATCCGGCGCCGCAGGGGCTTTCATCACGTTCTGTTCAACCGTGCCGCGGATGAAATCTTCAGACGCGGCGATGTGCTCCATACATTCGGCGATGGACCATTTGTCGGGTGCCGGCTTGAAGTTCCATTGTGCTTCGCTGAGTCCCTTGGTCGCGGCGAGTACGCCTTTCTTGCTGCTATCGAGTAAGGTCTGGGCTTTTTCCTTATCGGCTGCACTGGCGTCCTGCGCTCGTGCAGTTCCTGCCACCGCAAAACAGATTGCAGCTGCCGCCACCGCCACCGCTCCCATCCATTTCCGTCGATTCATGTGGTTTTCCTTTCGCTAGTTCACTGACGACCCGCCGCAGCAGCGCGCTCGGCAATCTCCTCGGGAGTCAGGTCTTCCAAATGACTTGCAATATACCAGTGATTTCCCCATCCATCCACGAGCGAGCCGGAGCGGTCGCCGTAGAACTGGTCGGCCACGGGCTGCAGTTGCTTGCAGCCGTTCGCCAAAGCGCGGGCGAAGACCGCGTCACAGTCCTCCACATAAAGGTGGTGGCCGACGGGGCGAGGTCCCCAGGGCGCGCGGCCTTCGCTTAGTTCAAAGACGGTGTCGCCCATGCGGACTTTGGCGTGGACGACGCTGCCGTCTCTGTCGGCGTGATTCTCCACGGTTTCCGCGCCGAACGCCTTGCTGAGGAAATCGAGAAAACGCGACGAGTCCTGGACGCTGAAATAGGTATTGAGGTCCTGCAGAGGTTCGGGTTTGTAGTCCGCTCCGCTGCTATGGGTCGCGATGAACCAAAAGTTACCGGAGGGATCTTGCACTCCGGCTTCACGGTCGCCGTAGTCGCGGTTGGCCGGCTCGTAGAGGGAGGTGCCCCCCGCTTTGAGCGCCCGCCGGTATGCTTCGTCGGAGTTCTGGACGTAGTAGTGCAGGCCCGTGGGCATGGCTTTCCAAGGGCCGTTGGCTTCGGCAAACTCGATGATGGACCCGCCCAGTTGAGCTTCCGCGTGGCGGATAATACCTTCGCCGTCGCGCATCAGGAAGCGCTCGGTGGCGCCGAAAGCGTTCTCGATGAATCTCTGAAAATCCGCCGCATGGTCGAGGATCAGGTATTGCGTAAGGCTGCGGAATCCCTGCGGGATGGGGCTTTTGGCTTTGCTCATGGCGTCCTCCGTGACAAGTTCTGTCGGCGGACATTCTGACTGCGCAAGGCGGTCACGTATTGTAAAAATTTGACCTAGGCGATCGAGCGACCTTCGCGGCCCGGGTTCAGGCCGAAATCGCTCGCCAGCAAGAATCAAACCAGCGGCAGATGGTTCGGGTGGCGCGGAAAATCCTGGTAATCGGCGAGATATTTGGAGGGATTGATGCCCGAAAAGGCGCGGAAGTCGTGGATGAAGTGGGCCTGGTCGAAATAGCCTCCGTCGAGAGCGACGCCAGTCCAGTTTACCGGCTGGCCGCTGGTGATGCAGGTCAAGACCCTTTGGAAGCGGCGGACGCGGCAGAACAGTTTTGGCGTCATGCCCACGTGCATCCTGAAAAGCTCGATGAAGCGGCGGGCGCTGAAGCCGGTTTTGTCAGAGACTTCGGCGATTTTGACGGTGGCCGGCTGCGCAAGGAAATTCTGCACCGCGTATTCGACGACCGGCTGACCGTCGAAGACGCCGGCGGCCCGCTCGAGCAGCGCCAATTCCAGCATACGCAACTTGGCTCGCGGATTGGGCGCCGCGAGCAACCGCTCGCGCAATTCGCGCGCGCGGAATCCCCAAAGATCCTCCAGGTTCAAATGCTGGTTGTGCAGTTCATCGCTGGGAAGCCCCAAAAAGGGAACCGCGCCGCCGGCGCGGAATGACGCGCCGACCACGCAAGTCTGTTCGTCGGTATCGATGACAAAGCATTTGGTCTGCGGGCCGGACAGACTGCAGGGACTGAATGTGGTCACTTTGCTGACGTCGTCGGGATCGTACAACCGCGTTTCGTCCTCGGCCAGGTTGATGATGAAGCTGACGCAGCCGTCCGGCATGAGGCGTTCTTTGGCGTGAGGCTTGGGCGGCTCTTCGTAATACCAGAGAAGTTCGACGAAGCGAGAGAGCGGCGGGGCGGGGGTGACATGCAGGTGTGGCATTACTAGGATTTTACTCCGGCCAGGCGAACCGGGCATTGCTTTTTGATCGAGATTTTAGCGATGCCAGGACGGTAGAAGTTTTCTCAATTTATGCGATTCGTTCTTTTAATTGACTGGTTTCTTGCTGGCGCGATACCCTTTCTGCGCGTATTGCAATGTCGTCTGCCCCATCACACCTCACAGGCTACACCCAATTTTTTCGAGGAGATTCATGTCCACTGAATTGCGGAATTTTCTTTCTCTTTCGTATGACGAGCTGGAGCAGCTGAACCTCAAGGCCAAAGAGCAGCGCAAGAACCGCGTCGCCCCGCACAAAATCCAGGAAGAGCGCATCAAGTACCTGACGGACGAGAAGCGCATCAAGGCGGTCACGGTGCTGTTCAGCGATCTTGAGGGCCGTTTGCACATGTTGGACTACGATAAGAAATTTTTGATCAAGAGCTGGGACAATCTGACGTTTGACGGCTCCTCGATTCGCGGATTCACGGCGCAGCGCGAAAGCGACTTGCGCCTCGGGATGGACTGGAGCGCATTTTACTGGGCGCCGACGGATATCTTCGGCGCCGGAAAAGTTCTGGTCTTTGGTGACGTCATAGACAAAGACGGCACGCCCTATGCAGCTGACATTCGCGGTGTCTTGAAAGGGTATGCCGACGGTCTCTACGACAAGAAAGGCTACACCCTCAATGCTGCAAACGAAATTGAGGGCTTTCTCTTCGCCGGAACCAACGCCGAACGCCGGTACCATGAGTCCGGCAAGTTTGAGTACGTGAATACCGGCGGCTACTACCACTCGCTGCCCGGCGATCCGCTGCGCACGTTCATTGACACCACGGCCGAAGTGCAGCGCGCCATGGGCTTCCAGAACGAGAAGGATCACCCGGAAGTCGCGCCATCGCAGTTTGAAATCAACTATGGCTATGGAGAAGTCGTCGCGGCGGCCGACCAGATTCAGCTGTACAAACTGATCTGCCGGCAGGTTGCGACGAACATGGGCTTCACCGCCAGCTTCCTGCCCAAGCCGGTCGTCGGCGTCAACGGCAGCGGCATGCACACCAACGTTTCCGTGAGCAAAGACGCGAAGAACCTGTTCTGGGATCCCAAGGGCGAAGAGAAGCTCAGCAAGTTTGGTTGGGAATTCGTCGATCGAATCCTGACGCACGGCAACGACATCTGCCTCCTTTTCAATTCGAGCGTGAATGCGTATCGCCGTCTGGATCCGCACTTCGAGGCGCCGAATCAACTGAACGCTTCCGCCACCAACCGTGGTGCCATGGTGCGCATTCCCATCGGCAACGAGCGAAGCATGCGTACGGAGGTGCGCGCCGTGGCTCCAGACGCGAACCCCTACCTGGTCCTGTACTCTATCTTCAAGACCGGCCTTGATGGCGACACGGCGAAAATCAAAGACCTGCGCTCCGCAAAGCGCTTTTTGCCTGACAACATCTATACCGCACTCGAGAACTTCGAAAAAGCGGATTGGACCACCAAACTGCTCGGCGCCGACGTGAAAGGCCGTTATGCGGAATTAAAGCGCACCGCCGCCGATCGCTGTTCGCGCAACCTCGGCACGGTGGTCAAGGCGCCCGAGGTGCAGTATCACCACGAGGTGTACAACCAGTTTCTGTGGAACCTGTTCTAGTCACAGCTTGGTCGCGCGAGGGCTGAAGCTCGGAAGCGCCCCGATCGGATCGGGGCGCTTTGCTTGCTGGGCCGGGTGTGTTCCGGCCGGCGTCGTGCGGGTTCGCCGCCGAAGTTCTGTCTCGATGCTCACCTTGCATTCCGAACACGCTGCCCCTACTCTTGAGAAAGCCTCATGGTTTTCTCGAATCAAATGAGCGAAAAATGCCCGAACTGACCCCCTACGTGATTGCTCAAGGCTTTATCTGGTATGTGGTGTTTCTCTTTTCGACCACTTGCCACGAAGCCTCGCATGCGCTGGCCGCAAAACTCGGAGGTGACGATACGGCCACTTTGGGGGGGCAGCTGACACTGAACCCGCTGCCGCACATAAGGCGCGAGCCGTTCGGGATGGTTCTGATCCCGTTGGTCGCGTTTGTCTTCACGCGGCAGATCATCGGCTGGGCCAGTGCGCCCTTCAACCCGGAGTGGGAGCGCCGTTATCCGCGCAGGTCGGCGTGGATGGCCCTTGCCGGGCCGGCGGCGAACTTTACGCTGATGCTGATTGCGGTCTTGCTGATTCACCTGGGAATCAATCTAGGGTGGTTTGAGCCCGGGCCCGATGGCCGGGTGGGGCTGTTGGGCGATGTGCTGAAGGCTTTCTATAGCCTGAATCTGCTGCTCGGAGTGTTCAATCTGCTTCCGGTTCCGCCGCTAGACGGCAGCACGGGCATCATGCTGTTTATGGGAGAGGGCACGGCGCGGAGCTATCTCGACTGGCTGCGCGCGTCTCCCTACCGGCTGGTCGGCTTGTTGGTTGCCTTTTACGGCTTCCGCTACATTTATGGCCCGATTGAGAACTTTGCCACCCGTCTGCTGATTTATGGCCGCTTCTAGCGCGTAGATTTGTGAAACGAGTCGCCCCACGGGAAAAATCAGTGCCTGAAAACCAGGGGCTGCTTGGCGTCCGGCGCGAGGCGCGCTACCAGGTAGCGTTCCGGCGGAACCCTGCCAAACGCAAAGGGAAGTGGTCCCCAGACCGAAGCGTAGAAGCCGGCGCCAGCTGGCTCTGACATCGTCGCGATGCCTCCCGCCAGCGGCAATTCTACAATCCTTACCTCGACAAGCACGAAGCCCGGCGGAGGACCAAAACTGTTGGTGGTGTTTTCCGGAATGATGAGAACGTCGCCAGCGTGAAACGGCGAATTGCGCAGGTCGGCCGGACGCGCGCCGGATTGCTGCAGGTAGTATTGAAACCCCCAGTGGCCCTCGAAGTACACGGTAGCCTGCGAATCGCTGACTTGCTCGCTCAATTGAGCAGCGGCGGTGCGTCCCGCATTGGCCAGATTCGCGTCCGCGCGAGTTACCCACATCGAGACGACGGCCGCAGCCAGCAGCGCGGCTCCTCGCCCGGCGATGGAACGGGGCGTATGGGCCCCGCTCCGGTCACCGAGATAACACGCGAGGAGGGTGGCGGCCGCGGGAATCATGGGAAGGACCGAGCGAGCGTTGATGGTCCAATTGAGGTAGGCGGCGAAGAAAAATGTCCCGCCGGCCCAAAGCGAAAGCAGGAGCCTTTCCGCGGTGATCTTACGGAGTGCCGAAACGACCAGGCCAACTGCGGACATTCCGCCCGCGATCCACAGCGCCATTTGCGCGCTGACAGCGGTCCATGCGGCCGCAGCCCGGGGGGTTTCAAACCAGGCTTGGTGGCCTGAAATCGCAAGCCCAGCCGCGACCGCGAGTACAGCGGCTGCGAAAATCGAGCGGCGCTTCCAAAGCTGCGTGGAAAAAAACAGGGCCGGGAGCATGCATCCGCCCGTAAACGCCAGTCCGAGCAGCGTTTTTGCCGGCAAGGAAAGTTCATGGCCACGGTTATGGAGGCTCGCATACTGGAAGGCATCGGAGAGCAGCCCGCGGCCGTAGAGACCGCGAGTCCAGTGCTGATAGAGGGCGAGCAGCAGTACGGGAATCGCCAGATAGGCGATGGAGGCCGCAACCCGCCGCCGTTTAGAGAGCGAGTATGCGACCAGCAGCGGTAGCAGCGCGATGCCGAAGTATTTGGTGAAAGCGCAAGCCGCGATGAATATTGCGGCGAGCGCGAACTGCCAGTGCTGGCCCGAGTCTTCCGCTTCCAGCCAGAAAACGAGCGCCAGCATCCAGAACGCGAGCATCAGGATGTCGCACATGACGGTAGTGCTTGAGACCAAAAAGCCCGGACTGAACAACGTCGCCAGCGCAGCCAGCAAAGGCCAGCGGGTGATGCGGCCCGCTAAGCGGTAGGTCCCGAGGATGACGATGAGCGCCGGGAAAACCAGCGCCAAGTGCAGCGCGCTTTCCCGCCAGCCGAAGATCCGTCCGAACAGGGCCAGGTAGTACGAAGCGAGAGGCGGGTTTTTTGTTACGTCGGCGATTGGCGTTTCCGTGGCGTACCAGACCACGCGAAAGCCGTAGGGATCGAGCGGGTGC
>Ga0306920_100000437_pt1 | contig 48454 bp, 50 predicted proteins | sample flu12Cox44000170_FD_204666 | JGI IMG/M metagenome (GOLD analysis project Ga0306920, IMG submission 204666) | Lab enrichment of tropical soil microbial communities from Luquillo Experimental Forest, Puerto Rico - flux4day.12C.oxic.44.000.170 (v2)... | ecosystem: Environmental > Terrestrial >... | reverse complement strand
CTGCTGACTTTGCAGCGACCCATTCGTTCATTCCCGATTTCCAAATAAGGTCAGTTACTCGAAGACTCCCAGATGTCGCAAGTTCTTGCAATTCTTCCCAAGAACAAGGACCAAAATACGTATCATGGTCAAGGGTAACGAACCAGTCCTCGTTGATTGGCGCCCTTACCGGGGAATAGGAAATCCCATCGCTCAGTTTTTCAGGCTCAGCCGGCACTTTGGGGACTGGAGGGGGAAACGAATTCGCAGATTTCAAGAGTTGCTCTTTCTCCCGAATGATTTCACTGAATTCGGTTTTTGGCTCAGAAATAGGAATTTGAAGCCGTTGACCACATTTCAGGCAAAAAGTAACTTCTCCTGCCCTTTTCGTTTTGACTCTATATTTTTTCCAGCATGTAGGGCAGGCGAATCGATATATTCCCAATTGCGACATTATAGACTTCCCCTTTGGGGAGCAGCTAATGAGTTACGGAACCATAGTTTGTCATTTCTTGGGATTTCGATCATGGAACGGATCTTAATCCCATTTTGCACTTCAAAATTTTCCTTGATGGTGGAAACCACGATGCGGAAATCCTTCGCGTTCGCATAGCAGTTTTCGACGCGCTCCCAGTTCTCCAGGAGATCGTGCCAAACGGCGGCCGTCTCTTTATTCTGAAACGTAATTCGGTTTTCTGAAACAAAATTAAGTTTGTTGAGCTGGTAGATCATTTACGCTGTTTGATGCCCGTAATTACTGGCCATCTGGCCAATTGCCGATCAATCGCCCGTTGGGTGCTTGTGCCCAAATATCCGGTTTGCCGTTCCGGTTGTGGGGTCCAGTGGCGTCGTAAGCGTATACACTCTTGCCCCACGGTGTCTTCAACGCTTCCGCATTTTCCAGGATCGCTTTGCCCGTATCCGAGTCCGGCTGCAAAAGGGCATCCAAACTCGGTGGGTATTCCCCGAATTTGACATAATAGGTATCCACGGCATCGGACAACACTTTCACTTTGATCTTGGCCGTGTTGATTTTGGATTCCTCCAAGGAGTCGGTGTATCCTTCCACAATCCCTTTCATGAACTCAGCTACCTCCGGCGATGTTACGTGAGGCCTTTCCCTTCGCCAACTTTCGACTAGTTGTCTTTCAATTGGGTCAAGCGTTTCCTTTCTTGGAGCGGCCAGGAACCCAATCAGGATCCCGAGGGCCAGAATACATACGGCGGCTGTGCCGATCACCCAGCGGTTGGCGAACAACGTTGTCCAGGAAGGTACTGCCGGCGATGTATCCCGTTCCGCTTCTTCCTCCGATTCGGCGAAGAATCGAGTCTTCTGGGAAGGAACGGGAGGCGGACCGTGTTCCTCCCAAGGTTCAGGAAGGAATATCGCCCTGCACGCCGGGCACCGGACCTTGCGAGCCACAGTATCAATTTGAGCTCGTAGAATTTTGCCGCATTCAGGACACGTAAAACGGGTAGCCATTAGGGGGCCTCCTTAGGCGAAAAGAAAAGGAGCGTCGAACGCGAGGCCGCTCCACAGTACAAACTGACAATAGGGTGCGGCTTTCCAACACTTCCAGCCGAGGGCGGAACGAATAGCGACAACATGCCTTGCCAAAACGACCGCCCAATGATTTCCAGAGCAACATGGTACCAACCTTTCCAATTGATTAAGCATTCATCCACGTCGCGGCCGGTTATCCGAAGTCCTCGATTATTTCTTGTTACCTTTACCAACGTCACCAGCGGGCACGCCCTTGGCGTACTCCTCCAAGGGATGCCAATGTTCCACATGCAAGGTGCCGTCGATCAAGCTCCACCGCTCAAGCTTGTTGGCTTCGAAACGGAGAAGGACATCCTTTCCCTTCTTGTACAACATATTCTCCCGCGTCAACGGTGCTTTCGCTTCCGAATACCGCACCTTACCGTTCGCTCGAACCTCATAGGTATGTGTTGCACCGCTAAGGAATTTGATTTCCCAAGTCCCCTGAAATGCCTTGAATTCGCCTTCGCCCGGTCGAATCCCCGCTCGGAACGCATTCAGCTCCTTTTCGGTCGCTGCTGCCTCGTCGTCCATTTTTGCTTTCGTGAATTCGCGGATCGCCGTGGCGTAAGCGGATTCCATTTTCGCCTCCACAACCGCTTGCATCTTTTTCAGGGAAGGAGAAACGAACTTGGGTAGCTCGCCGGTTTCCTGGAACGCTTCTCGTTCGGCCTTGATGCGATCAACGAGCTTCCTGTTGCCATCCTTGCGGGCCGCGTTCTCCCGCTGACTGAACCAATCGTCAACGGCCTTGCGATACTTCTCTATCTCCTCCTTGTAAGCTACTTTGGCCGCGTCCAGTTTTTTTGTCACTGGATTATCCTCCGCTGTGTACGCGGTAGTCCCGCCAAAGAGCACAATGCCGAAGACCAGCAACGATGAAATGCGATTCATCTGCCCCGCCTGTTTACCCGGTTGCCGCTCGCGGTCCGCGGAACGTTCTTCAAGGATTTCCAACCGGGGCCGGAACCTTTTCAGGCATGAAGAAATCATTTGGGGCTTCCTCCAGGTAAACAATGGGGATTGCTTGATGTCTCGGGAATCAGCTCGATACACAGCTTTAGACTTGTATGCGTCATGGGTTTTACAGCCGTACCTCCGGATCAAGAATTTTGAATTCCCAGCCCGTTGCTAGGGGTTGCTCTACTTAATTAGCCGAGAACGGTATTGAGAGACTGCCATTTTCCGAGTTAGTAGCGAAGATTCGACGTGGCGATTAACTGTTCAATAAGATATTCGTGCGGACGTTGCGGGACTTACGGCGATAAGACGCCGCTTGTTGTTCAGAAGCCGAACGGAGCACCATCGCAAAAGGCTTGAAGGAGTAGACCATGCCGACGCCCGATTACCAGGAATGTATGTTACCGGTGCTGGAGCTTCTGGCCAATGGTCAGGATCATCGCTTTCGTGATCTGACCAAGGCGGTTGCTGATCGGTTCAAGCTCACCGATGCAGAGCGGGCAGAGGTGTTGCCGAGCGGCCAGCAGACGGTGATCTCGAACCGGGTTGCTTGGGCGAAAACATACTTGAAGAAGGCCGGTCTGCTGGCGAATCCAGTGCGAGGCATGGTCCACATCACGGACGAAGGCAAGAAAGTCCTGGGTCTGAAGCCAGCAAAGATCGACAACGAGTTCCTACGAAAGTACGCATCATTTGCAGAGTTCTACAAGAAGACCACGCCGGTCGAGACCGAGGACGCTCATGCCGAAGTCGCCGCCACGCCCGAAGAATCGCTCGAATCAGCTTACAGCATTCTTCACGACGCCTTGGCCGATGAACTGCTCGACAAGGTGAAGTCCTGTACGCCCAGGTTCTTTGAGCATCTGGTGGTCGATCTGCTCGTGGCAATGGGATACGGCGGCTCCCTGGCCGACGCCGGGCAAGCCATCGGGAAGTCGGGTGACGGCGGTATCTACGGCATCATCAAGGAGGACAAGCTGGGCCTGGACGTGGTTTGCATCCAGGCGAAGCGGTGGGAAAAGACGGTAGGGCGACCAGAAGTACAAGCCTTCGCTGGCAGCATGGAGGGAATGCGTGCGAAGAAGGGAGTGCTAATCACAACGGCCAGCTTCTCCAACGAAGCCAAGGAGTATGTCGACCGGATCGAAAGGAAGATCGTTCTGATCGACGGACACAGGCTTGCGGAATTGATGATCGAGCATGACATCGCCGTGGCAACGGCCCGTTCCTACGTCGTCAAGAAGCTCGACTCAGACTACTTCGAGAGCGAGGAAGAGTAGGATATGGCAAAACACGAATTCCTCCGTCTTCCCGTTGTCTCTAGCGGGGCCGAGTTCCTCGTGATGGGCCACCTTACGCCCGGTGTTGTCCTTCCTCATTGTCGTCAGCGGGATCGCCCTTCTCACCCCCTTCTGACGCGACTGGCAGAGAGAACAGCTTTTGGCACGTCGGGCACCACACCTTGCCTGCGACGGGCACGAAATCGACCTCGACGGATGTACCGCAGGATGGACAGGTGGCATAATCCATATCGAGTCTCCAGGCAGCGCATCAGGAATACCAACACGAGATTTCCATTGCCAACGCCTACTTTAGTGCACCGGGTCAAGCAGTACAAGATCTTCCTGCTCACTGGCAGGCCATGCTGATGAATGCGGCTTTGCGGGCAGCCCTGGGTTATTTGTGTCGGCTCCGGGAACGCATGGAGAAGCGAGGATTTCCACCAAACGACAAGCTTTTGAAACTGATCGTAGCGGCCTACAACGCGATGCATTCGCTTACCGTCGAGCTGCAATACATGTCATGCGAGAGCGCGGTTGGCCGGCCGACGAAACGTTAATCCATCAAGAGGATTTCTTCTTCCGAGTTTGTGCGGCCCGAGGGCTGCACCCCAGAATGACGAAAGCGGATGCAGGCCAATAGGCGAAGGTCAACAGGTTCCGTTGGAAACGATTTGAACGAAAAAGAGAATACGAGAACGAACCATGACCGTTGCAGACCGCCTAAATCTCATTTCTCGGCCTTGTCGAGGGATGCAAAATGTACCTTTCCTTCGTGAAACAAGATCGTGATGCACAAATCGCCTCCATCGTGCCAAAACAGCATCTCACACTGCCTATCGAGTCCAGGGTGGATCTTGCCGATCGCACGGATGCTGCCCAGAATGGGGGGCTCTTCTTTGCCGGGTGGCGGCGGTGGTTCACCCGTGGGCGGGCCAAGGATATCTTGGACTTCCGCCTTCGGCATGCCGAGCCGGATCTTGGCGAACAGGTTGTTATACTTGCCCTCCCAGGCAAAGCCCCAAGGGCCGGTTTCCTCGTGTATTAACCACAGAGAAACAGTAGCCATGAAGAGCGCAAAAGCAAAGTGCATTACTACGAGGCCGAATGGGATTCGGCGGGGATAGTCTTGCCGCTTGGTGCGGCGATACAGGACAAGCATTATGATGGCGCCCAGCAGCGGCCACGCGAACATGAACAAGCACAACCACAGCGTCCATGACATGGCACGTTTCTCCAGCCGCACTAGAAGTTCTGTGCCGACTCAAGCGGCCGAACTATAGTAATTCGGTCGATTTCCGTCCGCACATGGCACCATTCTGCCGTATCGATTCCGATAGCATGAACGACTCTATCATAGTCTCAATTCCGCGTTAATAAATCGCCAATTCCAAGAAATCCAATCCATAGTCGGGGCAAAGGATATCCCAGCGGTCTCTTGCAAGCTTGCCCTCAATTTGGGAACCGAAATCGTAACCTGTCCAATTGGGATCCACGATTGGATTCCAACGGTTGCCGTGCCCCATCCGGGGAGAGCCACCGTCGGTGACTGTGACCGTGGCACTGCCAGTGATGGAATCATCTTGCGTATCGGTGGCCGTTACGGTCTGATCGCCCGGCGTCACCAGCGTCACTCCATTTGGGAATGTATGGCGACCGGCATCTTGCGGAGTGAACGTGTAATCGGGCGGCAGAAACACCCCTTCACCGAGATCGCTGGTGGTAATTCTCACTGTGCCACCGTACCCGCTAGCGACATGGTTGTAAGCATCCAGGGCGGTGACAGTGACATCGAACGGCATGCCTTCGTTGACATTTTGGGGGCATCGACTTGCAAAGAAACGGCGGCACCTATCTGTGCTTCGAATGCTCCAATGTCGATAATCCCGCCGACAATGCGGTTGAAGCCTTCCCCCCTTTGGTCCCACATTGGAGCACCCCTATTGTCGCCCGCATCCACGGCCGGACTGCCGGGTAAGAGGGCCATCGTTCGAGTGGGACCGCCATTATCTTGGAGGGGGCCCAGCAGCGGGCGGAAGACGTTGAGCAGATCGCTGGGATCGAAGCCGCTGCCGCCCTCCGTGAGGCCGATGAGGTTGTGGCCTTGGGAGCCGAGGTTGCCGACAATTTCAGGACAACAATCGTCCCCGCCGGCTTCAGCATGGTTTTCGGCCACGATAGTGTTGCGGGTCGACAAAGAACCGGCCACATAGATGCCGCCACCTGCTGCACCCAGATCCACGAGGCTGTGTGCCAAGTTGCCAGAAATGGTGCTGCTGGTGATGATCCCTCCACCCCAGATACCGCCGCCAATGGCACCGCCGCCACTTGCGGTGTTGCCAACAATGGTGCTATTGCTGATGTCCCAGGAGCCAAAGATGCCGCCTCCCGGGGCACTCGCGTTGCCGGACGCTAGAGCAAAGTTTCCAACGATGGTGCTGTTGCTGATGGTTCCTGTGCCCGCGATGCCACCGCCAAGCTGTGCGGTGTTATTGAAGACGGTGCAATTCCTAATGGTCACTTGCCCATCACTGAAGATACCGCCCCCGCCTCTATCGCTAACATCATAGCCACCGGTAATCGTCAGGCCGGAGATGGTGACAGTTGCAAACCTGTCCACCGTGAAGATGCGGTAAAAGCCTCCCCTGGCCCGGCTCACGGTCAAGAGGTTCGCCCCTGGCCCATCGATACTGATGCTGTGCGCCAGGTTCGGCAAGGCCCCGGTCAGGTTGATCGCACCGGTGACGCCGAACTGGATGCTGTCCCCGTCGGTGGCATGGGTGATACAGTAGCGCAGGTCTCCCTTATCGCCGGTGTCCGTGAGAACGCTCACCGTGCAATCCGACAATACGGTGCGGTCTTCAAGGATTTCCAAGCGGGGCCGGAAGGAACGCCCGCCATTTCTCCGGGACGAAGTAAACATAGGCATTCCTCACGAACAAATCAGGGGTTCTTGAAAACTGAAATCCAAATTAGGATCCATGAACAATGAATCTCGAACCAGAGCCTTTGGCCCTGAGTGAGGCATTGAAAATGATACCAATGCGGTTAGAGTTGGCCCCACATAGTCCGATATGAGCGGGAACCTGTTCTCTTGAAAATCAGCTGAAAGTTGGACGCTGGTAAATTCGGATTGGGAGAGTTTATTGGGCACAAGTGCCGTTCCCACGAAACGGTTCAATTTATTCGGTGACCCATGCGGTGCTGACCCATCGCACTCGCCTGTCTGTACCTCATAGGCTCCAATGTCAATAATCTTGTTCACAATCCGGGGAAAGCCGTCGCCTCGTTGGTCCCAATCGGGGGCATCGGCGTTGTCGCCTGCGTCAATGCCAGGGCTGCCGCATTGCAGGGCCATCGTCAGGGTTGGGCCGCCGTTATCTTGGAGAGGGCCAAGCATGGGATCGACGTTGAGCAGGTCAGTGTCGTCGAAGCCGCTGCCGCCGTCGGTGTTACCGATCAGGTTGTGGCCCTGGGAGCTGAGATTCCCGTATAAATCCGGCTCGTTGAGGGCCATATTTCCAGCAATAATCGTGTTCCGGACCACCGCCGTCCCACGGCCAGAAGGATATTCGTAGATGCCGCCGCCTTCTAAGGCGGAATTTCCTGAAATGGTACTGTTGTTGATGGTCAGCCTCCCAAGAAAATCGACGATATATTCGTAGATGCCGCCGCCGGAGCGGCCGAAATTTCCAGAGATGGTGCTGTTGGTGACGGTCAGAATTTCTTCGTTGAAGATGCCGAGGACGGAGTTGCCGCTGACGGTGGAGTTGTTCATGGTAAGCGTGCCGACGTTGAAGATACCGCTGTTGGAGGAGTTGCCGCTGACGGTGGAGTCGTTCATGGTGAGCGGGCTGGTGTTGTAGATGCCGCCGCCGGCGATGGCGGAGTTTCCGCTGACGGTGGAGTTGTTCATGGTGAGCGTGCCGAGGTTGAAGATACCGCCGCCCTGGGTGTTGGCAGAGTTGCCGCTGACGGTAGAGTTGTTCATGGTAAGCGTGCCGAGGTTGAAGATACCGCCGCCGGTGTCGGCGGAGTTGCCGCTGATGGTGCAGTTGCTGACCGTCAGCATACCAGAGTTTGAGATACCGCCGCCGATGTCACCGCGGTTGCCGTTGCTGATGGTCAGGCCGGAAATTGTGATGACTGGCATCCCGGTCAAGGTGAAAATACGGTAACTGCCTCCGGTGTCCCGCCGGACGGTCACCAGGTCGGCCCCATGCCCATCGATGCTAATGTTGTGGGTCAGGTCGGGCAACGACCCGGTCAGGTTGATCGTACCGGTGACCTTGAAGGAAATGGTATCGTCATCCGCGGTGTGAGCTATGCAGTAGTGGAGGTCTCCCATGCCATTGCTACCCTCGCCCCCACCGGCGGGGTTGTTATCGGTAAGCCGGTCCACGGTGCAGACCGACAAAAGGGTACGGTCTTCGAGGATTTCCCACCGGGGCCGGAAGGAACGGCCGGCATTTCTCCGGGATGAAGTAAACATAGGCTTTCCTCACGAACAAGTTGTTTAGAATCGGGATGGCTAAGATTGTCGGGCATCGGCCCGGGAAATGCAAGCATGAAAATTAAGAATTTCGAAAATCACAACCGCAAGAACTCCGACTCCATAAGGAAAAGTCTATCTTTGGTTTCGGGGATTTGAGCCGGCTTCTTATTTCTTCCTTGCTTCCCTCCAGAAACCGATCGTAATATCGGGAATGTCTTTCACCGTCAAACAAGTATACGAATTCGGCCCGACAAACTTCTGGAATCATCTCCGGAAGAAAAGACCATACCGCGACTTCCGGAAGCAATTCGATATCCCTGGAAGTTTTGACAGCGTAGGCATAGCGACGGCCAAAGCATTCGAAACAATTTACAACAAACTCAGAGCATTGGAGCCTGCCCGCAGAAAGGAAATCGCGGAGCTACCCCAAACGGATGCTTTGGCGGCCCTAGAGAAAGAAGAGCAAGTGACACTTTACAGATCTTCCCTCTGATCACACAATTACGGAAGAAGCCGTGCCCCCGCGTGCTGCGGAATGCAGAATCACTGGTTAAGCGCGCTCGATTTAGTGGTTGCCGATATGCCGCTGCCCGTCACCCAAGTGCGCTTCCCGGATGCGCGTGCTTTCACCGATAGGGCACATGCATCCCAGGACAGCCATCGCACAAGCTGCGACTATCCCGCCGAAAGCGTCTTGGCTGGATACGTCCATTGTTCCAAAAATATGTCGCACAAAAAGTGACTCTACATGCAGCCGTTAAGTGCCCACCCATTATGGAGATCGGGAATATGTCGCACGTCGGTCGATACGTCGCAAGGTTTTGCAATACGTCCACGGGGGCCGGGGGGGTGGTGGACGAAACGTATTTTTTGCATGTCATTGGTCATTCGTCCTTGGTGATTGGTGACCAAGCGTGGAAATTGGACACGGTTCCACGGCGGACCGGTTTCGTATCTCACGGTAGCGTGAGATACGGCGCCGAAAAGCGCGTTAAGACGTTTCGCGCGAATAGGTTGCGCGGCGAACGGCGGGCGTGCATTCGCGTGAGATACGAGTCGGTCCGACACGGGACGCCCATCCCACGGACGCGCATGGTCAACAAGTTCGGCAAATGCGCGTTTGAGAGCTGGTGGGGTTGATTTTTCAATTGAGACCAGAGTGCGACAAGGCCCCCTGCTCGTCGCAGCTATCTGCTGCCGATCAGGCAGGATGCCAAGTTGGACTAGAAAAACCCAAGCGGTTCGATTATGCTTCTCTTGTGCCGACGGTTCTTCGCAATGGCGGCTTCAGCGTGCGGATCTACACGCGCGATCATCCGCCGCCGCACGTCCATTGCTGGAAGGGCGATGCCGAACTCGTCGTTGAGTTGGATCCGATCGCCATTCGAGAGAACCACGGAATGTCCCGAAGCGACGCACGGCGTGCACTGGCGATTGTGGCTGCTCACCAAGCCTTTTTTAATAGCCGAATGGCGAAGGATTCACCCGTGACCCTGCCCTTGACTGAAGCGGAATTCGAGCGACAGTTTGCCGCCGCCTCACGGCGCGGGGCGGAACGGCGGCACAATCAGCCGCTGGCGACCTCGGTGCGCTATGACCCGAACCGGGGCGTCATGATCGAGTTGAACAACGACTGTCTTGTGTGCGTTCCCTTGCGGCTGCTGCCCGACCTGGCCCACGCCGCGCCGAAGGATCTCCGGCGCGTCAAGATTCTTGGCGTCGGCCAGGCTATCGAGTGGCGGGCCCTGGACGAGCAGTTCGATGTGTTACAACTCGTCGCCGACGCCGTCGGCGCCAATGCCCTAATGGCGAAACTCGGCCAGCGCGGCGGCCGCGTCAAATCCAAGGCCAAGGCCGCCGCGGCTCGTGCCAATGGCCGCAAAGGCGGCCGCCCTGGCAAGCGCCGCCCGGAACCCGCTTGAGCCACGACGCCAACTATTCTCCAGGGTTCGTCAAACGCTCCAGTCCTCGACCTGTAGGCCAGGCACCTGCGAGAAGATCTGATCGGGCGTCACAACCAGATAACCCAAAGTCAGGGCCGTGGCGTTGGTGCCCAGCAGCGCGGCCGACATCAATCGTCCTCCTGGGTCACCGGATCGTCGGAAAACACCACAGGTGGCGACGGCGCACGCCTTCCCTCCTTAATGAACTGTTCCAGCTCATCCACTCATTCGGGTGGAACCATGGGCACTTTTTATCCCGATCTCGAACGCGAGGACATTCAGCAAGCGCTCGAGTACGCTGCCTGGTTGACCCATGAGGAAGTGCGAACGGCGTGAGGTACCATGCGTTACCTGGCAGACTCCTAACGACCTACTCCTTCCCCTTCTCCGGCGTGCCCGTCCCCTCACCCTGTCTCGAAGCTCCCCAAATCCAGTGCGACACGATGGGCGAACTATCGGCCTTGAGGACGGTGCGGACGCGATCTTATTTGGCCCGATCCTCAACGGTATGACGCTCGTGCTGGCGAAGGTGCTCACTCCAGGATTCGACTAGAAATACCTCCAACCAGCGATCGGGTTGCGCGACATCGTGGAACAAACCCCAACGAAATGCTCCGTCCCGGCGGCGGATGGTTTTCAGGGTTTCCATCAAAGAGGCAAATTCGGCCGAACGGTTCGGCTCGACTCGATATTCCACTTGAACCAGGACCGGACCCTCCTCTGGATCCAATTCGCCGGCCACAACCGGAATTGGCCAGTTCAACGACGGAGCTAGATTTGGCCCTTCGCCGGCCGGAAGCCGGTAGCGCAATATGGCAGCCAGCCCAAGGACCAACCCGAGGGCGGCAACGATGAGCGCGGTTTGAACGGATGCATGATTGGCAACGGTTCCCCACGTCGCGCTACCCGCGGCGATGCCTCCTTGAAACGCAACCATGTAAACGGCAAGGGAGCGGCCGCGTACCCACGAAGGCACGGCTATCTGCGCCGCCACGTTAAAACTTGCGATGAGAATGATCCAGGCCATGCCGCCGGCGAGCATCAGCGCGTACACGACTGGTACGACGCGTACGACCGCGAGGGCGATCATTACGAGAGCCCAAGAAAGCGTCGCCAATGCGGTCAGCAGATCCACAGGAATCCGCTGCCGAAGCCGCGGCAATACGAGTGCTCCGGCAATGGCGCCGACACCCAGGCCGCCAAGCATCGTACCGTAACCAATCGAGCTCAATCCCAAATCCCGCCTGGCTACAACGGGGAGCAGTCCCCAGAGTGCGCTGCCGAAGAATGTGACGGCGACTGTCCGGACGAGCACGGCATGGAATGTCGGTGCGTGGATCGCATAGCGCAAACCGGCGCGCATCGCGGTGAGGAGTCGCTCTCCCGGTGCAATCGTCGCCGGGGCGCGGCGCTGCCAGCGATAGAGGGCAGAGATCACTGCCAGAAAAGATGCCGCGTTCAGCAAGAATACCGGGCCGGGTCCCATGAGTGCCACGAGCAGGCCGCCAATGGCTGGGCCAACGGAGCGCGCAATGTTGAAGCCCACACCTCCCAGAGCCGCGGCGGCCGACAACTGATCACGGGGGACGAGCTCGGGCGTCATGGCTTGCCACGCCGGCACGTTCAATGCCGTGGCGATTCCGACTGCAAAAGCGATCGCAAGCAAGATGGTCGGCGTCGCGAGTTCGAAAAGAGTTAGAACCCCGAGTACCGTAGCCGCCAGACACATCCAGGTTTGGGTGAACAGGAGCAGTCGTCGGCGATCCACGACATCGGCAAGTGCTCCGGCGGGTAACGCCAGTAAGAATATTGGGAGGCTATCAGCAGTCTGTAGAAGGGCGACGAGCAGGGGCGACGGCGTTTGCGAGGTCATTAGCCAGGCCTCGCCCACTTCGTCCATCCAACCGCCGATATTCGAAACGACCGAAGCGATCCACAACGATCGAAAATGCGACTGACCAAGTGGAGCCCATGCCGAAGCGGTTTTTTGTGCCTCACTCATGGGTCTGTTCGATTGCGAAGAGTTACTTGGGTCGCGAATATGGTTCCGGCCTCCGGCTCGCCAGCGTTGCCTTCGCTTGTTGAATCGCTTTCTCGACTCCGCGCACTGTCTCATCGAAGAACTGGGGACCGGCTTCCACGATCCATTCGTCCAGAGCAAACGGCCTCGCCAGTTCCTCCTTCTGCAGCCGCTTTTCCGTATCGTAGGCCAGTAGCACTCCCTTGACTACCGCCGTTTCCACATCTCCCGTGCCGAGTTTGGCGTTCCCTTGATCCCGGATCAGCGGGGCGAAGGCGACGCGACTGGTTCCTGATTTCGCCGCTTCCCGGACTGCTACCTTGCCGACCCTTTCCATCAAATCCAACGAAAGCGCGTCCTCGCTTCCGAGGCCGACAAGAAGCAGCTTCTGCGCCTTGATCGAATTCCTTGGCGGGCTGAAAAGGAGCGTCTCTAACTCATCGCCCGCAAATTCGCCACGTTCACGCAACGAGGCAATCACGCCGCCCAACCGCTTGTCCAGTTCGACGGGTGCGCCGCTCATCCGCTTGGCGCCTTCCGCCGTGTACTTGAAATAACACACGACCTGCAACGGTACGTCGGCCGTATACGGTCCCTCCATTCGTACTTTCACCTTCACGTTATTTGGCGCTTCGAACGCCTGCTCTTTAACATCCCCCTCATCCGCCCGGGCGGATCCGCCAATTCCTGTGAAAAAAATGGCGAAAACGATCAATGAAGCGTAGCGGTTCGTTTTCATGATTCCTCCAGTCGCCGTTGTCAGAACTTGTAACTGAGCCATGTTGTCAAGTAGTCGGTATCTTTGTTTGGCGGGTTGGCATTGAAAAACGGACCGGGAAAGAAGTGCACGTAGCTCGCCAACAGCGAGATATGGCGCGTCGGATTCCAGACGATGGTAAACGCGGGCGAGCTCCCAACATAGCGGCCGCCGCCAATCCCGGCACGCAGGGGCGTTCCGGAGATCCGGTAGACGCCGTCGCCCAAACTCTCGCGCCAAAAGAAGTCGCAGTCAATGCCCATGGTTACCTTATCGCCGGCATACAAGTCGAGCGTCGGGTGCAGGTCGATAATGTTGAGCGGGCCGACCGGGTTAAGAAGGTTAAAGTAAATGCCCGATGGAAACAGCGGGTTGAACGTCTGCAGATTCGCCGTCGCCGGGTTGTGGTCGCCGCTCGTGAGGTCGAACCGCAGGCCGAGCCTCGGTTTGAGCGGCAATTCGCTGAAGTTGTAGCGGACGGCGTGCGCTGCCGTCCAGGCCTCGATGTTGCCGGATCCAAACTTGCCGAATTGCCAGACGTATTCGAGGTTGTACTCCCAGGGCAGCGGGTTTCCCCACAGCCGCGTGCCCAGCGAGTGCCGCAACTCGTACCCCTTGCCCTGGACGTAAACCGCATCCTTGTTCTCGAAGCCAAGGTAATACAAATCGACATTACCCTTGGGCAGCAAACCGCATGGATGGACCGCGTAGATGCCCCAAAAGGAGCGACTCGGATCCGGGTCATCGTCGAAGACACCGGATCGATTGCGCACCGGTTTGGACCACCACCCATCCACTTGCCAGTCCCCGCTCCGCAGCAGCAGCCGCGCGCCATCGAAGGATAGGCGTAGGTTCGGGCCATCGCGCACGTCAATCAGTCGTCCGGACCCGTATTCAAACTCTTGCCGGCCGATCCGCGCGGTCAGCGTGTCCTTCTCGCCGCCAATGGGCACGATGAGATCCACGAAGGCTTGGTGCGCGTCAAAGGCGTCCCGATCGATGTCCGGACGTGGCCCACCGATGCGTCCATCTTCCAGCCCGCTCAGGAATTGGCCGAAAAAGCGGAAATTGGGGCCGAGGTGTAGGTCGCCGTGGAGCAGGTAGCGCTGGAGCATGTAGCCGTTGTTGCGGGCGTCTGGCGGCACTGCTCCCGCGTCCTGGTTGTGGTAGAACTCGTAGCGCTCGCGCAGCTCGCCTCCGAGAGACAGATACCAATCTTCGCGACCGCACAGCGGAATGTACTTGATGGGGTCCCAGAAGTCGGTGCGGCGGCTGGGGTCTTTGAGGTAGCTGTAATCCTCCTCGTAGCGCAGGAGCTTGTACGCGGGCGGGGTCGCTCCTTTCTTCGACTTCTCGTCGGACTGGCCGTCCGAGTCGCACTTCGGGACAGAGTTTGGCTGGTCGCCTCCCTTCCCCTGCGGGCACTGCCCTTTGCCGGCGCTGGCCTCCGGCGCGTTCGCGGCCGGGGGGAGTGTCTGCTGTGCCAAGGCGCCGGGCGACCCGAGGGCCAGTCCCCACAGCAGGGCCGCTCCGGCAAGGAGCAGGTTTCGATGACAGCGGCGAAAGCCCACGGGCAGTTCCTCCCACGAAGAAGGGATGAAGGATGAAGGATGAATGGGTCTGATTTATCCTTCATCCTTCATCCTTGATCTTCACGCCGGTCAGTTGCGCGCTCAAATCCCACAATGCCTTGGCCGTTGGTTGATCCACCGCCCAATGCCGAACTCCCGAGAAACCCGGAAAGTCGTTTGGCACAAGTTCAGCGATGTCGCAATCCTCACAATAGACACCACCCTTGCCGTCGAGCTGCGCGCTGACGGCACACCACATGGTGGTCGCGGCACCCTGCGCTAAGTTTTTGTAACCGGAAGAGGGAGCTTTTAGAACGCCACGGTCACGAAAGATGCCCCAAGCCTTCAACTCGTCGTCCGTCAAATAGCGGACGAGGTCGGTAAGAATGCCTCCCGGATGGACCGCAAACGCGCGCACGCCATGCCCCTTGCCGCGACGATCAAGCTCAACGCTGAACAGCGAATTCGCGGTCTTCGACTGCCCGTAGGCCGCTGCCTTATCGTAGGGACGTGTCAGATAGTTCGGGTCGTCCAGATCAACCCCCGAATAGCGATGGCCGATTGAAGAAAGGGTCACGACTCGTGCCCCCTGAGCGTTCTTGACCGCGGACCACAATCGGGCCGTGAGCTGAAAGTGTCCCAGGTGGTTCGTGGCGAACTGCAACTCATGTCCGCGGGCATTTCGCATCAACGTCGGAGGCCTCATGATCCCGGCATTATTGATCAGCACATGGATCACGTTGTGCGAGTTTATTACCCTGTCGGCGAATCGGTCCACCGACTCGGGATCGGCGAGGTCGAGGTGGACAACCTGCACATTGTTCATGTTCGCGAGGTTGTTTCGCGCCTTCGTCATGTCGTGGGCACCAACGTAAACCAGGGCGCCCGCCTTTGTCAGAACCCGCGTCGTCTCCAGGCCGATTCCGGAATGACCGCCTGTGATCACACACACCTTGCCGCGAAGGTCGATCCCCGAGGCGATTTCTTCGGCCGTCGTCTCGGCACCGAATCCCGAGTTCAGAGGCTTTTGATCCGTCTTCATATCCGTGACTCCGGTAGACTCTCTGCCGCCGAACGAACAACCTGGCTCAGCCGCGGCGGCCGCTAGCGACGCGTAACGCCCCGAAATCCGTAATGCGGCCGCGGTCAGGTGCAACGGCTGGTTAGCGCCTGCCCTCACGTCGAGACGTCTACCTCGTCCCAGCCAAGGTCCGATTGCATGGTCCAGTTGATCGCCTGGAGCCGATAGAGTGTGACGTATTCCCCCTGGCCGTTTGGAGTCTTTCGGCGGTTGAGGGCAGCGTCTCGCACGGCCCAATGAACTCGATACAGTCGGTCGGCCTCGCGGTAAAGCGCCTCGGCTTCCTGCATGTCCGTTGCCGCAAGAAACGCCGTAGGGTCGTCGCCGGGCTTCGGGAACATGTGCACCAACTTGTCCGAGCATGGTTTGAAGTGATCAACGGCAGGGATCATCTTCAAGACCCAGGCGAACTCCCAGAGCGCCTCCGGCTGGAGACGAAAGGGGGCTTTTTGAGCCTCGTTTGGCTTTTGCGTGTTGATCAACTCGACTTCGGCTTCCATGCAAAACTCTCTCATCCCGTGGTTATCGATCCACGGCACGACAAGCTCGTAAGGGGCGCCGTAAGCGCGACCGCAGACACTTGCGAGAATCAAACACCGACGCCGCACTTCCAGGGACGATGCGATACGCAGGTCGGCGAGTTCCTCAATCGGCGGCAAATGCGGGTTGACCGGGTAGCCGCACTTCTTGAGGGACGCCTCGGTCTCGGTTTTCAGGTCCTTCGCCGTGATCATGGCTTTAGTGGTAACTAGTGATTATGCTGACCGGCCGGTCAGCCTATTTCACGACGCTGGTCAGCATATTAACGCGCCGGTCGTTCTGCCGCTGAACGCTGAACGAACGGCGTGGCCGACACGACGCACCGGCGCGTGGGGCTATGAACGGTCGTTATCGGAATAATCGGCAGTCTCGCCGCATGTCCTCCACTTATCCCCCTTAGAATGCGAAGCACTCGCAGGGCAACCCTACCGGCCCACGCCGCCCGCCCAGCCCACGTGTCCTCTCGGCGAGGGAGTGGAGAAGCTGGTGAAGCAGGCTGGGGTGCGCGCACTGGTGGGCGAGGGCGGGTTGCGCCTGGTGGTAGCCGCCATACGCCTTCACCCGCGACCAGCCGGGGCTGACCGGCAGGGCCGGCGGGGCGAGCCGCTCGAACTCCCCGGCCCCGTAGACGACCTTGCCCCCGACCACGGTGAGAACCGACTCGATACGCTTGATCTCCTCCTCGGGGACCGAGAAGTAGTCCGCCGATAGCACCGCGAGGTCGGCCAGCTTGCCCACCTCGACGGAGCCCTTTTTGTCCTCTTCGCCCGAGAACCACGCGCTGCCCACGGTGTACTGCCGTAAAGCTTCCGAGCGATCCAGCCGATTCGCCTCGGGATACATCGCCGTGCCCCCGACCGTCTTGCCCGTGACCAGCCAGTACAGCGACACGAACGGGTTGTAGCTCGCCACGCGGGTCGCGTCCGTTCCCGCTCCGACCGGCACGCCCATTTGCAGCATCCGGCGGACCGGCGGGGACTGCTCCGCTGCCTTCTTGCCGTAGCGGTCGATGAAATACTCGCCTTGATAGGCCATGCGGTGCTGCACCGCGATGCCGCCGCCCAGCGCTTTGACCCGCTCGATGTTCCGCTCGGAGATCGTCTCGGCGTGGTCGAAGAACCAGTGCAAACCGTTGAACGGCACTTCGCGATTCACCGCCTCGAACACTTTCAGGAAGCGCGTAATCGACTCGTCATAGGTGGCGTGCAAACGGAACGGCCAGCGGTTCCGCGCCAGGAGTGTGACGACGTCCGTCAGCTCGGCTTCGAGCGATTGAGCCAGATCGGGTCGCGGTTCGAGGAAGTCCTCGAAGTCCGCCGCCGAGAAGACCAGCATCTCACCAGCGCCGTTCATGCGCAGATAATCGTCGCCCTCGCCCGGCTTGGTCATGCGCACCCACTTGGCGAAGTCGTCCTTCTCCTGCTTGGGCCGCTGGGTGAACAGGTTGTAGGCGATGCGGACGGTGAGTTCGCCCCGCTTGGCGAGGTCGCTGACGACGCGATAGTCGTCGGGGTAGTTCTGGAACCCGCCGCCCGCGTCGCAGACGCTGGTGATGCCCAGGCGGTTGAGCTCACGCATGAAGTGCCGGGTGGAGTTCACCTGGTCCTCGTAGGACAGCTTCGGCCCCTTGGCGAGCGTGGCGTAGAGGATCATGGCGTTGGGCCGGGCGATGAGCAGTCCGGTCGGGTTGCCGCGCTTGTCCCGCTGGATCTCTCCACCGGGCGGGTCCGGCGTGTCCTTGGTGTAGCCGCAGGCCCGCAGAGCCGCGCCGTTAAGGAAGGCCCGGTCGTACAGATGCAGCACGAACACTGGCGTTTCGGGCGCTGCCTCATTGATTTCGTCGAGCGTCGGCATCCGGCGCTCGACGAACTGGAACTCGATCCAGCCGCCCACCACCCGCACCCACTGCGGCGGGGGGGTACGCCGCGCCTGCTCTTTCAGCATCCGCAAGGCGTCAGCAAGACTGGTCACGCCGTCCCAGCGGAGCTCCATGTTGTAGTTAAGCCCGCCCCGGATCACATGCAGGTGGGAATCGTTTAGTCCGGGGATGACCGTCCGGCCGCCGGCGTCGATGACCAGCGTCGCCGGCCCACGATGACGAAGGATCTCGTCGCTTGTGCCGGCAGCCACGAACTTGCCGCCCTCGATCGCGACCGCCTCGACGTACGACGGGGCGCGATTAGTCGCGATTCTCGCGTTGTGCAGAATGACGTCGGCAGCCACGGGAACCTCCTTCGCGGCGCGGGAGCCGCTATTTTCGGCCTGGCAAGCGCATGCACCCGCAAGGCATCACCTCGTCGTTCGCTGTTTCGTACATCACTACTTCGTGCGGGCGACCTCCTGTGCTTTCCGATAGCTCTCCATCACGGCGCGGTAATTGGGCGATACCATCGTGTAGAGCTCCGCGAGCTGGGCGGCGTCGGGCCGGTTCCAAGTGCGATGCACTTCGCAAATGATAGCGTTGGCGCAGGTAGGAATGATGCCTGCCTGCGTGAAGCGCGCGAGCGTTGTTCTCGATGCCATCTCGCTCGGGTCACCGGAAGCATCGATCACGACGTAAACTTTATAACCCGCTGCTTTGGCATCCAGAGCCGGGAACATGACGCAGACGTTGGTCCACACGCCGGCCATGATCAATGTTTTTTTGCCCGTTTCGCGCACGGTCTTCACGAACTGCGCGTTGTCCCAGGCATTGACCTCTCCTTTGCGCGGCACGTAGACCGCGTGAGGAGCTGCTTCGTGGATTTCCGGCATGAGCGGACCGTTCGGGCCATCCGGAACTGAAGCCGTCGTAATCACGGGAATCGCTTGCAACGTCGTCAGCTTTGCGAGAGCGGTGACGTTGGCGCGCAACTCGGCCACGGGGATGTCCTTGACATTTTGGAACAGGCCGGACTGATGGTCGAGCAGCAGCAGAACCGTATCCGTGGGATCGAGTAATGCTTTGCCGCCGCCGGGTTCATGTTCGATCCCGTCATGAATCGCGTTTTTGCCATCGGGCTTGAAGATGTCTTTGCCTGCAGTAGCCATGGGTGTCCTCTCAGTTTGTGTGTTTTTCTGTTTACGGTTTTGGTTTCAGACGCCGCGCACGCGCGACGGTATCTACTTTCAAATGAATTTCCTTCGTGCAACTGTACCCCGCTGTGCGGGTCCCGGTCACGAATGGCGGTGGCCGGCACCAATCAGACCAGAAGCTTAAGCAGCGCCTCGGCCGCCACTTTGGACGATGCCGGGTTCTGGCCCGTAACAAGCCTTCCGTCGGTGATGACGAAGCTTGCCCAGTCCGCGGCCTTCTCGTACAGCCCGCCCAGGCGCTTCAGCTCGTCTTCCACGAGGAACGGCACAACCTTGGTGAGGTGGACTGCCGCCTCCTCGCCATTAGTGAAGCCCGTCACCCGCTTGTCTTTCACGATTGGTTGGCCCTGGAACTTGACACGATGGAACACGCCGGGCGCATGGCAGACGGCAGCGACCGGCTTGCCGTCGTTAAAAAAAGCCTCGATCAGGGCGATGGAATGTGGGTCCTCGGTCAAGTCCCACATCGGTCCGTGGCCTCCGGGATAGAAGACCGCGTCGTAATCCGAGGTTTTGACATCTGCAAGCCGCGAGGTCTTTGCCAGCACCGCCTGGGCTGCGGGATCTTGTTTGAAACGCCGCGTGAAATCGGTTTGGCCCTCAGGCGTGTCGCTTTTCGGGTCCAGAGGCGGCTGCCCCCCTTTGGGTGAAGCAAGGGTCACTCTCGCCCCGGCATCGAGAAAGGTGTAGTAGGGCGCGGCGAACTCCTCGAGCCAGAAGCCGGTCTTGCGGCCCGTGTCGCCGAGCTTGTCGTGGGATGTAAGAACCATGAGGATCTTCATTGTGGGACTCCTGAGTTCGTGTCATACCGCTAGGCTCGGAAGCCGCTATTTATGCTCCATCGCGGCCGCTAGGGTGAACCTTGCTAGCATGCTGTCCTTCGGAATGAATTAGGGATCCTGGAGCTTTGTGGTGCTCCTAGTTCATGCCAATGCTGGGCGTGACATCGTGCAGCGCCTACCGCTCCGCCTGCATGTGCGCCTCGACGAACCAGAGCCATTTGTCGACGCCGCGCGAGACTCCCGTGAACAGGTCGGCGGTGTCGAGATCGCCCAATTCATCGGCGTCGGTGATTGCTTGCCGCACCGACTTGCCGAACGCCGCCAGGACGGATGACAGAGCGGCGACATGGCTGCGGCCCTCCACTGTGTTCGCGGGATACTCGCTTAACGACGAGCGCTTGGCCGCCATACGAGCCGTTCCCTCCGTGACGCCGCCAAGCTGGACCGCTCGTTCGGCAATATCGTCCACATAGTCTTCCACGTCCTCGTTGATCTTGTCGAACAGCTCGTGGAGAGCGATGAAATTGGGTCCCTTGACGTTCCAATGGGCTTGCTTGGTTTGCGTCTGCAGGTCGATGGCGTCGGCCAGCCGGGCGTTGAGCAGCGCGATCGCCTTGACGCGAACGGCTTCGGAGAGGTCGTTTTTTGTGTTGAACATGGTCGTCTCCTGGTGAAAGGAAGGAACTAAGGTTTAGCCGCCTCACGCGCCAGGGCCCCCAGACCGGAGTCCAGCGCCTTGACTGCTTCCTCGCGGTCGGCAATCTGGTAGCGCCGGGCGAGGGCCGAGGGCCGAGTGTACGTCAGCCAGACCTTGCCGTGCTCGTCCTCCCAGACAAGGACACGTAGCGGCAAGTCAAGGCCGATGATTTGCTTACTTTGCATCAAGGGGGTGCCCGCGGGCGGATTTCCGAAGATCAGGAGCTGTGTTGGCCGCAGCGTCAGGCCGGCCTGCTTTGCCTCGGCAGCGTGATCGATTTCGGCGAAGAGGCGGATCTGTTTTTTCGTCAGCAGTACCTTGAAGCGGTCAACGGTTTCCCCATGAGCGTGCGCGCTGAGCAGCGTCACGACGGCGTCATCGCTCTTGTTCACTTTCGGCTCCTTTTCGTGGACGAAAGGGTCTGCGGTCGACGACCAGCTCGGTACAAGGGCGAGCGCCGCCGCGCTCGCGGCACAGAAACGGAAGCCATCCCACCTGGTCAGCCGCCTTTCCCGAATGTCTCCTGTTAGCTCAAATTCGTTCAGCCGACTTCTATTTTATTCGCGGCAAAGGACAGGGCGAGGAGTTCCATGACGGCATGTTTTCACTCGACAGGCTCTCAGCCAGGGCTTATGATGTTTTTATGATGGTTAGTGTGGCCTGACCAATGGAGGCCGGATTCATGGGCGGTTCCTCTCCGAGAACTGCACGTCACGCGGGTTTCACCCTGATCGAGCTCTTGGTGGTCATCGCCATCATCGGGGTCTTGATCGCCTTGTTGCTCCCGGCGATCCAGAAGGTACGGGAAGCAGCCAACCGCATGAGCTGCGCCAACAACCTCAAGCAGCTCGGCCTCGCGCTTCACAACTTCCATGATGGGCGCGGCGGCTTTCCCCCGGCGCGCCTGGATGTGCCCCCCTATCCGGGCATGCCCGAGAATCCCTCCCGGATTTCATGGACCGCCTTGGTACTCCCGTATATCGAGCAGGGCAACTTGCAAGCCCGATACCGCCTCGACAGGGATTTTGCAGACCCGGCGAACGACGGCACGCCCCCTTATACCGGCGCCAATGCCGCCGCCAACCAGATCGATATCAAGCTTTTTCTGTGCCCGTCTGCTCCGTCCGGCCGGAGAGGCGCCAACCAGCGCGGCGTCCTCGATTACCCACCCGCCAGCCAGATCCGGCGGCCCAATCCGTTCGTTAGAAATATGCCTCCGTCAGATCCCACCTGGGACGGTGTCCTCGGCCTCAATGTGTTCCGGCGGCTGACCGACATTACCGATGGCACATCGAACACTCTGTTGCTCGTCGAGGACGCGGGCCGGAACCAGTATTGGGAGATGGGACGATTCATTGGCACAACGCGTCCCTCGGAGTTGATAACCGGCGAAAGCGGCGCCTGGGCCGTTCCGGGTTCCCACCTTAGCGTGTCGGGCTTCGATCCCTCCAGGATGGGGACCGGAGAGCCTCTCCAACCCGGCCCGTGCGCCGTCAACTGCACCAACGACCAAGAGATTTATGGTTTCCACCCCGGTAAAGCCAACGTGCTCTTCGCGGATGGCTCGGTCCGGTCACTCAACGCGAATACCGACATCAACATTGTCATCGCCCTGATTACCCGCAATCGGGGCGAGATCATCCCCGACGATGCTTATTAGCACGCCCTCGGAACCACGTGAACCAGTTATTTTATTCCGGGCTCTGGGAATGTAAGTTGCCCCTCGATCGCCAACCGCTCCAATTCGGCTTCCAGGCGCGGGGCCGCTTCCAGGCCGGCCCAATTGATTACCGACCAGCAATAAAATTCTTCTTGGGAACAACAGTCATAGTAGTCGCCCAGGAAATACAATATCGTTTCCGAGTCCGGCGGTTTCAGGTCGCGAAAGCGTGCGGCCGCTTCCAGTAAACTCAGTTTGCCGGCTTTCAAATCCATCACCACCTGGTTTTCTTTCTCAATCCGCTGTTTCACGATTTGCCGTTCCTTGTCCAATTCCTGATCATGGCGGACATGCTCGGCAATTCGCCTCTGCAGAGCGAACCATTCTTCAACATGCACACACAAACCGTTGGTCAAGCCTGGGCAAGCAAGGTTGCCCCCGACGAGCAGCGCACCGAGAAAAAGGCTCGCCAGATACAACCGACAAAAGGTTTTCATACGAACGTCCTCAATTCAAGGATCATTCGGACCGTTGCCGCTGGAAGGCCGGCCGAATGGAAAATCCGAGTGAAAGCGTGCCGGGGAATAAGCGATTCCATCGCGGGAGAGTTGATCGGGCAAAAATCCATCCCGTCATCATGGGCCCGGGAGAGGCTCAAAGTTTGCAAAAGCAATGACCATTAGAGCAACTTATATGCCAATCATAAGACGAGGCTGGTCAAACAGGCAAGACCCTGCAGTTTCGCTCAGAAAGTTTCAATTTCTTCTCAGGTCCGCGAATACCAGTGCTTAAATCTCCAGCAATGAATGCTGCACAATGGCGCCGATAGCTTATCGCAAATAACCAATAACTCGTAACTAATAACCACAATTTCATTTATCCATTCGTCGGTACATAATTTGCGGTTACATTTCCTTGGCAGAACCAACTCTCTCGCTTACCTCTCCCTGGGATTTGCAACGGTGTTTTCTTTGCTCACTGGCATTAGTCGAATGACCAATGACGCATGAATGACGATTGACCACTACTTTGTTGCTGCCATTCCGTCCGATTCTTCCGGCGACTGCAAGTCGTTGGATTGCCATGCCGCTGCCGGCGTCGAATCCTACAAGAGCGGACATTACTTTGAAGCGGAGAAACAGTTTTTGGCGGCTGTCATCTTAGCCGAAAGAATTGGGACCGATGGCCTCTTGCTTGCACAAATCCTTGCCAACCTGGCCAAAGTCTATTTCGCCTTGGGGAAATACGAACTGGCCGAACCACTTTTGCATCGAGCCCTGAATATAAGGGAATCGGCACTCGGTCAGCACCACATTCTAGTAGCTGCCACATTGGGAGATCTTGGTAACCTTTACGAAACTCAGGGCCGCCATGCGCAGGCCGAAGCCGCTCTCGAGCGCGCCCACGATCTGTGGTGCCGGGAGCCCGATCACCCGGAAGCCGTTCTTTGCCTTAACTACCTGGCCCAAGTTTACCGCCGCCAAAAGAATTATCGCGAAGCGGAGGTTTTTCTTGAGCGCGCGCTAACCATTGCGGAAAAGATCCTGGGGACCGCTCACCTGTGGGTTGCCGTCAGCCTCGCCGGTTTGGCACAGCTTTACCGCGACCTCGGCCGGGATGCCGACGCCGAGGGGTTCATGCAACGGGCGTTAACCATACGCGAAGCCATCTGGGGCCCTGACCATCCCGAGTTGGCAATTACCCTCACCGACCTGGCAATACTTTTGACTAGCCGGGAGAAGTGTGCCGAAGCGGAAACGCTTTTCAGGCGATCATTGGTTATCATGGAGTCGGCCCTTGGTCCTGCCAACCCCCGGATTGCCCCAACCTTAAATGCGCTGGCCGCTCTCCTCTATCGTCAGGATAGGTTTGAAGAGGCGGAGCCGTACTTTCAGCGGTCGCTGGTCCTTCTGAAGGCCGCGTATGGGCCGGTCCATCCCGAAGTGGCGAGCGCGTTTTACAACTTGGCGGCCCTCTACCATATGCAGAAGCAGTACTGCCTGGCGGAACGCTTCTACCGCCGGGCGCTGGTCGTCAAAAAAGCAACAGCGGGGCCGGAACATCCAGCCGTGGCAACCTGGCTGGGAGCCTACGCCGAACTCCTGGATGCAATGGGGCGCCGCGCCAAAGCTTCCCGGCTAAAAGCTCGGGCGCAAATGATTATGGACACCCAATAACGCTGCCAGTTCCCACAGTTGTGGTTCCATCTTTCCCGTTCACAATTCGCGTTGCCGCGCCGAGCACTGCGGGCTTTCTTTGGGAGTCTGCTTCTCGGTAATGTGGCCGCTTTTCTTCAAGGCTTCGGACCGCTCAGCATTGAGCTGGACGTAGCTCGCCCACTGGGGAGGAACAGTGCTTTCGTGGAAAATGGCACCGACCGGGCACTCGGGCACGCATGCCTCGCAGTCGATGCATTCCAAGGGATCAATGTACAGCAGGTGGTCGTCCTGGTAGAAGCAGTCGCATGGGCAGACGGCGACGCATTCGGTGTATTTGCAATCATGACATGGTTCGCAAACGACATAAGCCATAGGCTACATCCTTTCTTGCTGGCAGAGGCCGGGGCGACTACGGTCTTCCAATCGCGAAATCCATGCCGGAGAAATGTTTCTCACCCCATCTGTTGGAACATGCAAGAGCGATTGGCTTTGAGCCGGAAAACGGTCGCTTCGGCGGACTTCCGAGGCGAGGTCCGGCCAACCAGATGTAGTTGGGACGACCAAAGACGGTCAGTCAGTTGTGATGCCGAGCCACCGAGTTGCTGAATGGGGACGAAACGTCGCTGAATTTAATCCGAAGATGAACGCTTCTTGATTTGGTGCTTACGCATCTTTCCGTAGAGCGTGGTCGGCTTAAGCCCAAGCGCCGCCGCGGCGCCGGCCGGCCCATAAATCCTTCCACGGCAACGATTGAGCGCTTCGAGTATGGTGCGCCGTTCCAGCTCGGCCAATGGCCGCGGATCGTTTTTGAAGTCGCTTTCCATTCTTGCGGATTTCAACCAATCCGGATCAATCTGCAAAGTATCACCGGTGCATACGATCATGGCTCATTCGATCATGTTTTCCAACTCCCGGACATTGCCCGGCCATTGGTAGTCCATGAGCAGCTTCAATGAGGCGGGACTTGCTTGAGTGGTGGACTTTCCTATTCGCCGGCCAAAGTGGTAGACGAAGTGTCTGACTAAATCGGGAATGTCTTCGCGGCGATCACGGAGTGGGGGCACGAGAATTGGGAACACGTTGAGTCGGAAGAAAAGGTCCTGTCGGAAGTTGTCTTTGTTTGCAGCAATCGCCAGATCCTGATGCGTCGCCGCGATGATCCGCACATTAACCGGAACCGGCCGGTTGTCGCCGACTCGCTCAATAACGCGCTCCTGCAGCACGCGCAAGAGCATAACCTGTGTCTCCGGCGGCAACTCGCCGACCTCATCCAGAAAGATTGTGCCCCGGTCCGCAAGCTCGAAACGGCCGATGCGCCGCTTGGTTGCGCCGGTGAACGCTCCTGGCACGTGTCCGAACAATTCACTTGGGATTACACCGGGGGCAAATGCCGCACAATTGACCGCGACCAGGAGATGGTCCCGGCGCGGGCTGATCTGGTGAATCGCGCGGGCGACCAGTTCCTTTCCGGTTCCTGTTTCACCGAGAATCAATACGGTGCTGTCTGTCGGGCCGACCTGGCGGACCGCGAGGCGGACTGCCTTCATGGCTTGGCTTTCACCGGTCAACAGGCGGAGATCGCGATCCGACTTGGCTTCGTCGCGTAGATAGGCTCTTTCACGCTGGAACCGTTCCTGCTCCGCGATGCACAGCTCCAGCTCAGCAATGCGGGCGTCACGTTCGCGGCAACCTTGGCAGGCGGGAACCGTCATGCAGACATTTTAACTGTTGTCAGGGGCAACTTCTATGGACCATGTATGTCTTATCGGTGGACCGATGAGTGTGCGTGGGAGACATTGATTTGCAGCAGGCAACTGAGTGTGTGTGTGAAAGCAAACATCAAACTTGCGGCGCCAGCCAGCGCAACACATGCGCCAGTGTTTCCATCGGCAAACCGACGACGTTGGTCAAACTTCCGGCGACCACCGACACATACGGATCGTTATCTTCCTGGATTGCGTAGGCTCCGGAGCAGCCTTCCCAAACACGGGTTTTGAGATAAGAATCCAAATCGGCTTCGGACATTGGTTGCATGCGAACGCGACTTAGCTCCTGCCAGGCAACTTGTATGTTGCCGGGAAGGCGCCAAAGGCAAACGCCGGTCCAAAGTTCGTGCTCGGTGCCGGCAAGCAGGCGGAGAATACGGCGCGCGTCCGCGGCGTCGACGGGTTTGCCGATGGCATAACCATGGAGCCAACCGACGGTGTCGGCTGCAAGAACACAAATTGATTCCAATTTTGCCCCCGACGCAACTTTCTGGGCGACCGCAGCGGCCTTGAGCCAGGCTACATGCTGGACGAACGTGCGGGGATCGGTAAAGCCGGCGCCCGTGGGTTCGTCGACCTCAGCCGGGATTACTTCGAAGGTATAACCTGCGCGGGTAAGCAAATCGCGGCGAGCAGGCGAACCACTGGCCAGGATCAAGCAGAACGCCGGTTGTTTTGCCATGCCAGCAAAACCTCCTGCAACACCGGCCACACGCGCGCCGGCGTCAAGTCCATCATACATTCCATCCGCGAGCACTTCTTGAGGTAACTACCCCGGCACCAGATGGTGGTTTCCACAGCGTGGCCGGGAAAGCCGTACGGGCCGGTGATCGCGGCTCGAGTGCAAGTATAGGGCGCCACCACGGTCCGGCCCAGGGCAACGGCAAGATGCAATGGGCCGGTGTCGTTGGCCACCGTGACATCGGCGCAGGCCAATAGTGCGGCGAGTTGCGGCAAAGTGGTCTCTCCCGTCAGATCGCGCACCGGACCGCATAATTGGGCCGCAACTTTCCGAGCAAGCGGGCGTTCTTCCGCACCGCCGACCAAAACGATGCTTCCGCCAAAGCGGTCCTGGGCTTGGCGGGCCAGGACGGCGAAATGATCCGGCAACCAGCGTTTGGTAACCCAGCGCGAACCGGCACTGACCATCATCCACGGACGCGGATACGATTGCAAGATCTCGGCGGCCCAGACCTTTTCATTTTCCGATAGGGGAATCCAAAAGGATTTGGACAACGATCCGACTCCGAAAGCCTCCGCCACCAGCCAATAACGATCCACGGCATGCATGCCGTTACGGTCGGGGGCTTCGATGACATCCGTATAAAACCAGAGCGCTCCTTCGCGTGCCGAGCTCAGCCCAACCCGGCGCCGGGCGCCGCTGGCCGCCGCCATGATGCCGGTGCGCAGCAACCCCTGCAAATCGACTACCAGGTCGAAGCGGTGCCGGCGAAACTCCTGTAAAAATTGGCCGAAGGTGGACAGCGCCGGTTTCCAGCCATGCCGGGCGGCGCCGCGGTCGAACGGTAGTGTGGCGTTCAAATCGCGATGGCCTTGCAAAAGCGGCTCGTAACTCCGATTCACCACCCAGGTGATATGCGCCAGCGGATATCGATGACGCAGGGCCGCCAATATCGGGAGGCTATGGACGATGTCGCCCAGCGCGCTCGGCTTGATCAGGGCGATACGCTGCGCCTGGTAGTCTCGAAGCGGAATGCGTTTGCTGGAGGGCATCAGCCACTTCCTTGTGATTGAATCCTTAACGTAATCCAGAATACCAATCCAAGCAATCCCGCTCCAAAAGCATAAGGTAAAATGTGCGACGGCGTAAGACCAAACAGCGATAACCCGATTATCGGTCCCAGGATACGAGCCATGGCAGCAGCGGATTGGTTCACTCCCAGGATTTCTCCCTGTGTCGCCGGGTTGCTGCGCCGGGAAATCAGAGATTGAATCGAAGGAGTCAAGAAAGCAAAACCGATCACGGCAATCGTCATGACCGCCAGCGCCACGCCGTACAAGATAGCCCGTTCCAGGTCTGCCCGGACCAGGAGGACCCCCACCGCTCCAGCCATTCCGAGGCCCATGAGTGCGGTGCCCAGCCTCATGAACCGGACCTCCCCGACGCGCGGGACCAACCGCCGGTAAATCAATCCCTGGATCAGCATGAGCACAAATCCAACGTAGGCGAATACGAGAAAGTTGGTTCGGTCAGTAGTTCGGGCGGCCTCGCGCGTTAATTCCCGGGTCTCGTCATGGCCCAGCAGCAAGGACTTGTTGGCGAGGGACAGTGTGGACTCCAGCGAGCCGAAACCCAGCGTCGCAAGGAAGAAAGTCAGGATCAACAGCCCGACCGTTGGGGATTTCAACGCTGTCCGCAAGCCCTGAATATCGAACCAGCGGCGCCGCGCAGAAAGGCTGCCGGTGCGCAACGTCTCGGGCAGCATCCGCAGCCCGATCAGGAGCGCCGCCACCGACATCACCGCGGCCATGTAGCCCGGCGCGCCGTCCACCGGAACGAACAGGGACGCGAAACCCAGCAGCGGACCGAAGGTGAATCCGATGCCGAAGGCCGCGCCGATCAGGGCCATGCCGCGGGCACGGCGGTCGGGCGGAGTACTGTCCGCAATTACCGCCTGGGCTGTGGCAATGGTGGCCCCGGCCACACCGGCCCCCAAACGAGACAAGAACAGGAGGAACAGTCCCAACCTCTGTTGGCCGGCAAAGCCAATTTCCGAGGCGATCCCAAACAGGGTGTAAAACACCACCGACCCCATCAGGCCAAGCAAAAGAATGGGCCGCCGCCCAATTCGGTCCGAAATCCGGCCCCAGATCGGCGCGAACAGGAACTGCATGAGCGAAAAGGAGGACATCAGCAGACCGAGAATTGTCTTGCGCAACAAATCGTTGCCCGGGCCGGGGTAGAGCGGTTCAAGCAACTCGTCCCCGTACAGCGGCAACAGGGGCAGAACGATGCCAAAGCCCAACAGGTCGATAAAGACCACCAGAAAAACGACCAGGAGAGCGGATCGCTTACCCTGAACTTCACCCGCGGAGATTCTTGGATCTATATCAGCCATTGGCAAAAATCCATAAGGTTATTAGTAATTAGTTATTAGTTATTGGCGGAGATTTGCCAATAACCAATAACCAATAACCAAGAAACAAGCATGGTCAACACCGGCGACACTGTTATCCAGCCCGCGTATCTCGTCTTTGACATGGAAACGATTCCGGATGGCAAACTTATCCAAATGGTCAAATACTCCCAGGAAAATATCAGCCCGGAAGAGGCGATTGCCAGGGCCCAAAAAGAGGCGCGGGAACGATCGCCGAGCAATTCCGATTTCTTGCCGGTGAGCTATCATTTGCCGGTCGCCGTATGTGTTATGCGCGTGGGCAAGGATTATCGCATCCAGGCGGTGACATCCCTGGACGCGCCGCAATTCCGAACCCGCGAGATCGCCCGAGACTTTTGGCGCGGGCTTAGCCTCTATAACAAGGCCAATCTGGTGACCTTCAATGGACGGGGTTTCGATCTGCCGGTGATGGAACTTATGGCCTTTCGCTATGGCCTGGGAAATTCCGATTACTTTCGGCGGAGCCGTACCAGGTACAACGGCCAACACATCGACCTGCTCGATTTTTTCACCAATTTCGGCGCATGCCGGCTTGTGGGCGGTTTGAACCTGTTTTCGAAGATCCTGGGCAAGCCGGGCAAAATGGAACTCGCGGGAGACCAGGTCTATCAGTTTTATCAGGCCGGCAAGATCCGGGAAATCAACGATTATTGCCTGTTCGACACCCTCGATACGTACTTTGTCTTTTTGCGCAGCCGCGTGATCATCGGAGAATTGGCGCTGGAGCAGGAGCAGGATCTCGTCGCGCAGGGAAAACAATGGTTGCTGGAAAAAGCCGAAAGCCAGCCGGCGCTCCATCAATACTTGCAGTATTGGGGATCATGGGAACCATGGCCCTAAGCTTTGAGAAACGGGCCCAGGCCTCGGCAGAGGAAGTACCACAGGCCGCGCACTGCCAACCAGCTTTTGTCGGCGGAGTCTCGCCTTCCGTGAGCACGGCGCCAACCATATTGGAGAACTTTGCCAACCAACTGAACCGGCGTGTCCAGTAGTACCACTGCTTTATAGGCCCACAGGGCCGGCCGCGAACAACCGGTTTTGCGCAGATAGCGGGCGAAACCGGCGGCCATTTGCGTCGAGACGAAACCAATGTGTTGCCGCGTGCTCACCCGGCCGAAATGAATGATTTCCACTTCCGGGTGATACATCACGGGGTAACGGCGGTTAACCTGGAATGACAGGTCGAGATCTTCCCCTCCAAAAAGGTATTGTTCATCCCAACCGCCGCAATTGACAAACACCTCCCGGCGCAAAAACAACGCGGCTCCCATGAGGACATCAACAGGACGTGTGCTTTCGGGGTCGAAATCGCGGCGCCGATAGCGCCGATAGGAACGTCTCAGCAAGCCGGTCCAGCGCAGCAGGCTGGTGCGATGCAGCAACGTCGCCATCGTGGGCCGGAGTCGATACGATACCTGCGGTTTCCCTTTATCATCGCGGAGCCGAGGTCCAATCATCCCGACACTCGGGTGAATCTCGGCGTAGTCGACCAACCGGCCCAAGGTGTCGGGGGGTATAATCGTATCGTTATTGAGGAAAAACAAGTAACGACCCCGGGCGCGACGCGATGCCTGGTTATTGGCCCGGGCAAAACCAAAATTTGTTGGATTGCATTGGCAAATGACCTCGGGAAAATCGTTGAGAACCATTGCCGGGGTGCCGTCGGTTGAGCCGTTATCGACCACAATTACTTCCAGACTTACTCCTTGAGGCTGGTCGAGCAGCGATTCCAGGCAGCCGCGCAACATATCGCAGCAATTCCAGTTGGCAATACAGACGGACACGTCAATCGGGCCGGTTTCTCTGGCCATTGGACGCCGAATGCGGCGCCTGGACTCCGAAGTCAGTGGTCGGAGGTCACTAGTCAGTGGTCGGAAGTCAGCGGTCAGAGGTCGGTAATCAGAAGAAAGATCTCTGACATCCGATCTCTGACCTCTGACCACTGATCTCTGACCTCTGACCTCTGACATCTGATCTCTGCCCTTTGCTCACTGATTGGAGGCTAGGAAAGCATGGAGGTCCGGCATTCTGTCTCCCAGCGTTCGCGTTCCAAATACGGGGCGAACGGGCCACTGCCGCAGAGCCAGCGTCCGATGCGGTAGCGCATCCCACGGTTCCAGGACAGGGGTTGCCGAGCGTAGCGAGCGATCAAGGAGCGGTAGCGCTCAAACTCGGCCTGGGTGATGGAGGGCCGCCCTTCGCGAAACGCGAGCGCCCAAACACTTGCGGGTCGTTTGGCCGGCCCGTGCCGGCCAAGGATCTTGTGCGGGTATGGTTGCAACAGTAGCTCCAGGGCCGCCGGCGAAAACCGCCAATAATCGCTTGGATAACTGTGCAAATGGAAATAAAAGGGGCAGGATAACAACAGCATCCCGTCCGGCCGCAACACCCGGTGAATTTCCTCCAGCGCTCGCCAAAAGCGCGGCACATGTTCAAAGGTGTTCATGGCAATGACAGTACCCACCGTCCCGGTCTTTTGGGGCAGCGTTTCCACGTCCGCGACCACATCCACGCCCGGCCCCGGCTGCATGTCCACTCCCACGTACGACCTGTTCTTGAATAGTGGACGCAAGTTGGCAATTTTCTCCTGGCCGGGTACTTGCTGGGAACCGATTTCCAGGATCGGTCCGGGCAAGTCGAATGTCTCGGCGACAGCGCGGGCCACACCATGAAGAAACTGATTCATGTAGCTGCATCCTCACGCACTACCACCGACGGACGGTCCGCAACATGCAAGAAGCTGTTAAGTACCACGTTTTGAGAAAGAGTGTCAACGGCAACCAATCGTCCAGACAATAACTACTCAGTTTGCTTGATTACTCCAAATTAAAATTAATCTTGTTCTCGGTACCCGTTCTTACCTCGCAGGTTAGGCCGGAAATATCCGGGTCGCGATATTTTTCTGGAATGAGAGAACGTGGGATGGAAAGCTGCTGGCCCGGAATCGGCGCTGGCGTATCCAAAGCGACTACCGTTACTCGATACCAGCCTGCAAAGGCGCCCGCTTGATCTGCCGTTTTCAAGTTATAGGTGCCGTCGGGCTGGAGTTCCGCACGAGCCTGGGGCCCGGCACTGCCGCGGTTAGCGTCCGGCGTAAACACGATTATGCCGGTAAAAAGGGGAACGCCGCGATAAGTGACTTTGCCGTGAACCGGCACCCGTTGCACGGAGCCGGCATCGCATCCCAGCAATGAGATGACCGGACAAATAACAAATAACCGACCGAAAAAAGAGAGAGTAAGCCGCATCCGCATGGCCTCCATGCCCGAATCAGAGATCAGAAGCCAGAGATCAGACACTCTGCCCAACGGGGTGGCCGGCGGTGAGCTTCGAAGCCCTGGCTTGGCAACGGGCCGCTTCCGCCGAGACTCCGCGTGCTGCGCTCTGAGCCGCGCCAAGCTGGAAATCGGGGCGATCATAACAGGTCCGGCAAGATAGGCCAAGAGCAGCCTCATGCAGGGTTCCCCTTGACCTCTTGTTCACCCTTGGGTACAACCCAGCCCTCCATATCCAGGGAGGCAGGTTCAATGTATCCCGCCACGATGGACGGATCACCCCGATTTCGGGTCAAAGGGGGGGGTCCTTCGTGTCGGCAAACCAGGGAATGAGGAGAACAGAACAATGAAGAGGACAATTGCCATATTGGCAGCAGTTGCGGCGCTCGGTGCGGGGATTTACCTGGCCAGCCAGGTCTGGGCTCAAAACAGCAGCTCGGGTACCGTGCGCCCGGCCACTACCCCGCCCCTGCAAAGCAAGATTTATCTCGTCAACTTGGGCCAAGTCATCAAGAATTACAACAAGTTCAAGAACTATCAAGAAGATTTGAAAAAGTTCTTGGAACCGGTCCAGAAGGAAATGGATGCGAAAAAGGCACAATTGGTCGCCAAGGAAACTCTCATGAATAAACCGGAAACGACCCAGGCCCAGCGCGACCAATTGCAAAAAGAAATCAAAGTCATGCAGCGGGAAATGCAGGACCGCGTCGATGAACTGAATTCCAAACGGTCGCAGGAGAACGTCAAACTTTTGCAGACAATCTACAAGGATGTCGAGGATGCTGTCGCAGCCTATGCCCGCGCCTATGCAATTGAATTGGTGTTGCAATATTCCGATCCGGTCGAATCGACGGAAAGATTGAGCGCCCAATATTTGCAACAAAAATTGGCGAACAACGCTTGCTTCCCCGTGTTCATGGATCCGCGCATGAATATCACCGAACCGGTGATCCAGATGTTGAATCAGCACATGATGACAAAAACCGGCTCAACAACGCCGAGCCGTTAGATTCGAGTTCAAGGAAAACGAGAACGTGAGAAGGGTGAGTTATCGCTGCGAGCGGACAATCGCGCGGCCGGCAGAAGTGCGTGGCGTCGGGTTCTTAACCGGTGGCATGGTGCGGTTGCGGTTCCAACCAGCTCCACCGCATTCCGGGATCGTTTTTCGCCGTACCGATCTGCGCGACGTCCCCGCAATTGTCGCGTCCGTGGAGAATGTCACGGACACGCAACGGCGAACCACTTTGGGACAGGCTCCAAATCAGGTCGGACTCGTGGAGCACGTCCTGGCGGCTCTCTCCGGGTTACGCATCGACAACTGCCTTGTTCTACTCAATGCTCCGGAACCTCCCGGACTAGACGGGTCCGCACAGCACTTTGTGGAAATGTTAAGCAAGGCGGAGCCGGTCCTGCAACCGGCCCGCCGTTATGCCTGGACGGTTTCCGCTCCAGTCCAGGTAAGCCAAGATGGTGCCACGCTGACTCTGTATCCCGCGGACCGGGAGTTGAAAATCAGTTACTTGCTCGACTATGGGCAGCGGTCGCCGATTGGCCGGCAAATGCACAGCGATGTCATCCGGCCCGAATCCTTTGCCAACAATTTAGCCGATTGCCGGACGTTTATTCTGGAAGAAGAGGCCGCCGAGATGCGGCGCCGCGGGCTTGGCGCGCGAACGACGGCTGCTGATTTGCTGGTGTTCGGGCCGCGCGGCCCGATCGACAACCGGCTGCGGTATGCCAACGAGCCGGCCCGCCACAAAATTCTGGATATTGTTGGGGACCTGTCCCTGTTGGGCCATGATTTGCGGGGCAGACTCGTCGCCTACCGGTCCGGGCATCCGCTCAACATTAAGTTGGCCCGCGACCTGAGCCGCATGGTAGCGGACCAGTGTTCCCCGGTCGCGTTAGCAGCGTAAACCAAGGCGAAGTTAACACGTAGCCCTTCTCGCTCTGCGAGAGGTAAGCAAAGGAAAGAGAGAATGGCGCGTTTGCGGATGGCCGTGATTGGGGTGGGTCATCTGGGCAAGGAACACGCGCGGATTTTGGCAGGCCTTTCCGACGTCGAACTCGTCGGCGTGGCCGACGTCAATGCCGATCAGTCCGAGACCGTGGCCAGGCGCTGCGGCACTCGGGCATTTAACGATTACTGGCCACTCCTTAATCTGGTAGATGCGGCAACTATTGTTGTCCCCACGACTCATCATTTTTCCATCGCGGCGGAGTTTCTCCGCCGGGGCATTCCATTACTCGTTGAAAAACCGCTGGCGGCAACATTAGAACAAGCCGACGCACTGGTCGGATTGGCCCAACAGAAGAGAATTACTCTGCAGGTCGGACATATTGAGCGATTCAATCCCGTTTTTGAAGACATAGCACGCCGGCCTTTACAGCCCAAATTCGTCGAATGCGAACGGCTCGGGCCGTTTACCGGGCGCTCCACGGACATCGGGGTCGTTCTGGACCTGATGATCCACGATTTGGATTTGCTGCTGGCTCTGGTGGCTTCCCCCGTTCGGACGGTGGACGCGGTGGGCGTGCGGCTGTTCGGCAGCCACGAAGATGTCGCCAATGCCCGGTTGGTTTTCGCCAATGGCTGCGTGGCGAACGTCACGTCCAGCCGAGCCAGCGCGTCTCCTTCACGTCACATGCGCTTGTGGGCCCCGGAGGGATACGCGAGTCTCGATTTCGCCCGCCGGCAATTGACGCTCATACAACCGTCCGATCAACTCCGCCAATTGGGGCTGGATCTCCGCAAGCTGGACGCAGGTGCGCTGGCCCGTCTTAAGGAAGATGTGTTTACACGCCATATGCAGATGTTGCACCTGGATCGCGCCGGCGGCGACCAACTCACCCGCGAGCTGCAGCATTTCGTCCACTGCGTCCGCACGGGTGAGTGCCCCCGGGTCGGAGGTGCAGAAGCGCGCGCCGCAATCGCTCTGGCCGGACGCGTTTTGGACAGCCTCCGCGCACATCCCTGGGACGGTAACAGTCGCGGACCGATCGGTCCTTCTCAGCTTCCCCCCGCGCGGGGTCCTCTTTTTCAACTCATTGACGGCGAGGCGGCGGCCTGATAGAGTTTTTCGTAAATCTGCAAAATATGGATCCTCAGGATCACCTGCTCGTGTTTGGCGCCAGCACGCGCGCCGCAGCATTTTCCGCCTTGCGTGCCGGCCTTCGACCCTGGTGTGGAGTTCTATTCAACGATGCGGACTTGATCGCGCGCTGTCCTACCGTTGGCGTATCCCGAGCAGAATATCCCCGCAGGTTTCTTGAAGTTATTCGGCAAGCGCCGACGGGTTCCTGGCTGTATACGGGAGGATTGGAAAACCGGCGCAGTCTAATTAACCGGCTCGCTGCCATTCGCCCATTGTGGGGCAATGATTCTTCCGTACTAGCAGTGGTCCGATCTCCTCACAAGATCGCCGCCATCCTTGAACAAGCAGGCTTCTTTTTCCCGGCCATCCACTTCCGGCCCGATGAAGTACCCAGCTCGGGCGCCGTCGCCGGTGGATCCGGGTTCAACGACATCCACTTCGGGCCTGATGACAGACCCAGCTCGGGACGATGGCTCGTCAAGCCCTGCAAGAGTAGCGGGGGAAGCGGCATCACGTTTTTCTTAGCCCGGGAAGACAAAAGACTTAGTACTCGTCGAAAACGGTTTTTCATTCAAGAATACATCACAGGGGTATCGTGTGCGGCGGCTTACCTGGGTGATGGACAGCGAGCCCGCTTGCTCGGCGTCACCCGGCAACTGATCGCCGAATCTTGGTTGAATGCCCGGCGGTTTCACTATTGCGGTAGCGTGGGCCCCCTACCGTTGTCGGATAACTTGCGGCAAACCCTTGAACGGCTTGGCGACACGGTTGTGGCAGCGAGCCGCATGAAAGGACTTTTCGGGATCGATTTTATTCTCCAGGAAGACATTCCCTGGCTGGTGGAAATCAATCCGCGGTATACGGCCTCCATGGAAGTGATTGAATTCGGCCTTAACTTGCCGATTATGGCTCTGCACCGCAGGATTTTTGATTCCTCCGCCCCAACTCAAACGATGCCGGATAATTCGTTCGAGCCGAAATGGATCGGGAAAGCGATTTTGTTTGCACGCGATTCTGTGCGTTTTCCCGGCGATGGCCCCTGGCTGGCAACTCTTCGGAATCCCTCGCCAATTACGATGCTGCCTGCATTTGGCGATATTCCAGCGCCCGGCCAAACGATTGCCAAAGACTGTCCAATATTAACCGTATTTGCCAAAGCCGATTCCTTTAATATTTGCCTGGACGCTTTACAGCAAAAGACCCGCGACCTCGACCATTGGCTTTATGAGCGGTAAAATCCAACCAATGTCAGTTTCTCTTTCGCTGAACGAGCAGGCCTGGAACCTTGCCGACCGTATGGCAGGCGCGGCCAATGAATTGCGCATTGTCGTTCACCAAACGGCTAAAGGCGCGCGGGTTCTGGATTGCGGGATAGGCGTGGAAGGCGGACTCCAGGCCGGTTTGGATTTGGCCCGGATCTGCTTGGCCGGACAGGCTGAGGTGACCATCGTTCCGGGCTCGATTGCGGAAACCATTTGCGCCCATGTTCAGGTAGCGACGGACTTGCCGGTTACGGCATGTATGGCCGCGCAATATGCAGGCTGGCAAATCAGTGTAGGAAAATTTTTCGCCATGGGTTCCGGACCGATGCGGGCGGCATATGGCAAGGAAGAAATCTTCAATAAGATTCCCGGGCGGGAAAAAGTTCCCGTCGCCGTGGGGACTTTGGAAACGCGTAAGCTCCCGGATGATGCGGTCATCGACTATTTGAGTGATCGGTTGAGTCTTCCCCCGGAAAAGTTGACGCTCTTGGCGGCACCAGCTGCCAGCCAGGCCGGCACCATCCAGGTGGTCGCGCGATCTCTCGAAACGGCCCTCCATAAGCTTTACGAATTGGAGTTTGATTTGTCGCAAGTGATTTCCGGTTACGGGATCGCACCGTTGCCGCCCGTGGCGGTAGATGAAATGACTGCCATCGGCCGAACCAACGACGCCATTCTCTACGGCGGTCGAGTTGTTATTTGGGTAAGGTGTGAGGATGACGTCCTGGCCGAATTCGGGCCCAAGGTTCCATCCAGTTCCTCGCCGGATCACGGGTCGCCGTTCGCCGCCATTTTTGAACGCTACAAAAAAGACTTCTACAAAATCGACCCGCTGCTTTTCAGCCCGGCCCAGATTGTGTTTCACAATTTGCAAACGGGGAGGAGTCACGCGTTTGGCCGGATCGACACCAAAGTTTTGCTGAAATCTTTCTTCGCGGTTTAGAAACGATCTCAAAAAGGGGTCAGACCCCCTAAAATCACGGGGTCTGACCCCTTTTTGACATCGTTTCTTAAGGAACATAGGTTTCCAATGCGCATCGCAATCGTCTCGGGTGGCGACGGCTGGCACGTTCGCGACTTGCAACGGGCCGCGGCACCATTGGGAAACGAAACCCGCCTGATCGATTTTCGTCGAGTGCACGCGGGAATTGCAGCCACTGCCGATGCGTTCGCGGATTCCGCCACGGTCCTGGTTCGGACGATGCCCCCAGGTTCCCTGGAACAAGTGGTTTTTCGGATGGACGTGTTGCACCGGTTGCAAGCCCGCGGCGTACCGGTCTTGAATCCTCCGTTGGCTCTGGAAACATGTGTGGACAAGTTCCTTGCCGGGGCTCGCCTGGAAGCCGCCGATTTACGCGTTCCGCCGACCATCGTATGCCAGCATGCGGATGCGGCCATGGAAGCCTTTTTAATCCTGGGCGGGGATGTAGTCGTCAAGCCGTTGTTTGGTTCCGAGGGCCGGGGTATGGTGCGGGTTTCGGATCGGGAGCTGGCTTGGCGCACGTTTCAAACGCTCGAGAGGATACAAAGTGTTATTTATCTGCAAAAATTCATTGACCATCCGGGGTGGGACCTGCGCGCTTTTGTTCTCGGCGACCGGGTGATTGCTGCCATGTGCCGGCATTGCCACGATGGTTGGCGAACTAACATTGCTCAGGGAGGCCTGGGTGAAACAGTTCGGTTGAAAACCGCTGAAGAACAATTAGCTCTCCGGGCTGCACATGTGGTAGGCGCCAGTGTGGCCGGAGTCGACTTGTTATTGGGTCCGGCCGGCGAGTGGTATGTTCTGGAAGTGAACGCGGTTCCGGGCTGGCGAGCTTTGGCCCGGGTTACGGGAGTCGATGTGGCCGCAGAAGTCATTCGATACTTGACCGATGAATTCCACAGCAGGTAATCTCCGTATGCTTTCCATCGGCCTGTGCGCTCATTTGGCATGTATCTGGGAATCCACGGCGCGAAAACCGGGAAATGTCCATCGTTTCCAGGACTTCGAAAATCTGAGCTTCATCGATTTGCTGTTGAGCGCCGCGGCCATTACCCCGGTGCTGGAAGATGCCCGGCAAAAACCGGTTGGTGAAACCGTATTGGCTTGCATCCGCGCCACTCGACAGGTGGTTCGGACCAATACGAATCTGGGGATTGTTCTGCTGCTGGCTCCATTGGCGGCAGTTGCTCGTGACGAAAGATTGCCAGCGGGACTAAAGCACATCTTAACGACTCTCACCGCGCGCGATTCCCAGTTAGTGTATGAGGCCATTCGGCTTGCTGCGCCGGGAGGCTTGGGGCGGGTATCCCAACAGGATCTTAACGATGTACCGACGGAACCGCTACAGGCTATCATGGCGATGGCCGCCGACCGCGACGTCATTGCCAGGCAATATGTCAATGGTTTTCAGGAAGTCTTGCAATCGGGGTTACCGGCGCTGCATGAGGGAGTGCAAAAAACACAATCGCTTGAAGGCGCGATTGTCTATTGCCATCTCCGGCTCCTGTCGAGTTTTCCCGATACTTTGATCGTACGCAAGCGTGGACAGCCGGAAGCAGATGAAGCAGCCCGGCGCGCACAAAAAACCCTGGATTCAAACTGGCCGATGCATCCGGCCGGTCGGTGTGCACTGGCCGAACTCAATGATTGGTTGCGCGCCGACGGCCAGGGCCGCAATCCAGGGGCGACCGCCGATCTGGTCACGGCATCCTTGTTTGTCGCGCTGCGGGACGGTACCATTGAAGTACCGCTCCGATTTCCCTGGGTTGCCGGGTTTGACCATGCCTGAAAAATTCAAAGTCCGCGTCACCAAGGATCACCTCGTATTTTGCTCGGGCCATTTCATAAGCTACGAAGGCGACAAATGCGAACGCCTGCACGGCCACAATTATCGCGCTGCTGTCGAAGTCGAAGGGGAACTCGATCGCAATTATTATGTGTTTGATTTTGTGGCCCTCAAGCAACGCACCAAGGTCATCACGGATGAACTGGACCATCGCATGCTGCTGCCGACCCGGAATTCTCTCATCGCGGTCGAAGAACGTTCGCAAAGCGTGCGCGTATGTTACCGGGATCGGAAATGGATTTTTCCGCGAGATGAGTGCGTACTGCTGCCGATCGAAAATACCACTGCGGAATTGTTGGCGCGCTATATCGCGCTCCGGCTGGTGGATGATCTGCGCCAGCATTATCGTTTTGTCCCATCGATTTTACGCGTGGAAGTGGAAGAAAATATCGGCCAGTCGGCCACCTGCGAATGGTGGAGTTCTTAGCCCCAAATCTTGCCTACACGAGATCCAGCCGGCGCTTGGTCACGCGCGACTTGTTGCATTCGTGGCAAAACCCTTTGATGACAAGGGTGTGGCCGCTGCTTTGGAAATTGTTTTGCCGGCAGACCTCCCGGACCACGGCTTCAACGGCGGGCGCCTGAAATTCGATCATCTTGCGGCACTTTTGGCAATAGAGGTGCTCATGCTGTGGGTAGCCGTAGTCATGTTCGTAAAAGGTCAGTGCCCCCACTTCCAGGCGGCGCAATAGTCCCGCATCGACCAGTTTGGTCAGAGTTCGGTACACCGTCGCCCGGCTGACGCGAAAACCCGTGTGTTTCATGTCGTCGATCAACTGGTCGGCCTCGAAGTGATTGTGCTGGGCGAAAACATAGCGCACCATGTCGCGCTGCTGCTCGGTATAGCGCTGGGGTTTTGCACGGCTGGACAAGTACTCCCGGAACTTGCTTTCCGGGCTATGAGCCACTTCTACGGCTGGCAACTGCACGTCGCAAATCCTCCGTGGTTCAATGCCGGGATTGGAAGCCTGACGCAAGCACAGAAACTTGCTTACCTGTAAATTATTATAGGCTGGGGATTTGACTTGCCAATCGGTGGCCGATGTCATTCGACGGCTTCCAACCTGGCCAGCAATCGGTCCAGGGCAAGTGCCCATTTCTCAGGGGTCTCATAAGTGCCGGCAGCGATTTCGCAGCGAATCCGCTCGACCAAATCGGTACGGATCGGTTCCTCCAAGGAAGGGGATTCTTCCGGCTGAAGTTTCGTTGCGCATGCTTCCGCGTCGTTTGTTGCGAGATTTGGCATGGGGTCATGCTTCGGGATAAGCCACCAGCCGCGGTCGCGGGTCACCGGGCCCTGAAGACAACTGGACATGTGAGTATACATGGGTCTGCTCCTTTTGTCAGCGCGATGCTGAGGGGGCGCTGACGAGTCTCTGAGACAGGCTCTTCATATTGCGCTGGGTTTGCCGCTTGAAACGGACACCAAGACATGCGGGCGCAATCGGGAACCCAAAATCATCACCATTCTATCGGGTCATTTGGGACAAAGGCAAGCCCTGCAATACTGTTCAAGTGGTCACCACTTCCCAACTAATCTCAGTATCGTCGCCCGGCGGGTGAAGATTTAGGTAATTTCGGCAATCTCAAGTTTGGGGTCATCGTTTCGATGAGCGGCGAATGTTTTGGGTTCGACGTGCTTTCTTAAGCGAAAGCGGGGATAAATGGGAAAACGCACCGTTTCCGGACAAGTTCGGGTAAATGGATAACTGTCAACAAATGGGAAAAGTCGAATTGGCTGGTTGACAGGCAGTCACACGGCGCTTGAGGAAGTTAGATTGGGCCGACATTTCTTGACCATTCGCAAGGCATTGCCACGTTCACCCCGAGGGTGACAGTTTAACTCGTCCATCAAGGAGCGCATGAGATACACTCCCCGGCCGCCGATGCGCATTTCGGCCGGATCGAGATAGGGCACTTCGGCAAGATTGAAAGGCTCGCCTTCATCCAGAAAGCAAATCTCAATGCCGCCACATGCCAGACTACACTGAATCTGCAGGAATGCTTCGGGATTATCGCGATGGGCATGGCGAAAGACGTTATTGACGGCTTCGTTTGTGGCCAGAACGACCGCATCGGTTGTGGCCTTGTCGAGGGCGCCGATCTGGCAAACGGTTTCGACGAAACCCAAGGCCAACGGCAAGAGCCGTAGATCGCTGGGAAGGGTCAGCGTCATCGGTAAACTTTCCAAGGCCGTGCCTTTTCTCTGGACACCGAAATCCGGGGAATCTTGCGATTGTTCCGTGGGCAATCGTATCCGCATGGGAATCATCTCGGAGGATGCCGATTCAAGCAAGGTCAGTTTACTCGTACGCCTGGGGCGACGGCCGGCATTTGAGGCTTTGCTGGACATTGCTATCTGCCGGGCCGGCGCGGCCGCGGCAGAGGATTGCCTCCGGGATTATTGGGATTATTCGGGCGTATTCCTCCGGGACCCGGGGAATTACCTCCAGGCATTCCTCCCGGCTGGTTGAAGTTTCCACCGGCTCCCGCTCCCATGAGCATGCTGGGGTCCATGTTTTGCAAGCTTTTCAAAGTCTGTATACTGATTCCAATAGTGACCTGAGCCACATTTTCTTGCACGCTAAAACTAGTGCTGTCCATTACTTGCTTGACCGTCGGTTGCAAGGGCGGCGGCACCTGATTCATCAAGCCTTTAACCAAAGCGCCGCCAATTAATCCCTTGGTGTAGCTGTTCCACATTTTTTCCAATTCATTCTTAACTTGCGTGGCCCCTGCCGAATCGGCGCACATGACCCCAGCGCTAATTTTGGCCTGATCGTTCTCAACGGCCAACCAAAATCCGGCGCACTTGGCCTGACTAATCGTGTTGCGGAGGGAGTTCTTATCCTGGTCGTTCAATCCCGGGGCAAACGAAAGGAAGCCCTGTAAGTTCTGTTTGGCGTTGGCATCCAGGTTCGCCACCCCCCACATCGGATTTTGTTTCACCACAGCGGCCATCGCCATGATGTCGCCGGTGGGAGCTGGCTGTTTGCCCTTGGAGTTCAACAATGGTTCCATCTCGTCTTCCGTGAGATTACTAAGACCAACGATCAGCCGGTTGTTTGGAAAAAAAGTGTATTCCGTTTTGCCGTTCTTTTGCTCCTTATAGACGGTTTTTCCTTTAATTTTCTGCTCTTTGCCCGACAGCTTCAAATAATTAATAACTTTGCTTTTGTCGAACGGCACTTTGGTCTTGATGATCCCCACGATTTTGGGATTCGGGTTTGCACCCCCGGCTGCTTGAAAGGATTCATTCGTACCAATCGTTAGTTGGTGCATGAATTCCTTGAACTCCAAGCCGGTTTCTTTCTTGCAGTCTGCCGGACTCGGGTCGGAAGTGGACGTTGCAATTCGTTTAAATAATGCTTCAAATTGTGCATTGGATTGAGTTTTGTCAACCAGCTCTTCCGTTTGTATTTGAAAAATCGCCGTGCTGTTTGCGGGAATAAACGCCAGTGGTTCATCGCCCGCGGAAAGGAGGAAGCCGGGCCACACCCAGGCCCCGATGGCCCCCAAAGCGATAATCAACACCACGAGCCCGCTGATGCTGCCGATCAGGATCCAGTTGGCACTGCTCTGCGATTTCTTTTTTTTCTTTTTCAGTTTCCGGGGCCGCTCTTCCTCCTCAAAGCGATCTTCTTCGTCGTCCTCACCGTCATCATAGGCGGCGAATTCCTCCTGGGGTTCAGTCTTTCGGATGGGCTTGGGCGCCGGCCTGGGCTCCACTGGTCCCGCCGGTTTTCTGCTTCCAGCGCCGGCGCCAACCGGGCGCGGTTCGTCTTCTTTCGGCGCCGCGCCATTTTTCGCCGGGATCCCGAAGATCGCTCCGCATTTCGGACATTTGATCTTGGTGCCCGACGCGATGGCCTTTGCCGATTTCAATGTCGTATTGCATTCCGGGCAGGAAAAGATGCTGACCGCCATGGGGATTTACCTACTGCGTTGGAGGAAACTCGTGCTTCGCAAAAAACGTAGCGCCATCATAGGGAGCGGTGGGTAGTCTCTTCAAGTCCAGAGGTCAGAAGTCAGAGGTCAGACCTCTGAGTTCTGATTTTGCAGTTCACGGAGTTCATTAACAAAGATGTGCGCCAGTCGGGTCGGTTCCGGAACACGGTAGCCTCCGTCCAGGGCCAGCACGGCGCGGACGGTGCTATTCATATCGATTTTGTGACCGATGGAAACGAAAAGGGGTTTTACTCCTGCCTTGGTACGGACGACACTGCCGATCATTTCCCCCTTGTGCATCAGCGGCGACGTGGAACCCCGCTGGGGTTCTGGTTCGTCGTAGTCTCCGATAAGCCGGCTCTTTGCGCAGCCGATGCACGGCCGATCCAGCCACAAGCCAAGATGACACGCCAGGCCAAAGCGTCTGGGATGTGCGTACCCGGCGCCATCGAGCATGATCAAATCGGGTTCGGCCTGTATGCGCTCAAACAGTTGCAATACGGCGGGTCCTTCGCGGAATGACAACAACCCGGTACGGTAAGGAAACGTCGCCTCGGTCACCATTCCTTGTTTTTCAATGACCGTGCCATTTCTTAGAACAACTACCCCCGCGTAGATCTTGCTGGAAAACCGGTTATAAGAAATATCCGCACCGGCCACGACCTGGAAATCGTTTAGCGGCGAGGTCTTGTCGATCCGATCAGCCAGTCGGCGCTGCAAAGCCACCGCTTCCTCAAAGTTCAAATTCCAGCAATGAAGCGTGGCGATTTTCATCGAATTTTTAATGCATGAAAAAGCTGGTCGCGGATACGCCGGCCCCGATAACGCCGATCACAATTCCCGCCAGCCAAAAACTCCGCAGTTTCGTCAGGACCGCAATCGAACAAACAACCAGAGCCAGCTCCAGGCCCAGATGACCATAGTCGAGTCGATTCGCCCGGTGGTGAAAACTCTCGGCTTCGTGTTGTTTTTCCTTCGCACTTTCGCCGTATTCCAACGCCTTGTTTTGGATTCCATCGGAATCTCTCTTGTATTCGGCTGCTTTTGCTCTCCAGCCGGCGATGCACTTGGCGGCTTGCGAGTCGGCATCCGGATTCTTGGAGTCCCTGGCCGTCACTGCCAGCGCCTCGGCGGATGCCTCATACATGTATTGCCGGTTCTTTTTGGCCTGATAATGGCCCCATTCATCGGAAGCCATCGTGATATCATCATTGGCCTCGATATGTAGTTTCAGCGTTTCATTGTGGGCTCGGTGACTGTGCATGGTCGCCCCCGCCAGCACCGCCGCCAAAATAGCCATCGACATGGCCACACGGCGGTCGAATGGATCATGGGCTTGGTGCCGGATGTGTTCGGCATGTTCGAGATGATGTTCGGTGCTGTCGTGTGACATGGTTGACTCATGCGGTGAGTGGGGAGTGGTGAGATGTGAGTGATCACCACGAACCACTCGCGACTCACGATTTATTCCATGATTATATAAACCAAAAAGGCAAATGCGGGGTCGGAAGTGGTGAGAAGTGAGTAGTGAATGGCGAGCCGGTGAACGGTGAGTGGTATTCAGTCATTGGGCCTTACCACTCACCACTCACTTGTGTTATTCCGCGTTTCCATTATGAGCTGCGTTGGCGCCCCACATGTGCCAGCCGGTATCCTGAGCATCTCCGGTTTCAATGCTGATCAGGCTCCCCTTGGAAGTCGACACGAACACGCGGCCATTGCAGATGGCGGGTTGAAACTCGATCGGCTCCCCGATCTCTGCCTTCCAGAGGAGTTCCCCGCTTTTGGCGGACAAGCATAGAAGTTCACCGGCTGTGGTTCCCAGGAAAATCTTGTTATTGACGATGGCCGGCGGCGTCACCACGCTGTCCAACACCGAGGCCTTGTCCGAGCCTTTTTTCGGATGGAGGTCTTTCTTCCATACAACCTTTTCGGTCTTGGGATCGACACACGAGAGCGTATCGCCCATAGCGCTGAAAAGCTGGCCCTGGTGGATAAAAGGCCGCGAGCCTTGATAGGCCCAGATGCCGGCGACGCTGGACTGGGCGATGTTGCCCGCTGCGGCCTGCGGCAGAAATGCCCCCTTGGCGGCACTCGCGCCGCCGCCGAAGCCCACCCCCGCGTCCATGGCTTGATTGGCGACTTCTTTGCCGGACACGGCCCGCTTCTTGTAATCCAGGTAATCTGCTTCCCGAGTTGTTTCCCGCAAATCCCGGATCGTGTCCGCAGCCTTGTTCCCGCGCGCGGCGACTTGTTCGGTCTGTTGCTTCACATCCTTGCCTTCTTTCTTCATGGCGACCTCTTCGCGCCGGCTGAAGTAACAATGGCCGTTCCACACCATCGGTGACGACGTGGCGTTCTTCTTCTCTTTCCAGGCCAGCGCCCCATCGGGCTGGAAGCAATACAGCGTGCCTTCCACGGTAGCCAGGAAGATCTGCTCTTTGTCGATCACCGGGGCCGTGATGATCTCCCCGGCAATGTCCTTCTTCCATTCTTCCTTGCCGGTTTTGAGATCGAAGCAGGCGAGGTAATATTTGTGATCGCCCTTGCTGTTGGGATAGGCCATGTACACTTTGCCGTTGGCGATGGCGGGCATGCTCATGAGGGGATCGCCCAGCCATTTCTTCCACACCGGTTTGCCGTCCAGGGCGAGGATTTCGAGTTCGCAGCTTTCCGTGTTGAAGGCGATATAGCCATCCCGTACGACGGCGGCCGTGGGGCCGTCGTCCTTCGTTTGATATTGCCAGATTTTTTTGCCGGTGGCCGCATCGAAGGCATAGAACTCATGGCTGCCGAAACCCCCGCCGATATAGACCTTGCCGTCAACCACCGCCGGCGTCGCTAGCGCGCGGCCGCCGGGAATGGCCACCTTCCATCCCTTCATCTTGCCGTCTTTCGAAGTAAAGGCGACCGGATCGGCAATTTTCGGTGGTGCAGCCGGTGCTTGATTGGGTACTTGCACCTGGTTGATCGGAGGCGCGACCGCTTGTTGAGCGGGGGGTTTGGGCGGATTAGGTATTTGCTGCTGTGCGGGCGGCGGTTCTTCGGCGCGGGATGCCGCCGGTTCTCCGCAAAACAAAACTCCCGCCCCGAAAGTCAAAATGAGTACGCCCAAGACCCAAATCAACCTGTTCATAAGCCACCTCCGGAAAGTTTCAACGACCCCAAATACGGCCTGGAATTCTTTATAAATCAACCCGAACCCCGGTTGGGTAACGGCTTTGTAACATCGATGTGACGAACCAGAATCGCTGTTACATTATGTGATGCCACTCCTCTTCTCCCTTGCGGCCCCTCTATATCAGAACGAACCGGAACCCGCATTGGTTTGCGCTAAATGACCATGCGCTATCCTGCATCTCATATAAGCGTCGCTGCGACGAATAACAAATAACTCATAACAAGTTGTCCCTAAACCGTGACTCCTCAGTCCAGCCATCGCCGATCTGGGCTTGAACTTTTCCCGCGACGCAGAAAATGACGCGGCTAATAGCAGCCAAACTGCTTTTGGATTCGCATATCGATTCCTCCGGGGTAAGGCCTATGTTACCGGTCGGATCGAAGAGTGATAAGCGACGACAATTTTGATTCCGAGGGCGATTGCCTCTTCCCATAACTCTTGCCGTCCTGTTACAATCTCTTCCGAAAAATACGTTTCGTCCACCACCCCCCCGGCCCCCGTGGACGTAATTGCAAACCCTGGACGTATCGACCTCCTTTGCGACGTATTCCCCAACCCTCAACCGGACCTCTACTTATGACTCCCCAAAAACCGCCTCTCCGCTGCGACGTATTCCACCCCCCATGAACGTATTCTTCTCTTTGAGTTTTGCATTTTTCACTTTCCATTTTTCACTTTGCATCTGCTTGACACCTCTTGTTACTGCCCCTTGGCCACCAACCCCGCCAATCGGAAGCCCACAAATGACAAATGACCAATGACTAATTACCACCACTAATAACTAATAACCAATAACTAATAACCTTCCCCACGAGACCCTTCCCATGTCCATCACGCCCTCTCCCCAACAACCGTCCCCCTTCACCATGCCTCCCCTCATGTGGGGCTCGAGTGCATTGACTGTCGGCGTCGGTCCTCCCCGTCCCTGGCTATGGCAGGGCTACCTCGCGCCCGGCGCCGTCACCCTGCTGACCAGCCTCTGGAAAGCCGGCAAGACCACTCTCGCTTCGGTCCTCCTCTCTCGCCTCAAGACCGGCGGCCACTTGGCCGGCCTTCCTCTGGCCCCCGGCCGGGCCGTCGTCGTTACCGAGGAAGACCCCCAGCACTGGCTGCGCCGCAATCAATCCCTCGATTTCGCAGAGAGCGTCGGCTGGTATTGTCGTCCCTTCCAGGGCAGGCCGCGGCCCGCTCAATGGACCGCCTTCATCGACGGCCTCGTCGATCTCCACGCCCGTATGCCCCTTTCTCTCGTGGTGATCGATCCTTGGGCCGCCTTCCAGTCCGGCGATGAAAACAACGTCGCCAGCATGGTCCACGCCTTGGCCCCCTTACAGCGCCTCACCGCTCGCGGCCTTGCCGTCTGGATCCTCCACCATCCCAGCAAGGACGACCCGCCCATCGGTCGGGCCGCTCG
>Ga0306920_100000436_pt1 | contig 48464 bp, 48 predicted proteins | sample flu12Cox44000170_FD_204666 | JGI IMG/M metagenome (GOLD analysis project Ga0306920, IMG submission 204666) | Lab enrichment of tropical soil microbial communities from Luquillo Experimental Forest, Puerto Rico - flux4day.12C.oxic.44.000.170 (v2)... | ecosystem: Environmental > Terrestrial >... | reverse complement strand
CGTCGGCGAGCAGCCGCTTCAACTCCTCGCCGTTTCCATCCGTCAGCGCTTTAAAGAAATCACGATCCGCGGCGAGCGCGCCTGATGTATCGCTCGTGGTCATGTGCCTCTCCTATGCCGGAAGGTTCAGGGATCGACCAATACGCCCGGGTTGAGAATTGCATTTGGATCGAGCGCGCGTTTCGCCGCGGTGAGGGCGCGCGCAAAACCCTCGGGCCGCTGCACGTCGTACCATCGCCGATGGTAGCGGCCGACCGCATGATGGTGAGTGATAGTGCCGCCGAGCCTGATCAATTCGCCCGACACCGCGGCCTTGACCTCGTCCCATTGCTCCAGTTCCGAGCCGCGCCGGCCAGGCGCCAACACTGTGTAGTAGGGCGCAGGTCCGTCGGGGTAGGCATGGGTGAAACGCACGGTGACCGTCCCGGTGCCGCAGATTTGCGCGACCGCGCGCCGGGCAGTCTCCATCAGGCGGTTGTGAAAATTCTCGAAGCGGTCCCACGTGATTGCGGTCTCGAAGGTATCGCTTACCATTCCCATGGCGGCGACCGTATCCATCAGGTAGGGCGCGTTGAGGAAAGCCTGGCGCCAGGCCCCGGCTTCGCCCTCGCGCATACCGGCGGCAGCAGTGGCAGTTACGGCCGCTGCCTTGGGAACGTGGCCACCGAAATCGGCGCAGCATTCGAGCGCACGCTTCATCCAGGCATCGAGCGGATGGTCGGCGGATTCGAAAGCGAGGACCAGCACGGCGGCCTCGCCGTTGTTCGCGCCGGCGTTCAATGCTTCCCCCGGGTCGAGCAGGCGGCAGTTCGCCGGATACAGCCCCGCCTGCGAAATGGCACGCACAGCTTTGGCGCCGGTGACGAAATCGGCAAATGGCACCGACGCACCGGCGCGAAATGTAGGCCGATCCTGCAGGCGCATCCATGCTTCCGTGATGATGCCGAAGATGCCCTCCGAGCCGATAAACATCCGGTCGGGACTGGGACCGGCTCCGGAACCGGGCAGACGGCGTGATTCCATGATGCCGGTGGGCGTTACTACGCGCAACGATTCGACGAAATCGTCGATATGAGTATACAGCGTGGCGAAATGGCCCCCTGAACGCGTCGCGATCCATCCGCCGAGCGAGGAGAACTCAAACGATTGCGGAAAATGCCGTAGGGTCAGCGCATGCGGACGCAATTGCTCTTCGAGCGCAGGACCGAGGACGCCGGCCTGGATACGCGCGGCGCGCGACGCACGATCAATTTCCAGCACCCGGTCGAGCCGGGCCAAATCGACGGAGATGGCGCCGCGATAATCGCCCTTGTCCGGCGGCTCAACTCCACCAACAACGCTCGAGCCACCACCGTACGGCGAGGCCGCGATTCTCCCGCTGTCACACCATTCCAGGATTCGCACCAAATCCTGTTCGTCGCGCGGGTACGCGACGAGGTCGAACGGATTCGGATAATAGCGGCGATAGGCGCGCACCAGGTCGCGGAAACCGCGGCCATAACTATGCGCCGCGCGGTCATAGGTGCTGGCGGAGAAGATGGGAGCGAGCGAATCGGGTGGCCGCACGCGCGGCGGGCGCAGGTTCAATTCGGCTTCAGTCGGATGGGGCAGGATCGTGAGTTCACCGAGGCCGAACCGGTTTGCCATTCGCTCAGCCATCTTTTTCTGTTGTTCGGGGTTCGGTCCCTGGTCCTCATAGCCCCATCCCCAAAACTTGCGTCTGCGCTCGGACATGCTCTTTACTCCCGCTCGATTTCCATCGGCTAATCGAACATAGTGCTCCGGCCGCGTTGAAGCGAGCAACGCCGCAGCGAGCAGGATATAGTGGCAAGCGTGTGCGGGAAGTCATATCTCTCAGACTCGTCAGGAGCACTACGATGAGCGACGAAACCATCTCTGCGGCCGACTCGTATCCGCGTCAGCGGATTGCGGTAGCGGGAACTGAAATCGCCTACATCGACACGGGGAGGGGCGATCCGATTGTCCTGATGCACGGCAATCCGACGTCGTCGTATCTGTGGCGGAATATAATTCCGCATCTGGCCGGACTCGGCAGATGCCTTGCGCCCGACCTGGCCGGGATGGGTCAATCGGGCAAGGCCCCTGACGGCTCTTATCGTTTTGTCGATCACGCGCGTTATCTGGACGCATGGTTTGCGGCGGTGGGCCTCACGCAGAAGATTACCCTGGTGGTGCACGATTGGGGGTCCGCGCTGGGCTTTCATTGGGCATATCGCAACCGGGCGGCGGTCAAGGGCATTGCGTACATGGAAGCGATCGTCACTCCGCTGCGATGGGATGAATGGCCGGAAAACGCGCGCAATATCTTTCAATTGATGCGCAGCCCAGCAGGCGAGGAACTGGTGCTGCAAAAGAACATCTTCGTCGAGGGAATTCTCCCCCGGGCGATCCTGCGCAAACTGACCGAACAGGAAATGGCCGCTTATCGCAAACCCTGGCTGGAAGCGGGCGAATCGCGGCGGCCCATGTTAACCTGGCCCCGCCAGATTCCAGTCGACGGCGAACCCGCGGACGTCACCGCAATCGTCAACGACTATGCTCAGTGGCTCAGCGTAGATTCCACGCTCCCAAAGCTATTTGTGAACGGCGAGCCCGGCGCGATCCTGATTGGACGTCAGCGCGAGTATTGCCGCACATGGCCGAATCAACGCGAGGTGACGGTCGCCGGCGCCCATTTCCTCCAGGAGGATTCGCCCCATCAAATCGGCGAAGCGATTGCCGATTGGTATCGAGCTCTACAGTGACCTTATTATGTCATCCTTCGCTTCGCTCAGGATGACAAACAAGAGCAACATAATACTAATAAGACAGATCGCAAAGTAGAACGAGGCCACCGAGAATGGCGGAAGTAGAATTCGAAGTACGAGGGCACGTCGGTTATATCACCCTCAACCGGCCTGAGGCCGCCAACGCGCTGAACGCCGAGGTCGCCAGGCAACTCGATCAGGCAGCGTTGCGGTGCGATGAGAATGCGGATTTGCGCGCGGTCCTGATGAGCGGGGCGGGCCGGATGTTCTGTGGCGGCGGCGACCTTAAAGCTTTTGCCGCCCAGCCACCCGAGGAACTGCCCGCCTATTTAAAATCCGTCACTTTTTATTTCCATCAGGCGATTCACCGTTTCGCCCGCATGCGAGCGCCGCTGGTCGTAGCCGTCAACGGAAATGCGGGGGGCGGCGGCATGAGCCTCGCCCTGGCAGGCGATATCGTGCTGGCTGCGGAATCCGCTCGTTTCACTATCGCTTACACGCGCGTCGGCCTCACCCCCGACGGTTCATCGACGTATACGCTGCCGCGCCTGATCGGTCTTCGGCGCGCCGCAGAATTGATGCTGACCAACCGCTCACTCAGCGCCCGCGAGGCCGAGCAAATGGGGCTGATTACGCGGACCGTGCCCGACGCCGAATTGCGGCAACAGGCCGATGCGCTCGTCCAGGAACTGGCGCAGGGTGCGACGCGCGCCTTCGGCGGCGTCAAACGGCTGCTCTATTCTTCTGCAACCGCTAGTCTCGCGGAACAAATGGAGCTGGAGACTGAATGGATTGCCGAGATGGCACGGACGCGCGACGCCCACGAAGGCATCGCTGCTTTCCTCAGCAAGCGCGCACCCAGGTTCGGCGGCGAGTGAACCTCAATAGCCCATCGACCGGTCGACCAGGTTGTACAGCGACAGGCCCGCTCTAAAACGTTGCAGATTGGCGGCGAACAGCTCACAGCAGACGCCGTTATAATTTCTGAAACCGCCTGACACATGCGGGGTGAGAATAACGTTCTCGAGATCCCACAGCGCACTTTCCGCTTCGAGCGGCTCGCGCTCGAACACATCCAGGCCGGCGCCGGCGATGCGATTTTCGCGCAGAGCTTCGATCAGTGCACCCTGGTCGATGACCTCGCCGCGTCCGACATTGACGATATAGGCGTTGGGGCGCATCGCCGCAATTTCCTTCCGTCCAATGAAGCCGCGCGTATCGGGCGTCAAGGGCAGGGTCACGGTTATGTAGTCGGCCTCGCGCAAAATCGCCTCGCATTGATCGGGGCCGTACCAGCCTCGTGGAATTGTCCCCTCTGGATCGCCGACACCCGGCGGATTCCAGCCCGAATCGCGCCGCACAAGTGAATTACGCTTCAGCGCCAGCACATCCATGCCCAATCCTTGAGCGATACGGGCGGTTTCGCGACCGATCGAACCATAGCCAATCACGCCCAGCGTCTTGCCCCGCATCGGATCGATATCCATGAAACCGGTGCGCTTCCATTCCCGCCGCAACTGCGCACGCATCGTGACCGGCAGGACGTGCGCCCAGGCCAGCATCGAGGCGATCGTGTATTCGGCGATTGTGCTGGCGGCCACACCGCTGCCGGTCGTAACCGCAACCGCTTTGCGCTCGGCCAGCACGCCTTTAAGGATATGATCGGCGCCGGCGCTCATTAACTGAACCCATTTGAGCTGTGGCGAGCGCATCATCAACTCATCGGGCACTCGCAACGTAAACAGCACGTCGCAACCGCCCTCGGCGGCCGCGACCATTTCGGCTTGCGAGCGGCAGCGGCGGTCGACCAGTTCAGCATCGCTGGCGGCCTGTTCGATGATTCGGCGTTGTTCAGGCGTGAGACCGACTGTCGAAAGAATTCTCATCGCAAATGGGACCTCACCCGGCCTTCTCAAATGTTCTCACCTGGCCTTCTCAAATGTTCGAGAAACTTTTGGCTTCAACCGACGCATCGTTTTTCGCACGAGGATCGACGGCCTTCAAGCCGCATCCGCTAACGGCCGGCACGCAGCGATTTTAGCAAACCCTCAGTTCACGATAGGATAAGCGGAGCTATGCGTGTGCGGAAGACCAGGCTGATAGCCACGATTTGCGCGGTGACGGTTACTATCGCCGCAAACCTCGCGGCCCAGACCGCGACCCCCGATTTTCAACTGAAGCCGCTCGGTCAAGCCTCGTCGCCAAATCCTTCCAAGAGCGCTGGCGCAAACCCGGATGCGGCTCTCGAAATTGCGCCGCGGGCGGTCTCAACACCGCCCGCGGAAACTTCGCCGGCGTCGAATCCAAGCGACTCCGGTGATTTCATCAACCCTCCGGAAGAGGAACTTCCCCCGGTGGCGACCAGCGGGCCGCCGCCGTCGATGGTATCGAACGACTCCCAGCCGCCGTTGCCGTATCTCGGGGTTTCCGTACAACGCATCGAGTCACACTCGACGCCGGGCCGCAATATCGACGGGTTGGAAATCGTGAGCATTGATCCTGATAGTCCGGCAGCGCGCGCAGGGCTTAAAGGCCGGGGCGCTATGACCAAGCTAGGTGCAAGCGGCGCCACCGCGGGAGCACTGATGGCGCCGCTGGATATTGCCTTGATGCCGCTCCTGAAAAAGACCGGGCAATTGGGCCAGACTGGCGATCTAATCATTGCAATCGATGACCGTCGAGTCGGAGGCGAAGTGGATTTGAAAACTGCGCTCGGCGAATCGAAACCGGGCGACACTGTTTATTTGACGGTGGTGCGGCTTGGCCGTGACGGTGCTCGCAAGACGATGAAGATTCCGGTCAAGCTGGGCAATCCCGCGCCGCCGCCTTAACCACCTGTGGGGTGGAACGTAGTACTGGCGCGATTGCTGCGGCGATGCTCCTATTTGTTAAGATCTCTGATGTAAAGGATTTCGTTTAAACGTGATATCCGAGTCGCTGAGTAAACTCACTGCCATCCGCGACGAATTGAATCATCTGTTTCTGGAACGCGCGGAACTCATCGATGGGGCATTGTGTGCGCTGCTGTCGGCCAGCCATGTGCTGGTGATCGGGCCGCCGGGCACGGCCAAGTCGATGCTCGCCGATGAATTATGCCGGCGGGTCGAGGGTGCTACCTATTTCCAATGGCTGCTGACGAAATTCAGCACGCCCGAGGAAATTTTTGGAGCGGTGAGTCTCAAAAGCCTTGAACAGGATGATTACCGGCGCGTCACTGATCACAAGCTGCCCGAGGCGCACGTCGCGTTTCTGGACGAGACCTTCAAGGCGAATTCTTCGATCCTGAATGCGCTATTGACGTTGATTAACGAGCGCATCTTCCATAACGGGCGCGAGCGCACGGCGGTGCCTCTGATCACGCTGTTCGGCGCGTCCAACGAATTGCCGGACGAAGAAGAGCTGACGGCGTTGTTCGATCGCTTCATGCTTCGCTTCATGGTCGATTACCTAGGCGAAGACTTCCGCTTCCTCAAAATGCTTGAAGGGATTGCGCCATCGACCCGCACCGTTCTGAGCTTTGCCGAGCTCGAGGAACTGCGGGCATACGCCGCCGATGTAAAGCTGTCCGGTGGAATTCTGCGCTCCATCGCCGAACTTCGCCGCAACCTGGCGGCTCAGCAGATCATCGCCTCCGACCGGCGATGGCATAACTCACTGGCGATCCTGCGGGCGCACGCGATAGTGCTCGGCCGCGGCAGCGTTACTGAAGACGACTTGACGTTCTTCGAGCATCTGCTCTGGAAGGATCCCGAGGAATTGCCCAAGGTACGTGAAGCGATTCGCCATCTGGTCAAGGGCTTCGAGGACGAGGCGCGAGAACTGCTGATCCAGGGTCAAGAGTTGCGTGAGTATGCCGAGCGGGGATGGGAAAGTGAGGAACTGCGCAAGCGCGCGGTTATCGAAGCACACACCAAGCTGGCGAACATCTTGTTGAAGTTCGAGAGCCTTGTACGCCAGGCATCCGACAGCGGCCGCGATACGGTCGGAATCGAAGCAATGCGCTCGAAAGTCAAAGACATTCAACAGACGATGCTGCGCCAGTCCCTGTGAGCTCTTATCGGCCAGGTCCTGTTGCAACAAGCCGCTCTCAGGTGCCTCGCCCGCTCTTTTGCGGGCGGGAATAAGGGTGAGGGCGCACAAAGTTCCTTGTCTGCCGAGGAATCCACACCCGCGATAGTTTTAAGGACGCGCGATTATGCGGAGGCCGATCGCATCGTCACTCTGCTGACACGCGACTGCGGCAAGCTAAGCGGTATTGCGAAAGGCGCCAAGGCATCGCGGCGCCGTTTCGAACGCAAGCTCGAACCGTTCACCCAGGCAATTCTTTATTTCCGCCGCCGGCCTCATGGCCAACTCGTCTTCATCACGCGGGCCGAACGCATGGATGATGCGCCTCCCGAATTCGACCAACTGGGCAAGATCGCGCTGGGCAGCTACATGCTCGAACTTACCGACGCGCTGACGACTGAAGAGGCCGAAGCGGTTGCCGCCTACGAGGTGCTGGCGAACGGGCTTGAAGTCCTGGGCCGCCGGACGCCGACGATCGCGTTGCGGCAAGCGTTTGAATTGAAGATCCTGGAGGCGGCGGGCTTTGGACTTGAATTTGGCCGCTGCCGCCTATGCGACAAGCTCGCGGAACCCGAGGCAGGTGCGGTTTATTTTGTGCCTTCGCGCGGCGGCATCGTATGCGCGCGATGCCGCTTGCAAGCGCTCGAAAGCGCCGTGCGCATGGACGCGTCAAATGCGGCGGCACTGGCGCGGCTGGGCCTGACGCCGCTTGCCGAATCGGAAGTGCTGCCGCATGGCGGGGGTGAAAGCCAGTCGGCAATAGCGCGTTTTTTGGCGACGATCCTGGATCGCAAGCTCCGTTCGCTGGACTTTCTGAATTCAATCCTGTAGCCGCAACCGCGCCGGTGCGTATAACAATCGGAGCAGTCGGCGATCAGAGGTAGTATTCAGCCAGGCAGCAACGTTGCTGTGGAGGATAGCCGCGAACTGATAAGGTAGAAGACGCGTCGCGCGCAATGCCGTGCTGGCGGTCCTTCAAAAGCTGAACGCTGACCGTCGATGGCGTAAAGGCTGCTTATGAGATGTGCATCTGTTTCGGTGGCTCTTTTCCTTGTGGCGGCCGCGCTCGGATGTTCCGTTCAGGTACCGGTCTCGCAAACGGTCGCCCCGGCTGAGCCGCTGGTTGAGCATCCGCTGCCCTTCAAAGGCAAACTCGTCAGCGGCAACGCCAACGAGTTGCCCGCGGCCGTCGCAATGTCGTTGTCGCCGGATTCCCCTATCAGCTTCTCTTATCGCGAGGAATTGACGCACAACGAATACCATATTCCACTAGCGGTTACGGCTCTGGATCCGGTCACGTATTTTGGCGCTCCGCTCGGTGACTACGGGGTCACGGCCTTTGCATCGCTGTCAATCTTCGATGGTGACCGGGTGCTGGGTGACTATACGGCAAAAGCCTTTGTCTCGAAGTCGTACACGCTTTACTCCGAGCCAACTCATAAGGAACTAGAGCAGGCCGCGCGCAGCAGTGTGCGTCAGAAAATCGAGGAAAAGCTCTATCGCGACCAGGATCGGCTCGCGCAGGCAGCCGCCAGCGTTAACGCGAGCGCGAGCACGCCGTGACGATGAAGCGCGGCATGAACGCCTTGCTATTCAGCGCCGCACTTTCCTGCGGCTGTGCAGTGCAGGGTAGCCCGTTCGACAAGGCGATGGCGCCACCGCGCAAGTCGGTGATCTACGTATATCGTCCGTACCATTACGCGGCCTCGCTGCTGCGTCCCCCGGTGATCTGCGGCGAGGATGCGGCACGGATCGGTCCCGGCGGCTATCACGCTTTTATTGTTCCGGCGGGAGAGAAAACCCAGTGTACCGTGCAATGGACCGAAACCTCTGACCAGGTCGAAATCGACGGCGACAAACACGTCTACTATATCCGCGAAGAAATCGGATGGGGCGTACTGACCGGTCATCCTCACCTGGACCCGGTCGATGCGGACCAGGCGAAGAGCGAGATTCAGCAATGCTGCGTGCAGGAACAACCGGCATCGTAAGGTATCGGCGAGGAAAGCAATGAGCGATGAATTCAAATTTGCCCATCACACGATTGCGCTCGACGGCGTCAGCCTTCATTACGTAATCGCCGGGAGCGGCGATCCGTTGGTGCTGCTCCATGGATGGCCGCAAACCTGGTATGAGTGGCGCCGTATAATGCCTGAGCTGGCGGAACGCTACACGCTAATCGCGCCCGATATGCGCGGCCTCGGCGATTCTTCGCGTCCGGCCACAGGCTACGATAAACGGACGATCGCCGCCGACATTCACCAACTCGTCCACAAGCTGGGTTTCGATAAAATTCTGCTGGTTGGACACGATTGGGGAGGACCGGTCGCATACGCGTATGCGTGCGGCCATCCCGAAGAGGTGCGCAGGCTTGCTATTCTTGATGTCCCGATACCAAATGCAACCTGGGAGCGAATTCCACAAATCACCCGCCGGGGCGGCATCTGGCATGTAGCATTTCATTCCGTTCGTGACCTGCCCGAAGCGCTGATCCATGGACGCGAACGTATGTATCTCTCCTGGTTTTACCGCACCGCGGCTTACAATCCGGCCTCGATCACCGAAGCCGATATTGACGAATACGTTCGCTGCTACTCGGCGCCGGGCGCCTTACGTGCCGGGTTTGAATACTATCGCGCGATTTTCACCGACATCGATCACAACAAAGAGCACGTGAAGACCAAGCTCAAAATGCCGGTGCTGGCTCTCGGCGGTGAGCGCGGATTTCGGACGGGGCCGCTGAACTGCATGAAGGAGTTGGCTGAGGATGTGCGAGGCGGGGTCGTCGAACGGTCCGGTCACTGGATTCCCGAGGAGCGCCCGGATTATTTGATCACGCAGCTTGTTGAGTTTTTTGCGCCAAAGTGAACCGCTTTCGTGAAAATAGCCGTATGTAGTAAGAGGAATTGGCGACAAGGAGAGAAGACTATGGGTACGTTTCCGATTATGGATGCCGACGCTCATATGTGCGAGCCGCCAAATTTATGGGCCGAGCGAATCGATCACCGTTTTCGCGACCGTGCCCCGCGTATTGTGAAGGACTTTAACGGCCGCAAAGGGGCATTCTTCGTCTGCGAGGGACTGCCGCCGTTCCCCGTGTCCGGGGCGTTCGCCGCAGGTCAGACCTTTGACAAGAAATTCCTCGAATCGGGACTCGAGAGCGCGCCCGCCGGCGGATGGGACCCGGCTGCGCGCTTGAAGGACATGGACCTCGACGGCGTCGTCGCGCAGATTCTTTACACCACCGTGGGGTTTTCACTGTTCGGAATCCAGGAGGCTGAATTCCAGGAAGCCTGCTTCAAAGTCTACAATGATTGGCTGGCGGAATTCTGCAAGTATGCGCCCAAACGGCTTGGCGGCCTCGGCTTGATCTCGCTGTTCGACGTGGAGCGCGGCACGCGTGAACTCGAACGATGCAAAAAACTCGGGCTCAAAGGGGGCATGATCTGGGCCACTCCACCCGAAGGCGACCATTACGGCGCTCGCCAGTACGATCGTTTTTGGGCAGCGGCCCAGGAGTTGGATATGCCGCTCTCACTGCATATCCTGACCGGCGCGCGCCGCAGCGGGCGCATCGGCGGTGCGCCTGATCCGGCGCATATGTACGTGCTGGTGACGACGCGTCCGCAGGAAGTTCAAACCTCGCTAATGCAGTTTATATTCTACGGCGTGCTGGAAAGATTCCCGGGCCTTAAGCTGGTGTCGGCCGAGAATGATATCTCGTGGGTGCCGCCGGTGTTCGAACGGGCTGATCGCTATTACTATGCTTACCAGAAAGCATACGAGATATCGCTGCCGATGAAGCCCAGTGACTATTTCCGCCGCCAGGTTTACGCGACCTTTATCGAAGACTCATTGGGACTCAAGGTGTACCGCTATATCGGCGCCGACAATTTCATGTGGTCGACTGATTATCCACATCGCGCCGCCACCTGGCCGCATTCACAGGAGGTGCTGGCGCGCGATTTCGCCGAAGTGCCGGAAGCTGATCGAGTCAAAATGGCGCGCGACAACATGGCCAAACTCTACGGCTTCGAGGTTCCGGCCGCGCAGTAAACAAAACCAATCTGCCAAGGGCCGGGCTCCAAGCGCTCGGCCCTAGCTTGCCCCAGAAGTCCCTGCTTTGATCTCCTGGTCCATCCGGAAGCAGGCGCGCAGCCCCCACTCTTTATTGGCCTTGAATTGTGGACGCTGGCAGCAAACGGGGTTACTATCCCACGGGTTGAATCAAACCCAGGAGTATCAGCATGGCTCCAAATATCGAGGGCGAATGCGAGTCACGTTTCGACCGGGTCAAACGGGCATTCGCTGAAAATTTCGAGCGGCGCGGCGAGGTCGGGGCCGCGGTCGCGGTCACTGTCGGTGGACGTCCGGTGGTCGATCTGTGGGCCGGCCATGGGGACGCGGCGCGAACCCGTCCCTGGCGGCGTGACACCATCGTCAACGTGTATTCGACCACCAAGGGACTTTGCGCACTCTGCGCTCATCGGCTGGCCGACCAGGGCAAGCTCGACTTTGAAGCGCCGGTGGCGAAATACTGGCCGGAATTCGCTGCTGCCGGCAAATCGAGCCTGCCGGTAAAATACCTGCTTAGCCATCGAGCGGGACTCGCCGCGATTCGGGCGCCGCTCAAGTTTGAAGAGCTGTTCAGCTGGGCCAAGGTCACCAGTGAGCTGGCGCGCCAGGAACCGTGGTGGCAACCGGGAACGAAACACGGCTATCACGCGATCACCTTCGGATGGCTGGTGGGCGAAGTCGTCCACCGAATCAGCGGTAAAAGCCTCGGCACCTATTTTCGGGACGAAATCGCGGGGCCACTCGGCGCCGATGCCTACATTGGTTTCGGTCCGGAGCTGGACTCGCGCGTGGCCGATATTCTCGCCGCGCCGCCGCCTAAGCCAGGGGAACCCAATCCCCTCATGGAACTGCTCAAGGATCCGGAATCGGTGGGCGCCAAGGCAATCAACAATCCGCCGAATGCGATCGCGCCTGATACGGTTAATTCGCGGGCATGGCGGGCCGCAGAAATCCCCGGCGCCAATGGCCATAGCACGGCGCGTGCACTGGCACGAATTTACGGCGCGCTGGCTTGTGGCGGCGAACTCGACAGCGTGAAGATCATTTCGTCGGCGAGTCTGCCGCGGTGTTATACCGAGCAATCGAGGGGAATGGACGAGGTACTCAAATTTCCGACACGATTCAGTCTCGGCTATATGCTTTCCCAGCCCGGCGCGCAGCTTGGACCGAATCAGCGTTCCTTCGGGCATCCGGGCGCCGGCGGTTCATTGGGATTCGCCGACCTCGACTCGAAGGTCGGCATTGGTTACGTGATGAATCAAATGGGTGAAGCGGCGGCGGCGCTAATCGACCCACGATGCACGGCGCTGATTGATGCCGTATATGCATCGCTCTGATCACGCGGGCACGAGCGCAGAACTCTCACGCAACCCTCTCCCATCAGCCACCCTCCCCGTCCCTCTCCTGCAACTGGGCGGGAGAGACCGGGAGGGGCGGGCGAGGGGCAATTGAAGAGGAGGAGACATTGCAATGGCAGCTACAGCCGCAACTTCTGAAGTGACGCCGAGGCCGGAAATGTATTTCGATTCGGTGGGCGCGGCGCTGGTGCGGACCAATGAACTCGATTGGATGGGCGACGGCATTAACGGCGGCATCAAGATGCTGCGGATCAGTTGTGAGACCGGGTGGTTCGCAGCTTTGATCAAAGGGCGCGCCGGCCAGATCAATCCGCCGCATACTCATATCGGCCCTGCCTGCTTTTACGTAATCGAAGGAGGCTTCGATTACCGGGGTGGTTCTGCGCGTGCCGGCGACTGGGTATGGGAACCGGCCGGCGCGGTACATCCGGCGACCAGCCATCCCGTCGACACCATTTATCTTGCTAATGTGTTCGGACCGGTCATCCTGCATGACAAGGACGGCAAAGAGCCGCCGGTGCTCGATTGGCGATCCTCCCAGGCGATGGTCGATCGCGCCAGGAATCCGGGCGCGAAAAAAACCAGACGGCCGGAGGGTTACTTCGATCCACTTAATGCCGCGCTGGTGCGCACTAACGACCTCGACTGGATCGACGACGGCGTCGGCAACAAGATCAAGATCCTGCGCATCAACAAGGAAACCGGCTATTTTCATATTCTGATCAATGCGCCCGCCGGCCAGGTGAATCCGCCGCATACTCATCTCGGGCCGGCGGATTTCTACGTCCTGAAGGGCGGCTTCGACTATCGCGGTGGCTCGGCCCGCGTCGGCGATTGGGTCTATGAACCAACGGGCGCGGTTCATGATGCAACTTCTCATCCGATGGACACGCTCTACCTGGCGAATGTCTACGGACCTGTCGCGTTTCACAAACCCGACGGCAGCATCGCGGGCATCCTCGACTGGCGTTCGATGCAGGCGTTAGCAGACCGGGCAGCACAGGCGCGTTAGTCCCAATTGCGAATCAAGCTGCACGGAGAATTGATCGTTTGGGGAAGACCACGATGGATATCGGATATTTCGGACTTGGAATCGGCGCGTTGACGACGTCTGACTGGGTTAAGCCGGTGGCGACAACCGCCGAGCGGCTGGGCTTCGCGAGTATCTGGGCGCCGGAACACGTCGTCTTGTTGGAGCAGTACAGCTCGAAGTATCCGTATTCGGCCGGCGAATTTCCGTTGCCGACCGATACGCCGTTTGCCGATCCTTTCACAACGTTGGCCTTCGCGGCTGCGTGCACCAGTAAAATCAAGCTCGCAACCGGCATTTGCCTGGTTCCCGAGCATAATCCGCTGGTGCTCGCGAAGACCGTGGCGACGCTCGATCGGCTGAGCGGTGGCCGCTTTATCCTGGGCGTCGGCATCGGATGGTTAGCCGAGGAATTTCGAGCGCTCGGGATCTCCTTCGAGCGCCGCGCGCAGCGCACCCGCGAATATATCGACGTGATGCGGAAGTTGTGGACCGAGACCAAAAGCTCCCATCGCGGCGAATTCGTGAGCTTCCCCGAAGTGCAGAGCTTTCCAAAGCCACACAAGAGGACCGTGCCGGTCTGGTTCGGCGGAGAAACGCCGCCGGCGTTGCGAAGAGTCGGCGAGTACGGCGACGGCTGGGTTGGCTTTAATCTTTCACCCGGCGAGAGCGCCGTAAAAATTAACCGGATCGAGGAGATTCTGAAGGCCAGCGGCCGCAGACGTTCCGAGGTCCATCTGGCGGTTTCGCCTTACGCCAAGCCCATCAAGGCCGATGACCTCAAGCGCTATCGCGACGCAGGTGCGGACGAAGTCGTGTTATTGACGCTGGGCGCCCCGTCGTCGGTGAATGAGACGATTCAGCGGATGGAGCAAATGGCGCGCGACTTCGTTGAACCGGCGGCGAAGTTGTAAGAAAAACGCGACCCGGGGACTCATTGCAGGGCTTGAACACGGCAGCTCCTGCCGTAATCCGCATCGGCCGCAATGGTGCTCATGGCCGCGGCATGACCTCGCTCATGACGCGCCGCCATGACCCGATTGCGAAGTTTATCCGCTGGTTCGATGATGTGCGCAGGCTGAAGATTCCCAACTATGAAGCAATGGCGTTGGCGACCACCGCGTCTGACCGACAACCTTCCGTTCGTTTTGTCCTGCTCAAGGGAATCGACCAGCGCGGCTTCGTCTTCTTCACTGACAGCCGCAGCCGCAAGGGCCGCGAATTGCGTGCTAACCCGCGTGCGGCGCTTGCATTCTACTGGCAGCCGAACGGGCGGCAGGTACGGGTCGAAGGGAGCGTTGAGCAAGTCGCGGCATCAGAAGCTAACGAGTATTGGGCCACCCGGCCGCGGCAAAGCCAACTCGCGGCGAGCGCGTCGTATCAGAGTGCGCGGCTCCGCTCACGCGCATCGCTGCTGGCGCGAGTGACAAGACTCGCCAAGAAAGTTCGGGGCCGCGAAGTTCCGCGCCCGCATGGATGGCTGGGCTTTCGCCTTCGTCCCGAGGCGATCGAGTTCTGGACGCATCGCGAGCATCGGCTGCATGACCGTGAAATTTACTTCCGCCAGAGAAACCACTGGCGGCGCGGGCTGCTGCAGCCGTAGAGGCACCTGCGGCGGCGAAGGCCTATGTGAAGCAACGATCGCGCTGACTGTCATGCGGATCGTCACACGAACCGCGACATGATCTGCTCACCCAGTATCCGCATATAATGCAGTTGGCTGTCGAGGCGCCCGCCCACCGGACCGACCCACAGCTTGGTGGCACCGGCACGCACCAATTCTTCGATACGAGCAATCCAGTCGCTCACGTTGCCTGCTAGAGCGAAGCGGCTGATTGCGTAATCGGTCAGGCCCAGTTCGTCCATCCGCCTCGGGTTGTGGCCTTCGTGCAGCACATGATCATAAAGCACATAGCCGTCGACATACTGTTGGATCTTGGCGCGCAAATCGTTTGGCACGTGCTTGTCGTCGAGCCCTTGTCTCATCGAGTGGTTCAGGATGGAAGAGACCGAGGCTTTGACGTTGTCGAGCGCCTTGACGCGGTCTTCGTGCAGCGAGGTGCGCGTGGTAAACCAGATATCGACATCGGTCGGGCGGCGTCCGGCTTCTTCTGCGCCAGCATGAATCCGCGCGATGGTGTCGCGGATGATCTCCGGCAACAGGCCGGTACCGGCGATAACGCCATCGCCGATCCTGCCGCCCAAGTTAAGCATCTTGGGCCCTTCGGCGCAGATCGAGATTGGGATGCGATCGCGTACGGCAGTCGACGACCATCGGACGCGTTGCTTGCGGCCCCGGTATGTCGCCTCTCCGGTCGCCAACAAGCTGCGCACGCAGGCGACAAAATCCTCGATTCGCGCGCGCGAGGCGATTTTGTAGCCCATGTTGAGCACCGCGCTGTCGCCGCTGGCGATGTCTATGAAGGCCCGTCCGCCGGTCAGGCTATCCAGCGAGGCCAAAAAAGAGGCCATCACCTGCGGTTCGCGAGTCAGGGGATTGGTAGGGCGCAATCCGACGCGAGCCCGCGATGACGCGAGGGCTATTATCGTGGCTCGGACGAATGCATCCCCACCGACGAAGGCCGAATCGTAGGTACCGACCGCTTCGGCCCCATAATCCTCAGCCATCTTGACCAAATCGGAAAAGCGCGCCGTGTCTTCATGGCCAAGTAAAGGCTCGCCCGGAGCCAAATTGATGGCAAAGGAGACTTTCACAAGACTTTCTTCAAATGCTCCTGCTATTTTTTTCCGAACCATTCGGCTGCGCGGGCTAGCGTCGGATAGCCTGATCCTATCTGGATCAGCACCCCGTGACTGGAACGGGGGGAGATGAAGCCCTCGTAAGAATCAGGACCATATTCGCGCTCGTTAACAACCTTGATGCCCAGTTGTTTAAGTTCCGCTATCCGGTCTTTCGCGGCCGGCACGTCGAGCGTCAGGTGATGAAGTCCTTCGCCGTGCTTGTTCAGAAACGCGTGCAGGAATGACTCTTTGCCTAGCGGCTCAAGCAGTTCAAGCGTAAGACCGTTGAGGTCGAATTCGAAAATTCGATAACCCGCATCCGGATTGGCATGCTCGTAGAGGAAGCGCGCGCCGAGCGCGCCCTCGAAAAATTTGCGCGCCTCGGCGACGCTTCTGACCGCGATACCAATGTGGTCGAGCTTACCTATTGGCTGCTGGACCATTCTACACACTCCCTCGAGAGCATCCCCATACCCACCTCACATGTACTGCTCAACCTGCCGCTTCGCCCTAATCCTGCCAACTGTCATTGAAGCTCGGACGCGCCTTCATCCGCTGCCACCAAGCTCTCAGGTTGGGAAAGTCATTGGGGATTGAGAACCCGGCCCGTTCCAGATTCGCCAGCGGCGGGATGAACGAGATATCGCCGAGGCTAAACTCGTCGGCGAAATATTCGCGACCCTGGAGTTCACGGTCGAGATACGCGAAATGATCGCGCGCCTCCCGTTCGCCCTCAGCGATCCCCTCGCGATCGCGTTCCGCCGCGGGCTTGCGCATCTGCCAGAAAATCTTGAACAGCGACGGCATCAAGTAAGCGTCGGCATAATCCTCGAAGGCGCGAGCGCGTGCCCGTCTGACCGGGTCGCGCGGCAAGAGCGGACGTTGCGGACGCGTGTCTTCGAGGTATTCGTTGATGATCGTCGAGTCGTGAACGATCACGCCGTCGTCGATCAACGCGGGCACTTTGCCGACCGGGTTTATCGCAAGATACTCGGGTTTCTTGTGCTCGCCGGATGGCAGGTCAAGCCATGTGGTGTCCCATTGGAGCCCTTTTTCCAAAAGGGCGATGCGCGTTTTGCGCGCGTACGGTCACGGCTTATAGTCGAACATCTTCAGCATTTCCGGATCCTCCTCGGCTCCATATATTCACGACCTGATGAAATCTAGTGAGCAGTGCGATAAATCGTCAAGTGCAGCTTGCGACTGGGTCCATTGCAAAAAATCCGTGACCCTGGTTTCAACACCTATGGCTCCCAAGAATGGCGAACGGTGGAAGATGCCACCCCTCGTCAAAATTTACGAAGCCTTTGGTGCGCTCGGCGACGGGCGGGTACAGCTAGAAGACGAACGCCATGCCAGCGTGTTGTCCTCGGACCGCAGCAAGACTTACCAGGTCGAGATTTCCGAAGACGGCCGCGAGATTTCCTCCAACGATAATGCTTCATACTGGCAGGGCTACCTCGGCTACCCGGGTGTCGCGGTCATGCTGAAGCGCGGCTTGTACCCGGTGCGGGCCGAGGTCATCAACGCGCTCAGCGGAATTTCATGGAACGAGTTGAACCGGCGTTTCCGTAATGACTACAGCCGCACGATCGAAGAGGTGATGCAGCGAGCGGAGAAACGCGGCTTCGATTCCAAAATGATTGCGGCCGAGGCCGAAGCGATGCTGTCAAAACTCGGAGAATTTGCCCCGTTGCGCGGGTCCCGGCGCCGGCCGGCCCGGCCGATCCGCTAGTACGACCTGCGCGCGCGCCACGAACCCTCTTCGATCAGCCCGCCGCCCTGATAGCAAGTGTAGCCGCCATTGATAGTTTGGTTCACGTTGATTCCAGTATAGATACAGCTTGTCGCATCCGGCATCAGAACCCGAACGCTCATCCGTGCACGGGCGATGGTAACGTCGATTACTTTGCCGGTTTCGTTGTCGTGATAACAGTCCATATTGCCGTACGCGCAGGTGTATCTGCCTGTGTACTTCGCATCCGGCCCTTCCAGCAGGGTTATGGTAACGACCTGCTCGGCGTCGCAGCGGCTCGGGAGATGAGCAAACGCGGCGCAACTGGCCAAGGTCGTCCCCTGCCATACCCCGGCGAAACCCGAGTCAGCATCGCCGCCGGACGTGGCCTCTGCAGCGGATGCAGGAGCAGCCGAACGATCAGCAGGCGCGCTTGAATAAGTTTCGGAGCCGCCGGACGCGCATCCGAGAATCAGCGCGGCCAGTAGCGCGCTCAACATGATAGGAGCAATTCTGAAGAATGGCTGGCTGGTTCTCATCATTTCCTTCTGCCGGCCAACGGCCCTCGCTGTGCGTTCGCCCGGTTATCCAACCGGCGGGCACCAGAGTGAACATGATGTTATGTCAAGTGTTCAGTAGCTGCGCTCGACGCGGAAGCCACCCTGTTCCATAGGTCCGCCCCAATGACATTGATAGCGGCCTTCAAGGACACCGTTCTGCGGCATTCCGGTGAAACGGCACATCGAACCGTCTTCGAGCATCACGGCGATTCGCAGCAATCTGGCCATCATCTCACCGTTACGGATTACACCGGTTTCGGCCAAATCCCGGCAATTCTCGTTACCGAAGGCGCATCTGTAGGAACCGCTGATGTGCTGCCCGTCCTGGAACATTGTTAAGGTAATCTGCTGCATGGCATGGCAGCGTCCGGGGTCGGTTGTCGTAACAATCGGACAATCGGCAAAGCTTCTGCCTTGCCATACGCCGGTGACACTGTTGGCCGACGATACTGCCGGCGTATCCAATATCGGGCTTGAGGCGGACCTTACGACCGCAGGCGCGCATCCGTAGGCGAGCGAAAGAAGCGCTATGGGAAGTAGCCGTTGCGAGAGGTACGCGTACATCGCGGTAAACCTCCGATGGGGCTGTAAACCCGATTCAGAAAGTAAGAGCATCGCGCTCGCCAATCAAGGAAAACCGCCGTGTTGATCGAAATTGGCCGTGGTCGACGGGTTCGGGTCATCGCGATTGACCGGCAGGGAACGTGGCCGCTAGTATGTCGGCGCGGGGTGGAGCAGTCTGGTAGCTCGCCGGGCTCATAACCCGGAGGTCGTGGGTTCAAATCCCTCCCCCGCAATCCCAGAAAAATCAACGCAGACAAGGACTTAACGGAGTTGGCCCGGCCATTGGGCGGGATATGTGGTCCAGCCAACTAACCTTTTGGCTAACCTTCCAGGGCGGAATTCGCGGCTGGCTTGACGACGCGGACGTGGTAGCGGCGCGCGAAGTCCAGGACGGGGCGCGGCGCATTATCGCAGAGGACAAGCGCTGAAATGCGCTTGCAGTGGTAACCTGCCGCTGACCCGTGAGGTAATTTGCAATGGCAGACAAGAGCGGCCGGAATGCCGGCGTGGTTGAGAAGCCTGCCGGTTCGGACAAATAGTGCGCCGTGAAGAAGCACCGCGGCAAGCAATACAGGGAGGCGAGCCCCGAACAAAAGCCACGCGCGCGAGCTTTATCACGCGATGAAGACCGCGGCGGCGCGAGTGGCCACCGAAGGTGCAACCAAAGCCGGCACTGTTCAATGAGCTGCTCACTGATTATCGAAAGGCGAAGGAACGGGCCGGCAAAGCCATCATGCGGACGGACGTTGGTTACCGGCGGTTGCTGGAACGCTTCGGCGGCCGGCCTGCGAGCCTCATTGATCAAGCCATGACAGAAAGACAAAGCGTATTTTACCGATCCCGGAGCGCCAGGACATCACTCGCAGCGACGTTGCGTAGCAATTCGAACATTGGCGCGCGCGCAACGATTATCGAAGCGGAATGGCCGACCGGATAAATCGTGAGGCAGATACTGTAACCGCGGTAGGAATACAACGCATGGGTACCAAACCAGTACCCGCCCTCTGGAGCAGCGATTCGTTGTTTCAGGCCGATGCTCAGGATCGAGTTGGCTTGGTCGCGATACAGCGTATACGTCACGGGTTCTCCGTTCGGCATACGGTCAACGCGGCCGCCGACGAGTTGATAACCGGCCAGCGCAAAATCACACAACTCCGGCGGCATCTGCATCTTTTCGTATGACACGGAAATGTCCGGCAATTCGGTCGAGACATGTAGAAGCGGATCGCTTTCCTGCACCCACGCGAAATAGGCGCCGCCTTCCCGGCTAAAGGCTTCGGCCGGAACGTTCGGGGCGAATTCTCGTGATAATTCGTTAAAGCGAGAGAGGGCGAAGTCGAAGACCGGTACCGATTTCTCGACATCCGCAATAGGTTGTTCTGACCCGCTAGTAAAAATATTCCGCAAGATGATCGTTGAAGCTGCTAGCAGAATTACCACGAAACCGACCGGCGCCAAGTACTGTGCACGTGTGAGCTGCAGGACCAGCCATCCGCGCGCAGAACCTGAACGGCTAGCCGCTTCGCGGCCGGAAGTTCCTGGCCCAGCCGCGCCTTTCCGGATGGTAGAAAAGACCGGCCGCCGGCCGGCGTCCCGCCTAAAGAAGATTCCCGCGCCTGGCGAAATTTCGCTGTGCCGCGCGCTACGCTCGGCCGCCTCACCGAGTGCCGCTCGAATGCGAAGCCGCACGTCGGCCGGCGCTTTAACGATTCCCACGTGGCGGCGGATGGAGGCCTTTAGCGCTAACTCCTCTCCCAGGCGCGCACGGCACTGAGGGCAGCCCCGCAAGTGCTCTTCGGCCAGACCCCGCTCCCGCGGCGCAAGCTGACCGTCGGCAGCGGCGGATAAATACTGGTCAATGTACTGATCGCAATTCATTGAGCAGTCTCAAAACTCAACCTCGTCGCAACTAACATCCACGCGACAATCACTCACCCCCCCCTCGCAGGCAGGGCATTCTGCTAATCAGCGCTGGCCGCTCGTGACCAGGAGTTAACAAGCTGGAGCTGAGCGCCTCTCAGACTTGAGTACGTTCACTGCTCAACGCTGTCAAGTACCAGTTTTGCCGGGCGGAAAAACGGCGCCGCGCAGGCTGGCGCGCAGTAGCGAGCGGGCGCGCGACACCCGCGATTTCACCGTCCCCAGCGGAATTTTCAGAACGTGCGCTACTTCCGGGTAGCTCAAATCCTGAACATCGACCAGCAGCATCGGCTCGCGGAACTCTATCGGCAAGGCGTTGATGGCAGTTGCAAGATGGCGTCCGATCCATCGTTGGGCGATGATTTCCTCCGGGTTGTAGGACTTGCCCTCCGGCACGAATCCGGTCTCGGTTCCGTCAGAGGGTTCATCCGTGAGTGCGAGCATTGGATGGAGCGTGGAGTGCCGCACATGGTTCCTGAAATTATTGTAGAGGATTGTCAGCAACCAGGCGCGGCAGTTGGTGTCCGGCGCGAACTGATGGAAAGAACGGTAGGCACGAAGAATCGTGTCCTGAAGCAGATCTTTGGCGTCATCAGGATTACGGGCGAGCCGAAGGGCCGCGGTATAGACAGCGTCCAGATGCGGCAGTGCCACTGCTTCGAACCGCTGACGCGCGGTTCCCGAATTCGTCGGTTGAGAGCCCATCGGCGCAAGGTGAGCATAGCACCGGCTGAGCCCGGCGCCCAAGGATTAATGAGTGTCCAAAAAATGTCGGACTCTGAGCGATTCCCCCTTGCACGGAAAATGTTGCTGTCGCGAACAATTAAACATGTCCGCCCCATAAACACCTAAAGATGACCGCTCGAGCAAACCGAAGGAGTTCGAGTCAGACAAGTGAGGGATCCTCCCGAGATTGGTCTGTGGCTTGGGCTACAGACATTTTTTCGCCCGCACTGCTAACCGCATTTTGAGTGCGGGCGGACAAATGTGGATTCTGCGGCCGTGTCCGCCGGTGCATTGCAACGCGCCGGACAGCTGTGCTGGCACGGGGATAACCTTGCCGAGGAGATCGAGGGTTCGGCCAGAAGCGATCGCCGCGATTTGAGAAGTTTCCTGCGCAGCGCCCGTTGCCGATGCTTGAACTAGCCTATTGGGACACCGAACGTGAGCGCAATCAGCGACAGTGGCGCCGGCATCTAATAAACGCGCGCAACGAGATGGCGCTTGTCCTGGAGGATAGTCCAAGTCTCGAACATGGCCGACATCTTCGAGCGCACTTATCAGGCGGCGCGGCGTGACGCCGAAGATCTGGTTGGGCGCCAGCTGCCGCAGAAATCCGAGTGGACCCTCGCGCAAGGGGGGGACGAGACCTTTTACCCCCAGCCCGGCCACAGGTCTGTCGTGACATAAATCCGGCTTGAGCGCGTCGAGATCTCCTGCGAGGTCGGACTGACGTTCCCTAGGAGTCGGCAATCCAGTCCACGCTCGTGCCGTGGGGGTCCGTCCAGGCAATCGGTTTGCCATTCATCGACAGCAGAAATTGGCCGAGCGGCCACGGTCTCTCGATCCCGAGGGTCAGCTGAGGCAACAGCGCCGGCGGTTCGTTGCTGACCCACACCACTCCGAGATTCTTAACCGCCTGAGCGAATGCTGACCGATCAGCTGCCGAGGGTAGATAACCCAGAACCGCCGTGTGAAAAACCACCAATGTGACATCTTGGGGGGCTTGACGAATCAGGGCCGGAAGCTCGGTGCGCAGATCACCCTCAAAAATTTTCGGTGGATCCCTTCGCGCGATTTCCAGCGCTGCCCGCAGCAACTCCAAGCGATCTCCTTCGTCAGGCCACACGAGCGCCTCCAGCCAGCCAACTTCCTCGTGGTCGCCGATATCGATGGGCCGCAAGTCCAGACCGGCCCGCCAGATCACATCCAGGCCGCGGACCGGCAGGGGCGCTCGATTAGCGCGACAGCAGAATACCGGAGGATTGGCGGAAACGAGGGAGCTGGGAAGAACACGACGACCCTCATAATCGTAAGCATATTTGTCCGGCAGTAGGCACAAACCGGCCGCCGCGCCGATTTCCAGTAAAGCCAGCGGCCCCGGAATTCGCGCGAGCAGAGGGAGGAGCGTGGCACAACGAGCCGGTTCGTTGGTCTGGGTGCTCCGAGCCATCATTAGCGCCGCGACTTCTTTTTTGTGGTCTCGCAGCAAACGTGCGAAATGGTCCCAATCCGTGGGAACGCCGCAGAGATATTTCATCGCCGAAAAAAGCAGGTTCGGCTGTTGTTTCGGCCGTGGAAGTGTCGCCAGAAACGAGAGCACTACGGCATCGCGGGCTACGCGCCGTGCGAGCTCTTCATAAAGGGCCGAACGGCCGTGCGCCTCGCGCTCCGCAAACGCCAGATAGACGGAAGCGATTCGATCATTCGAATTTTCAACTGGCGACGATTGGCTCACGACGACTGGGCAAAGGCGCTCGATCGGCTTGTACTTCGCACCAGGATTACCTTCTCAAAACCGAGATCAGCGAGGCCAGGCAGCTCGCTGTGAACGAAAATCCTGTGGGCACGCTGGTCATAGGCTTAGGCGATACCTCCGAGAGGGGTTATCTCCGTCAGCGAATCATGTAATGAAGCTGCATCGGCGAGCCGTTGCGGATTAAGCTGAGCGAGATCGAGCGGCTGTTGCGCAGCGCGTTGAACAGCGCCATCGCTCGGGTCGGATCGTTGACCTGCTGACCTTGCGCACCAGTCACAATATCGCCATCCTCCAGGCCGATCTGCTGGAAGATTGAGCCTGGCTGAATTTGCGACAGTCGAAACCCGGTGGAAGAACCGTTCTGCTGATTAGGCGCCACTCGAATCTGGGAGACCAGCGATCCCATATTGCTAAGATTCTGGTCGACAGTTTCGCGGCCGATCAGGTAGCGGCTTGAACTCAACTGGTGTACTCCGGTGTTCGAGCTCAGCGCCCCGAACCGTCCCAAAGGAGCACCATAGGGACCTTTGCGAGGCCGCCGGGGGCCCCTAAACGGGCGATGGCGCGAGCCGAACGGCATCGGAGCCGACGTTCCGCCTTCACCAGCGCTGGGGATTTGCAATGCAACGCGATGGCCGTTGTGGAGCACGATGGCCTGATTGCGGCTGATCGAAAGCACGCGGCCCACGTTGGGAATGGTTTCGCCCTGCCGGTACAAGGATTGTTCGCCGTCAGGAGTCTCCACAATAATGAAGGGTCTGCCGACGCTAATATGGGACGTCCCGATCAAGGTGATGTTGAGGTTCTCGTTCTCTACCGGCGCTGGGGCTGGCGCCTCCGGCGCGAGGTTGAAAATGTCGCGCTGCACGATCGTATTGTAGTAGGCGCGCGGCCGGGGTCCGGTTTGCGGCCGCGCCAAAGGCTTCGGCCCGCTGGTTTTGGAAAAACTTGAAATTTCGTTCTTCGCCAAATGTAGCCTGATTCCGTTATTTACGGCTAGAGCCAGGAAATAGACAGTAATGCCAACGAGGAAAAGATTGAGAAGCGCTATATACTGCTGAGGAAATCGCAAATACACTAACTACCCCCAAACTAACCTCCCCGGGTCAGAGGAGGGACTTGACCTTTTCGTTTGATTAATCACTGGGAGTGACTAGTGGCTGCAAAGTTGGAAAGGCAGCGATGCGCTTTACGAGTCCACTGCTGGTCTGCCATCCGGCGTTGGCGAGAGATCCGCGGAAGCGGTTCTTCATCGCCTCTCAAAGTTAGCTGTAAGCACTTCAAAATGCCGCCTCAGCTTCGTACGAGCAGGCTTCCACCAACCGGCGAACATCATAATTCCAGCGACCCTTCCAACGCTCGATAGTAAGGCTCGCCTGATTAACCCCCATTCGCACCTGGTCGAGGATACGCAACAAATATACACTCTCATCGTTGCCACTCTCATCGACAGCGTGCTGCCGGGCCAGTCCGATCATTGCGATATTGAGTAATTCGAGGGCGAGTTCCTGTAACCTTATACGGCCGGCACGCGCCTCGAGGCCGATCTTCTGTGCCGCATCCGCAAGCGCGAGGCGCTGGCCAAAGCTCCATTGCTTGACCATGTCCCATGCCCCGCTCATGCAATCATCGTCATAAAGGATACCCTTGCAGAGCGCCGGTAGCGCGAGCATCAGGGCCGGCGGCTGACTGTCGGCGCTACGCACTTCGATATACTTTTTGAGCCGCACCTCGGTAAAGATCGTGGTCAAGTGATTGGTCCAGTCCTCGACCGTCGCACGCTCTTTGCCAAAGCCCTGTCTCATATATTGGCGGAAGGTTATTCCGGGCGGTGCTGTTAAATTAATATACTGATGGTCGCGTTCGATGAAATACATCGGTACGTCGAGTGCATATTCAGCGTAATCATCGAACCCGGCGTCGTCACGGAAAAGGAATTCGGGCACCCCACAGCGATCGGGGTCGGTGTCGCCCCAGATATGGCCGCGAAAGCTCTGGTAGCCGTTTAATCCGCCGTCGGAAAGAGCTGAGTTCGCGAATATGGCGTAGAGAAGGGGCACGATTCCCATCGCCACCCGCAACTTCCGCATCGCATCGGCTTCGTCGCTGTAGTCGAGGTTGGCTTGCACGCCCGCGGTCTGCTTCATCATGCGCTGGCCCAGACGCCCCTTACGGGCCATGTAGGGATACATGATGCGGTAGCGGTCCTTCGGCAGCAGCTCGATTTCGTTGACACGGCTGACGGGTTGCATGCCCAGGCCCAGAATTACTGCGCCGACTTCATGCCCGAGCGACACCAACTGTTCGATATGGCGGGTGAACTCGCGGTGAGCGCAATGGATGGTTTCGCATTGCTCGCCGGAAAGCTCGATCTGGGCACCTGGCTCAATTGTAATCGGCGCGCGTTCGTGCTGGAGCGCAATCACGCGGCCATGCTCTTCGTCGGGTTCAAAGTCGTAGCGTTCCACCAGGCGGCGCAGAATTGCCTCGACTCCGTTGGGTCCGGAAAAAGCCAAAGCGCGGCCATCTTGCTCGGAGACCGCAATTTTTTCGTACTCCGTGCCGACTCGCCATTTCTCGCGCGGTTTGGCACCGGTCTCAAAATAGCGAACGAGAGCGGCTTTGTCTTCCAGCGGTTCACCCATGGCATTCAGTCCCGTTCGTTTGGTCGCATCAATGGACCCGCTTTGATCGCGCCTATCATGGCTTTGGCGGGGCCGCCGTGCAAGGCTGGATCTGCTCCTCATCGGCTTGGCGTATCCGCCGAGCGTTGGATTCAATTAGGATACAAGAGCGCCATATTGAACGAATCCGAAACGGTACCCAATTGCCTCCTTATCTCCTGCCTGGCTTCCGGACCCCTATCAGCACTCGCCGGCTGTGCCGCAGGTATTCGACGCCGTCGAGCAACCCCAGCCATGCCTTCGCCTCGCGCAGAATCGATTCGGCGATTTTCTCATCCAGGAGTTGCAGCAATTCTGCCTGATAGTGAACCATTTTCTCATAAAAGGCGCGGCGCATCGTATCAGCGTCGGGATGAAGCTGACGGAGTTCAATCTCAAAGCCGGCAGCTTCCAGGAGCGGCCGATGGTCGTTAACCGGCATGGGGTAACCGGGCGGGGATAGATCCCGTTCCCAGTCGGTGAAGACGAATCTTGCGCCCGGTTTCAGGATCCGGGCGGCTTCGGCAAAACCCGCCCGCTTGTCTGGAATTGCCCAAATCACGTCGATACTCATCGCTCCGTCGACGCTCGCTGAATCCAACCCGGTCGCGTCAAAGCTCGCCACCTTGTATGAGACCTCGTCCGCGATGCCTGCTCGGCGCGCGCGCTCACGTGCCTGCTCCACCGCCACCTCGGAAATATCGATCCCTACGAGAGTCGCGCCTGTGGTGCACGCGAGCCACTGTCCCGGCGCGCCCCGGCCGCATCCGAGGTCGGCAACCTTCTGGCCGGGGCCGACGTGGAGTACATCAGCCATCTGGCGCAACTCGGTGCGCGTTATATAGCCGTCGGTAGCTTCATCTATCGGATACTCGCCGCCGAACGCCTCCAAATACAGGCGCTGGCGAAACTCTGCGATACGAGGTTCACGATAAAACGCATCCCAGGTTCGAGCCCGCGACAAAACGGGCAATTCGTCCGCCATTCGAGTCTCTCCACTTGTGACGCTTGGGTGACGATGGCACCCGGGTGCATCTGGAAAAAAGAGAGCTAAGCTATCGCGGCTGCAGCATCTGCCACATGCGCACGCCGAGCGGATAAATTTCGCCGGTCACGCGATAACCGACATGGCTGTAATAAGCAACGTTGGCCTCCGTCGCAGTTTCCAGGTAAACGCCCAATAGATCGGGCCGTAGCACTGCCTGGGCGCGTAGCCAATCGAGTATTGCGACGCCGAAATGGCGCCGTTGCAGCGCAGGTTCGACGCCCAGGACATTGAGATAGAGATGCGGCGCGATGGGTCGATTGCGCGATAATACATCGAGTGCAGCGACTGCGCGTCTCACTCCGCCGAGGCCGCCGGTCTTGGCCAGCGCAGGCAGGAGGGCTAAGCCATGGAGCACTAGCGCCGTGATTGGGGCTGGCCGCGTGACTTGCTCGATAATCGCGGCAGCGCCCACCCGGCCTTCGTGCAACACACCCATAACCGGCTGGCCGCTGTTGCGCTGGCTCGAGAGTGCAACCGCGAACATTTGTCCCATCCGCCGGGCGCGCTCGGCGGCATCCTCTATGGGTGGAAGGATCGTCCGGATTAACGGGTCATCTACGAAGGCGCGCCCGAGTACCTCGGCCGCGACCGCATCCTGGTTCGGAAACAGAATCGCAACCTGCGGTCTGGCCGCCATAGCAGTATCAACCGGAGACAAGGACTAAAGACGAGAGCAACGGATGAAAACTCCGTTTGCTCTCGCTCCTCCGGGCACAACGACCTTCCCATCTGCTATCTTGAGCGAACCGAAGGATCTACGCGGAGCGATTTTCTTCGATTGGGCAACAGCGCCCGTCGCGTCGCCTGAACGATTGCGAGATCCCTAACGCCCGAAGGCAGACGTGACTAATTCCGTATCGCAGTATTCGGTAATTTCTTTGATTTTACCGTCGGCAACCTTGTAAACGATGCAATAGGTATTGTTGTAATCCTTGCCGCTCTTAGTCCTGCGCCCGGTCCCATGTTGTTGCACGACCACGTAATCGCCCTCGGCGATGATGTTATCGATAACGTTACTGCCCGGGATTTCAAGCTGGGCGAAAATCGGCTTAAACAGCTTCTCAACGATTTCCTGCTTGCCTTTCATCGTGCCCGAAAATTTGGTGGTGCCAATCAGCGTCCAGCGGACATCGTCGCTCATCGTCGCCAGGATCGCATCCACACCCTTCGCCTCGCGCATCTGGCGGACAACTTCCTTATTCTCGGCTGCACCCATGATGATTTACCTCCGGAGGAGAGATTCTTGACCCATCGCGCTTGTACGCCTCGCGTGAGCAGCCGTCAAGCGTGCCGGCGAGAGGTTTTCGCACCGCCACTTTTCGGCACTGGCCGTCTGTCATCCTGAACAGAGGCTGCCGAAGTGAAAAATCAACGCGCAGCGATTTATACAGAAGTTGCTGTTACGTCCACTAGTTCTGAGAAAGTATCGTTGCATGTGAGACAACAAAGGTACCGGCAGCGGCGATTGTTCAATTAAATGACCCGTGGCTGTAAGTAATAGGCCAAAGAGTCTACTCAAGCTTATACGCAATCTTCATTGCGGCTCGCACTTCTTCCATGGTGGCCTGCGCGACGGCGCGGCCTTTGCTCGTGCCTTCTTTTATAATTTCGTAGACTCGTTTGGGGTTATCGCAATAGTGATTGCGGCGGTCGCGGATTGGGGCCAGGAATTTTTCGAGCGCTTGGTAAAGGCGCTGTTTTACTTCGACGTCGCCTACTGTGCCCTTGCGATAGCGGTCTTTCAGTTCCTCAACTTCCGGCTTATCTGGATTGAAGACATCGTGGTAGGTGAAGACCGGATTGCCCTCGACGTGGCCCGGGTCGGTCGGATGGATCCGGGTCGGATCGGTGAACATCGACATCACGCGCTTGCGCACCGTCTCCGGCGGATCGCCCAAATAGATGCAATTACCCAGCGACTTCGACATTTTCGCGCCGCCGTCAGTTCCCGGAAGTCGCGGCACCGAACCGAGCATCGCCTTCGGCTCAATCAGCACCTTGCCATATAAGCGATTGAATCGGCGGACAATCTCCCGGGCCTGCTCGATCATCGGCAGTTGATCCTCACCGACCGGGACCAGGTCGGCCTTGAAGATCGTGATGTCGGCGGCCTGCGAAATCGGATACGACCAGAAGCCGACCGGCACGCCCCTGACAAAATCCCGCTGCTTAATCTCCTCCTTGACCGTGGGATTGCGTTCGAGCGTGGCGACCGTGACCAGGTTCATGAAGTAGATCGTCAGCTCGCACAACTCCGGCACCATCGACTGAACGACAAACCTCGCCTTTTCCGGATCCAGCCCGACCGCCAGGTAATCGAGAGCGACTTCGAAGACATTGGCGGCGAGGCTCTCCGGATGCTCGAAATTGTCGGTCAGCGCCTGAATGTCCGCGATCAGAATGTAAGTGTCGTACTGGTCCTGCAGGCGGACCCGGTTCTGCAGCGAACCGACGTAATGGCCGAGATGCAACGGACCGGTAGGCCGGTCTCCCGTCAGGATTCTTTTTTTCATTTAGGTGTCGGTGGATCGTGGTCCGTCCAGCTGCTCGGGTGAGCATTCAGCGTTGGACGGATTATAGCTTGGCTGGAGGACATTCTCTGCAGTGCCAGGAATGCGCCGCCGCCTCTCCCCGTCAGGGCGCGGTTCTTAAGAGGGAGGCGCTTGAAGGCGAGCGACGATCTTTGTGTCATTTGGACTGCACGAGTTTTTCTAGTTGGCGGAGGTCCCGCGCTATATCCTTCATGTCGGGGCCGGGCTCGGTCTCCAGGCACATCGGAATACCTGCAAAGCGAGGGTCGTTGACCAGCCGCTGGAAGGTCTCCAGTCCGAGATGGCCCTTGCCGATATGTTCGTGGCGGTCGACGTGCGAGTTCAGCGGCTTCATCGAGTCGTTGATATGGAAGGCGACCAGGCGCTTCAGGCCGATATGACGGTCGAGTTCAGCGAACGCCTGCTCGTAGCCCGCTTCGCTGCGGAGGTCATAGCCGGCGGCAAACGCATGCTCAGTATCGAAGCACAACCGTAGCCGCTCGCTTTCCTTAACTGCGTCGAAGATGCGGGCCATCTGCTCGAAGCGCGAGCCGAGGACACTGCCCTGGCCGGCGGTGATTTCGAGCGCAATCTTCACCTGGTAACCGCGACACGCCTTATGCGCCTGGTCGATCGACCCGGCGATAGCTTTGATGCCGGCCGCTTCGCCGGCGCCTATATGCGCGCCCGGATGCGAAATCAGATACGGCACTTCAAGCGCCTCGCAGCGTTGCAATTCGTCGACAAAGGCGTCGATGGACTTCTTGCGCAATTTCTCGTCGGGCGCACCGAGATTCACCAGGTAAGAGTCGTGCGCGACGATCATCTGAATACCGGTTTCCTTGTGCGCCCGTTTAAAGGCTTCGATCTCTTCTGCCGGGTAGGGCTTGGCGGCCCATTGCCGAGACGACCGCGTAAAAATCTGAATGCATTTACAGCCAATCTGATTTCCACGTCCAAGCGATTGACTCACGCCTCCGGCGATCGACATGTGCGCGCCGAGAAGGGGGTGCTCGGAATGGCCCGGTGGTTTCGCACGCGTCATAGTTGCCATAAGAATTTCACGGTGGACCGCGAGTCAGGTCCGAATTTTATATGAAACTGCCGGCTTGCGCCTTAACCTGAAGGGCTGCTCGATCGTTCTGTGCTCGCTGGTTTGAATTTGGGTAGCGTCACCTCGTTATTGATGTCGTCAAACCACAGTTCGACGGGCATTCCGACCCGGAGCTGGTCGGGAGGAATGCTGGTGACCCAGGTGGCGAGCCGCGGACCCTCGTCCAGTTCGACGATCACTGCGGCATAGGGGACGTCTTCGGCAAAGGCCGGATCGAGCGGCTGGTAAACCGTCGTCCAGCAATAGACCTTACCGCGGCCTCCCACGCGCGCCCATTCCCATTGCAGCGAATGGCAACTGCTGCACATCGGGCGCGGCGGATGACGCCACACACCGCAATTCTGGCAGCGTTGAAAACGCAGTTCGCGGTTGTGACACCATTGGTAGAATTCTTTGGTGTAACCTTGCAGAACCGGCAGTCGCTTTTCCATCAGCCTGTCACCCTTCGGGTTTCGGTTCTCGCTTTCACGTCGCGAGAACGCTCGCCGCCCTCAATGCAGCCGCGGACTACATACAAGCGGCGACCCATGCTGGGTCGGCGATAAAATCACCGGCGCAGGATTGCCATCGAACCGTGGCCATGTCCGCCCCATCCAGTCACCAAGCCCAGTTCAGCATCGTTGACTTGACGGGCTCCGGCCTCATGGCGGAGTTGCACGACCGCCTCGACCACGTGATTCATTCCCGCATTATGCGCTTGCGACAACAGCCCTCCATGAGTATTGACCGGCAGCTCACCGCCGAGTTCGATGCGGCCGTGCTCGACGAAAGGTCCACCTTCCCCTCTTTTGCAGAACCCGGCAGCTTCCAGCTGCAGAATCAGCTGGCCGGTAAAGCAGTCATAGATTTCGGCGAAATCCATATCAGCTGGCTTCACGCCCGCCATCACGAATCCTCGCGGCGCGCAGTAGTCCAATCCCATTTTGAGTATATCGTCGCGATTCGGCAGGTCATGAGGCGGGTAGGGATGTCCTGAAGCAACGCCCATTACGTAGACTGGCCGGCTGCGCGCATCTTTCGCCCGCTCGGCCGTGGTCATCAGGAGCGCGGCGGCGCCGTCGGTTTCGAGGCAACAATCGAGCAGGCGGTACGGATAGCTGACCCATCGTGACGCAAGATAATCTTCCAAAGTCATCGGAATCGCCTTCATCACGGCGTTCGGATGCATCTGCGCGTGCCTGCGCATCGCGACTGCTACGGAGCCCAACTGCTCATGAGTGGTGCCGTACAGTTGCATGTGCCGCTGCGCCATCCACGCATAATGCTGCGGCGGCGCGGCGACGCCGAAGGGCGCGTAGTAGTCCCTGATCGTGCTGGCCGATTGCAGTCCGGTGCCGGGGTCCGAATTCACCTGCCGCGCCCGCCGACCGGAGTAAAAGCGGCTGCACAGTGGAATGAGTGCGTAATGAACGATTCCGGTGGCCAGGGCGGTGACCGCGCATTCGACCGCCGAGACACTCATCGCGCCACCCATTTCCTGAAGGGAGGCGGTATAGTGCAAATCCTGCAGGCCGAGGTTCGCAATGAAATCACCCGCCGTGCCGCCGCCACCAGCGCCTCCCGGCAGAATTACCGCGTCGATAACTTCAGGCTTGATTCCGGCATCTTCAATCGCGCTTACGGATGCTTCCAGCGCAAGCTCCAGCCCGCTCTTTTTGGTGCCACGGGTGTAAGCTGTTTCCCCGACGCCGGCAATGCAGGTGCGATCTCTTAATTCAGCAAATTCTGACATAGTCATGCCCCCGGCGAATGGCTTCAGGCCCAGGTCTTATACGCCCATTGGCTTCTGCTCATCCTCGGCCGATAAACGGCATCTTGGTTGCCATGATAGTCAGAAACTGGACGTTGGTGTCGAGCGGCAGACTTGCCATGTAGACTACCGCTTCCGCCACGTGGCGGACGTCGAAGGTTGGTTCCGGCGCAACCACACCGCTGGCCTGCGGGACCCCCTGTTCCATGCGCTTGGTTAATTCCGTGCCGGCATTGCCGATGTCGATCTGGCCGCAGGCGATATTGTATTTGCGGCCGTCGAGCGAGGTCGATTTGGTCAAGCCGGTCATCGCATGTTTGGTCGCAGTGTAAGGGGCGGAATTGGGACGCGGGGCATGCGCGGAAATTGAACCATTGTTGATTATACGGCCGCCGCGCGGGTCCTGTGCCTTCATTATGCGAAAGGCCTCCTGCGTGCACAGAAATGCACCGGTCAGATTGGTCTCAACCACGGCTTGCCAGCGGTCGAAGGGCAAATCTTCGAGCGGAACCGGGGGCGCGCCGATTCCTGCATTGTTGAACAGCACATCCAGCCGGCCCAAGGTGTCGCGGGTTTTGGCAAAAAGATCCCGCACCGACTCAGGGTCGCGAACATCGGTGGCGACAACCAACGAAGGCGAATTGAACTCGCGCCCATCCGCTGCTGCTTGCTCCAGCAGTTCGCGGCGGCGGCCCGCGAGCACTACGGCATAGTGCTCACGGAGAAAAGCGAGTACGACCTGTTTGCCGATACCGCTGGCCGCTCCGGTAACGATGGCTACTTTGTTGGCCATTAGGCACTTCTCCTTTTTCTGGCCATTATGAAGCTCAAAGAAAAATTCGCTATAACTCAAACCGCGATGGCTGGTGACTGGCTCAGCCGCTCGCGTGATGCGTCGAGAGCCGCGACAAGCCTCAACAGGGCGGGCTGCCGCGCTGGCACATGGTAGAGCCTGCCCTCGCCAGGCGAAGCGCACCAAAGCCGAGCTGAGAAGTCAGCGACGTGCGCACTCAGTAGCGAGCCGCAGGCGACGAATGGGTCGGTGAAGAAAATGAACAAACTACCGCTGGCACGTTTCAAAGTGATCGACCTGACCCGCGCTCGCGCCGGCCCCACCGCCGTGCGTCAACTCGCCGACTGGGGCGCGGACGTAATCAAGGTCGAGGCACCGGAGGAGACAGCCGAAGTTGGCTCGCGCAACAGTTCCGACTTTCAAAACCTGCATCGCAACAAACGCAGCATCACCCTTAACCTGAAGTATCCGCAGGCGGTAGAAATTCTCAAGCGATTGGCCGCGCAAGCGGATGTGCTGGTCGAGAATTACCGGCCCGACGTGAAGCATCGCCTGGGCATTGACTACGAACGGATGCGCGAGGTCAATCCCCGGCTAGTGTACGCCAGCATTTCAGGCTTCGGTCAGGAGGGACCGTACAGCGCTCGGCCGGGACTCGACCAAATCGCGCAAGGAATGGGCGGTCTGATGTCGATAACCGGATTACCCGGACAAGGGCCGGTGCGGGCCGGCATCGCCGTCGCCGACGTCACCGCAGGAGTGTTCTGCGCGATGGGCATTCTTATCGCCTTGCTTGAGCGCGAGGAATCCGGGGAAGGTCAATGGGTGCAAACGTCGCTGCTGGCCGCGCAAATTGCGCTGCTCGATTTCCAGGCCGCGCGATGGCTGCTTAATCAGGAAGTACCGGAGCAGGCCGGCAACAATCATCCGACCGCGGTACCAACCGGGGTGTTCGCCACCGCTGATGGACACATAAACATTGCCGCGTCTGGCAATGACCTTTTTGCGCGGCTGTGCAAAGCACTCGATGCGGAACATCTGACGAAGCATCCCGATTACTCCGGCGGCCGGGTGCGGCTGCGCAATCGCGATCAACTCAACGCCGAAATCGAAGCGATTACGCGCACGCGCGCTTCCGCTGAATGGATCGAGCGGCTCAATGCAGCGGGCGTGCCATGCGGCCCAATTTATCGGATCGACGAAGTCTTTGCTGACCCCCAGGTCCAGCACATCGGAATTGCCCGCGCGATCGAGCATCCGCAGCGCGGGCATCAGCAGCTTCTGGGCCAGCCGGTGGAATTGAGCCGCACACCGTGGTCATTGCGCGTGCCGACGCCCGAAAAAGGCGATAGCACCGATTCCGTGCTTGCCGCTCTGGGCTACGACGGCGAGACGATTGCGAAATTGCGGACCGATGGCGTCGTCTGAGAAATTGGGAAGGGCGGCCCTCGAGCCGCCCCCGTCCATTTAGAAGGGCCGAACCTGGTTCACCCTCGTTCGCCATTGCTCTCTTCGTTCGGGAAGAATTTCGCACAGCGGCAATTACGCTTTAACGCGTTCGTAATTAGCGGCTTTGCTTTCCGCATCTCGGCGGCTACATTCCTTGGGGCGAAAGCCCCTACCGTACACGCGCTGGCGAGTAGCTTCGGTCTCACAACTACAACACGGCCGACGGCCAAGTGGACGGTATGATGCTCAGAAGCGAGGAGGCGCAATGCGCTATATCGGGAAGTTTGTAGGGTTTGTGGCGTCATTGGTGCTGTTGTTCAGTGGAACCGCACGCAGTCAACTATTAATCAATGGAGCGGGATCGACGTTCGGTTATCCGATTTACTCGAAATGGTTTGATGACTACGTCAAGATCGACCCGCGCGCACGATTCAATTACCAATCGATCGGCTCGGGCGGCGGGATCATGATGTTGCGCAATCGCACTGTCGACATAGGCGCGAGCGATGCGCCGTTGAGTGAGGCGCAGGCTAAAGCAATGCCCGCGCCCGTCTTACACTTCCCCTCAGTGATGGGCGCTGTGGTACTGATGTACAATCTGGCAGAGCTGAAAAACCAAGCTATCAGGCTCAGCGGACCGACCATCGCCGATATTTACCTCGGAAAGATTAGCAAGTGGAGCGATCCCGCGATCGGCAAACTTAACCCGGGAGTGAAATTTCCTGACGAAGCAATCCAGGTGGTTCATCGATCCGATGGCAGCGGCACGACCTACATCATGTCCGATTACCTGAGCAAGGTCAGCCCCGAATGGAGCCAGCGGGTAGGACGTGGAACCGCGCTCAAATGGCCGGCCGGCCTGGGCGGCAAAGGCAGCGAAGGGGTTACCGGGTTAGTACAGCAAACACCAGGCGCGCTCGGCTACGTCGAACTGACCTACGCTCTGACTAATCATATTCCAGTCGCCGTTATACGCAATCACGATAGCAACTGGATAGAACCGAGTCTCGAAGGCGTGACTGCGGCTGCTGCCGGCGCAGCCGCCAACATGCCGCCGGATTTTCGTGTTTCGATTACCGACGCACCTGGAGCGCGGTCCTATCCGATTTCATCGTTTACCTGGCTGCTACTGTACCGGCAGCAATCCGATCATGCCAAAGGGCAGGCAATCGTAAATTTCCTGAAATGGGCACTGACCGGCGGACAGAAGGATGCCGCGCCGCTCAATTACGCACCGCTGCCTGCAGCCGTCGTAAGCAAGGAGCTCGAAGCTTTAAAGCAAATCAGCATTCCGGCGAGTTGATGGTGGTCAGACCGCACCAGGTTAGTAGCAACTACGGGCGCAGTTCGACACCGTTGCGATCATTGTTGAGCGCGGGATCGTTTGATGGCGCATTCATCAGTTCGCGGGTGCCGGGATATGCCGCGCCCAAGGGCGGTTGAGGCTGCGATGAGCGCTGGTAGAGCGGAGGCGCGGGCGAAAGAAACTGGTGCGAGCAAGCGTATCCTCCTCCCAGTGCCATGAAACAAGACACTGCGAAGACGATCGTCGCGCTGCTCATCGGCTTGGCCACCTGACCAGTTCGTTTTCTCCGCCTGTAACCATTAACCGAACAACCAGAGACCCCTCGCCAGTCGCGGCGAGAGGCCTTGGGTAGAGACGTCAAACTCTACGGGCGCACGCGCGTGATCGGCTGATCGACGATGTCCGACGGCTTGCGTCCGTGCTCCTCAGCGTGCTGCTTGTAATCCTGGATCGCCTTCATTATGGCCACCACCGACGATCCAAACAGCTGTTCGCTGCGTTTCGAGGTCCATTGCTGCGAATACTCGATGGGTACGGCGCTGGCCTGGAATTGCGGCATTACATAACGCGCCATTAGCTCGAAGGAATGCTGCACCTTTTCCCGCGTTGCCCACTCATGCGCGAGGAAGAGCACTCCGCCGAATCCCCCGCCCGATAACTCCCAGACATTCCTGAGATAGGCCACCGCGTCGTCGGGCGTGCCGACGATGGAACCACCGCGCGCGACCATGCGGTCCGCGTTCATCTCTTCGACCGGCTGACCGGGGTATTCCTCGAATTGGATCCTAGCGGCAAGTGTCTCAACGAAATACTTTTGAATCCACGTGTTGCACCCGTCCCGAATATCGTCGAGCGCCTCCTGGCGCGATTCCGCGAGATGCATCGGGAAGACCAGGCGCCAGTTTTGCCGTTCGACCTTGTTGCCATTCTCGGCCGCTATCTCCTCGGCCAACGCCCATCGCTTTGGCAGGTCCTTGAGGCCGTCGGGAGCGAAGGTCCCGATCGACAGCACCCCGCATCCAAGCTCTCCCGCCGCCACCATTCCCGAAGGCGAAAATGTGTTGGCGACGAAAATAGGCATGTAGGGCTTTTGAAAGGGCTTCACCTGCAGATGGGCGTCGCGCAATTTGAAATAGGACCCGTCGACGGTGATGCCGCCCTCTTCGGTAAACAGGCGCTGGATGACCTTGATGCCCTCGACCATCCGTTCCCGCTGCGTGGTGGTCTCGATACCGAGCATGTACGCATCGCTCGGCAATGCGCCGGGACCACATCCGAGCATCACGCGGCCGTGGGTCAGATGGTCGAGCAGGGCGAAGCGGTTGGCGACATTGAACGGGTGATGATAGGGAATGCTTACCACACCAGAGCCGAGCATAATCCGTTTGGTACGGGTCGCCGCTACCGCCATGAAGATCTCCGGCGACGGGATAATTTCCCAGCCGGCCGAATGGTGCTCGCCGATGAAAGCTTCGTCATAGCCCAATTCGTCGAGCCATTCGATAAGCTGCATGTCGCGTTCAAACGCCAACGTCGGGTTCTCGCCGACACGATGAAACGGAGCCATAAAGATCCCGAATTTCATTTTTTTCACCTGCCCTGGGGATCGCTGCTCTATTCTGCGCGTGCGATACAATCTACCGCATCGCACCCCCTGGCGTGAAGCCTAGTAAAAGAAACCGATTGCTATTCTGACGCTGCTGGCCTTTTATCGTCCAGGCAACTATTGGTGAGAGGAGAAGGCTGACTCAGAGCGGCGATTTCAACAACGCAAGACTGAGCTGAGTCTGGCGTTACGCTCGAAAGGAGAACGCGGTGAATTTTGGGCTCTTAATGTCATTTCGCAACTCGTCGCGCAACGAGTTGTCATACTCCGAACTGTACCGCCGCCACGTCGATCTTTGCGTCGAGGCCGAAGAACTCGGCTTCGACACGATTTGGCTGACCGAGCATCACTTTGTCGAAGACGGCTATTCGCCGAGCATGCTGCCGCTGGCAGCAGCGATCGCCGCGCGCACCAAGCGGATTCGGATTGGCACCTTCGTCCTATTGATGCCGCTCCATAATCCGCTGCGTGTAGCCGAAGATGCGGCGACGATTGACGTACTCTCCAATGGCCGTTTCGACCTGGGTTTGGGCCAAGGCTACGTCCCCCGCGAGTTTACCGGCTTCAATATCCCACGCGAGGAGCGAAGCCGCCGCCTGCGCGAAGGCGTTGAAATCGTGCGCCGGCTGTTCACCAGCGATAATGTCACGTTCGAGGGCAAATCATACACGGTACGGGATGCCACGCTTTACCCCAAGCCGGTGCAGCGGCCCCATCCGCCGCTCTGGATTGGGGCGCGCTCACGCTCGGCTACCGAACGTGCGGGCCGCAACGGCTACCATCTGGCGGGCATCGGCGCCGAGCAGGCACAAATTTACAAGGAAGCGTTGCGGGCCGGCGGCCATAATCCCGACGAATACAACGTTGCCGAGCTTTGCTTCGGTTACATAGCGGGCAAGAAAGAAAAGGCCTGGGACGAAAGCGAATTCGCCCTACATCACCTGCTCACTCGCTATGGACAATGGATTGCCGAAGCCAACGATGTGCCCGGTGATGAGAACTTTGCTCGAGTGCCGCCGGTCGGTGAGCTGCGCAACGCGAGTTCGATCGGCTTCGGCGCTGTCATCGGTACCCCTGATGACCTGGTAGCAAAAATCGAGCAGATGGAGGGCTACGCGACTCATCTGGCTCTTGGCCTCGCACTTCCTGGAATCGAACCAAAAAAAATCCGTGCGTCGATGAAGCTGGTCGGGGAGAAGGTAATCCCGCATTTCCGGCGGCGGGCACGCAAGCGCATGGCCGGTTAACGAGCGCTCTTCAGACGATAATCCGTGAAAAGCGCATTTCCCAAAGTGCTCGCGGCCGTGCGCGCGGCGCTCGAACGAGAGCATGCCCCTGTCCATCATTCATCAGCTTCACCGATATTCCCAGTAACGCCTGCCGCTCGCCGCGCCGAGCTCGTCTCGCAGTTCGCCCACGAACTGGAACGCGTCAATGGCCACTTCATGGGCATAATGTCGCCCAGCGAAGTATGCAAAAAAGTCGTTGCACTCACGCAGGAGATGCGGCCCCGCAGCGTCGCCGTGGGTGAAGCGGTAGCGCTCGATCTGGCACCCATCGCCAAGGCGCTCGACCGCCCGGGAATCGAGCTGATTCGTTGCGGCAAAAGCGATGACGCCGAACGCCGCGCGCTGCGCGAACGCCTCGCACGCTGCGACCTCGCTGTCGTCGAGGCGCATTATGCAATCGCGGCCACCGGAACCCTGGTCGTAGTGGCTACCCCGGGACAGCCGGGGTCGCTCACGCTGTTGCCGCCGTCAAATGTGATCCTGGTCGATGCGACTCGGGTTCTGCCTGACATGGCGTCGGCCGTGAGCGCTCTTGGTCGTGCCACCGTCACCGCACATCGTGTCGCATTCATTACCGGTCCGAGCCGTACCGCCGATATCGAAAAGATGATTGTGCTGGGCGTTCACGGTCCGAAGGATCTTTACGCCGCGGTGGTCTGGTCGGGTGAAGGTGAGGTGCCGAGCCTCTAGTCGCGCTAATTGAAATGACGGAAGTAAAGCTCTTTGCGACCTGCCTCGCCGAGGAATTTTTCCCGGCCGCGATCGAGGCGACAACAAAAATTCTCGTCGATTTGAAACTGAAGGTGGTTCCTTTGCACAGAACCTTCTGTTGCGGGCAGGCGCCATTCAATGAAGGTCTGCGCGAGGAAGCTGTTGCATTAGCCGATGGATTTCTAAAAGCCTGCGAGCCTGGAACTCCGATCGTGATTCCGTCGGGCTCGTGTGCGAGCATGGTTAAAGTCTTCTATTCGGATCTGCTCGCTGATCAGCCGCCGTTACTGGAAAAAGCAGTCATGATCCGGCCGTGGATCTTCGAGTTCTCGCAATTCCTGGTTAACGTGCTCAAGGTCAAATACGTGGGCGCCCGCTATCCCCACAAGGTTGCGTATCATCCAGCCTGCCATTTGACGCGTGAACTGCGGGTTGGTGATGAACCGCGCATCCTGCTTTCGGCGGTCCGCGAACTAAAGCTCGTCGAGTTCCGTAATCCCGAGGAATGCTGCGGATTCGGCGGGATGTTCTCAGTCAAATTCCCCCATATCTCGCTGGCGATGGCGCAGGATAAGATCGAGCGGCTTAAGGAAAGCGGCGCCGATACGCTGGTCGCCAACGATTGTGGCTGCCTGATGCAATTAGGCGGCACGATGCATCGCCAGGGCGTGCCCATCCAAACGCGTCATATCGCGGAGGTGCTGGCCGCCCGCTAGCCGGTTGGCCAGCAGCCTTCCGCGCATCCACGCCGAACAGAAGACGACAGGCCGGGAAGGGCTGTCTCACTAGGCAATTATTGCGGGCATTGAAACACGTAACTGCCCGGGGCCGCTTGAAGCGCAGGATATTGTGCATTGCCTGGTTCCTCCGGCGCGGGCCGCTTCTCGCCCGAACGCCGGCCTAACCATTCCGTCCAGTGTTCCCACCAGCTCCCCTTGTGTTGGGTGGCGGATTGATACCAGCCCTCGGCATCATTCGCTGGCCGCGCGTTGGTGAAGTATTTGGCCTTAAAGTTGTCCGGCGGACATACCAGGCTTTGCACGTGCCCGCTCGAATTCAGCACGAATTCGACGTCGCCGCCGAAGAGCCGGGCTGCTCGATGGCACGCTTGCCAGGAGCAAATATGGTCAGTTTGCCCGGCGAGGATATACATGTCAGAACTGACCTCGCGCAAGTTGATCGGCGTTCCTAGCACCTGGAGCTGATCGGCATGGACCAGCGCATTACGCAGGAGAATATCGAGGAAGTCCGCATGCAACTGCGCCGGCAGATTGGTGGAATCGCCATTCCAGAACAGAATATCGAAGGGGGCCGGCTCCTTTCCCATCAGGTAATTGTTCACCCAGTAGTGCCATACGAGGTCATTCGGCCGCAGCCACGCGAACAGACGAGCCATCGAGCCAGCATCGAGCACGCCGCGCTGCCGTGAACGCAGACACGCGGCCCGCGCCATCTGCTCGGTGGCGAACATTCCGGTCATCGACGGCTCGCTCGAATCGAGCATTGTGACCACCAGCGTAGCCGCATTAACCAACTGTTCGCCCATGGCGGCCAGATGGCCGAGCAGCACCGACGAGGTGATACCGCCGGCACAGACGCCGAGCAGGTTAATATCAGGGCTCCCGGTGATATTCGAAATCACCCCAATTAATTCTTTGATAGCTGCGATGTAGTCGGCGAGTCCGCGCTCGCGAAATTCCGGGCCGGGATTGCGCCAGCTTATCGTGAAGAACTGAATCCCGCGCCCGACTGCATACTCAGTCAGACTCCGCTTCGGCGCCAAATCCATAATGTAATATTTATTAATCTGAGGCGGTACGAGCAGTAATGGACGCTCGTAAACCTGCCGTGTCGCCGGCGTATACTGAATCAGTTCGCAGAGCTCATGGCGATAAACTACCGCGCCGGCGCTGGCGCCGATATTCTCCCCGACCTTGAATGGTCGCTTGTCGACCTGCGACGGCATCCCGCCGTTGTGCAACAGGTCGTCGACAAAATTGCGCAGGCCTTTGAGCAGGCTCAGCCCGCCGGTGTCGAAGGCGTGCTTGAGCGCCGCCGGATTGCCCAACAGGTTATTAGTGGGGGCCAACGCCTCGGTTAACAAGCTGACTGCGAAACGTTTCTGCGCCGGGGTTTTCCAGTCGGAGCCGTTGGTTGTTTGCTCATTAACCAAGTCAAGCATCGTGCCGCGCCACGCCAGGTAGCCCTGCATCAGCGCCCGATAGAAGGGATTTGCGTTCCAGGCCGGATCGCTAAAACGCTTGTCGGATGGGTCCGGCTCGATCTCGGACCGTCCAATCAGAACGTTCAAGAGCTCCGTGGCGAGCGTGGGCAATCGCTGCAGAGCCTTACTGCGCGCGTCAATCAGACCAGCGGCGAAATCCGCGACGCTTGCCGCCAAGTCTCCAATATCGAAACCGACGAACAGATCCGGACCGAGTATCGAACGAACCGCCGGAGCCGCCTCTGCGGGCGTCCCCGAGTCAACGTCCTGAACTTCGGGGGTGGGCAAATCGAGCTCTTGAATTTTCGCCTCCGCTTCCATATTGCACCTTTGCTAAGGAACCAATGACACAGGCCCGTGCGCTGCAGCAGCCTGATTGATTTATGGGTAATGAGCTGCGCTACGTGAAAATGGATAGTACCAGACTCGAGTTTTTCGAACAGGCCCTGCACGCAGGGAAAACGATATAAAGTCAGATGCGTGACAGTTCGGTTATTTCCCCGTCTTTCGCCGGCTCGACTTAACGCCTGAAGAGTCTATCGCACCAACCGGAAAGCCGGTATGCCGTCCACGATACAACTAAAATGAGCGTGTATATCGCCTTCATCCGCGCGATCAACGTCGCCGGCCATCCGCGCGTCAAAATGAACGAGGTGCGCGACGCGTTCGCCGCTGCGGGGTGTCGCAAAGTCAGGAGTTTCATCCAGAGCGGAAATCTAATCTTTGAGTCGCACGGCCTGGAACCGGCCAAGCTGGTTGAAAAGGTCCGTGCGAAGCTTATCAGTATGCTGCACGATGATTGCGATATAATCTTGCGCTCCGCCGCGTCGGTCGAAGAACTCGTTGATGCAACCCCTTTCAAAGATGTTAAAAGCGGGTCCGGCATCAAACTCTACGTAGCTTTCCTGTCTCGGCTGTCCCGGATCAGGCCGCACCTCCCGCTGGTCTCGCGCAAGGAAGCCCTGGAGGTCATTTCGGTAACCGGTCTGGAAGTGTTCATCGTCAGCCGGTGCAAAGAGAACGGCTTTTTTGGGTTTCCAAACAACTTTGTTGAAAACGAGTTCGGCGTACCAGCAACCAGTCGAAACTGGTCAACCATTACGCGAATTGTCCAGTTTCTGCGAGCAGAGGCGGATGAGATAACACTCAGGACACAGCCCGGCAAATGCGATTGAAAATAGCGGGCGATGCCTTGTCACGAGTCATCGCCAGTACTGCGTTTATCGTCTCCCGATTCGCCCTGCGAGCCCGTCACCCAGCAGGTTGAAGCCCAGCACTGCCAGTCCAATCGCTATTCCCGGCGCGGCAGTCACATGGGGCGCGACCAGCAGGAACTGACGGCCCGCATCGAGCATGTTGCCCCACGATGGAGTTGGCGGACGAGCTCCCAGGCCAAGGAACGAGAGCGCAGCTTCGGCTACGATAATGCCGCCAATGCCGAAACTTGCTTGCACCACAACGGGCCCCGCAATACCCGGCAACAGATGACGAAACAGGATCCGCGCCCGGCGCGCGCCCAGCGAGCGCGCCGCCGCGACGTATTCACGTTCGCGCAGCGACAGGAGTTCGCCTCGTACCAATCGCGCGTAACCGGTCCATCCCATCGCAGTCAGCGCAATCAGCAAATCGACCAGGCCCGGCCCCAGAATGGCGGCGAGCGCCAGCGCGAGCAGGAAGCCGGGAAAGGCGAGAACGATATCCACCCCGCGCATCACCAGGCTGTCAATACGGCCGCCCGCAATCGCGGCGGCGCCGCCAACCAAGCTGCCGGTGATGACAGCGAGCAGCACCACCGAGATCGAGACACCTAACGAGAGACGCGCACCCGACAAAATTCGGGCGAGCATGTCGCGGCCGAGCGAATCGCAGCCCAGCCAATGCTGCGGGCTTGGCGGCGCGAGCGTTTGAGCAAGATCGACCGCGAGTGGGTCCGCATGGACCACGAACGGCCCCCCGATTGCGGCCAAAAACAGGACCGCGACGAGAGTTCCACCCACATGCAGCGACACCCGCTGAATCATCGCCGCTGAAGGCGTATGCGCGGATCAACCGCGCCGTAGACGACGTCAGTGAAGGTATTTACGACCACGTAGCTCAGGGCAAAGGCCAGCACACATCCCTCGACCAGCGGATAGTCGCGGTTGCCAATCGCGCTAATCATCAACCGGCCGAGGCCGGGCCACGAAAAGATTACCTCGGTTATGATCGAGCCAGTAAGCAGCCCACCGGCCTCCAACCCAAGCAACGTGATCACGGGCGTCAGCGCGTTGCGTAGCCCATGACGGATAATTGCCGCACCACGGCTGAGGCCTTTGCTGCGGGCGGTACGGATGTAATCCGCCGCGAGCACCTGCGCCAGGCTTTGGCGCAGCATGCGGGCAATGATAGTCGCAAGCGCAGTGCCCAGCGTTATGGCCGGCAGTATCAGGTGGGAAAATCCGCCCCTTCCCGTCAACGGCAACCATCGAAGCCGCAGCGAGAAGATAATCATCAGCAACGGGCCGAGACAAAGATGGGGCACGGAGATGCCGAGAATCGCCAGGCTCATCGCACCGGCATCCGCGATGCCGCCCGGATTGACGCCGGCAATAATACCCAGAGGAAAAGCGATCACGATTGCTACTGCCAGACCGGCGAACGCAAGTTCAAGCGTCGCCGGATAGCGTTCGGCGATGAGCCGCCCGACCGGCTGACGCATCGACAAGGATTCGCCTAAATCGCCCCGCGCGATTCCACCCAGATAGGTAAGATATTGCCGCCAGAGCGGACGATCCAATCCCAGTTGATGACGCATCCCGGCAATATCGGCCGGCTGAGCGTTCTCGCCCAGCATCGCGACCACCGGATCGCCGGGCACCAGATGAATCAGCGCGAAAGTAATAGTCGCGACGCCGAGCGCGACCGGCGCGAGTGCGAGAATGCGATGCAACAGGTATTTGACAGCGAGCCTTCCCCCAAGATAGCAGCGGCGCGATGCGCCGCTTTGCTGCGCATCGCACCGCGGTAGGACAGATGCCGCTCAAGCGCGGCGCAATGCCAGGATACTCCCCTCACCGTCGGCAGAGACGTAGATCGTGCCGTCGCGCCCCTGCGTGATTCCGGCGAACGGCGTGATCGGTCCCTGCAAGAGTCCTGGAATCCCCATCAGGGGCTTTGGAACCACTCCCGGCGGTGCGCCGACGGGAACATTAGTTGCCACGGTTTCACGGCGGCGCGTCTTGAGGGAATAGGAGACCAGCTCATGCGCAGCGGAATCGACTATGTAGAGATCATCGCCGGCTAACAGCACGCCATGGGGTTCTTTCAGACCCTCGACTACCGGCGATACCCCGCCGTTGACGTGGACGACCCGGCCTTTGCCGGCTTCGGCGACATAGCACGAGCCGTCTGGGGCTGCGGCAATGCCGGTTGGGCGGGAGAGCCCGCGCGCCGCAACTTTTACGTCGGTGCCGGAAATCACCAACACTCGCCCTTCGCCGCCTTCCGCAACGACCAAAGCGCCGTTGGAAGCTACCGCGACGCCGTAAAGTTCATTGAGCCCCTTCGCGTGCTCGGTCATTTCGTGCGCCACTGGATGATAGGACGTGACTTCGCCGGCCGAGGTTGTCACTACCATCATTCCGTTGGACGCCGCGCCCAGACCGCGAACGAAGCCCGGAAAATGCCCGTCAAACAGCATTCCCACCCGGCGCTGACTGCCGTCCAGCTCGACCGCTGCCATGCTGATGCCGTCGGCAGCGTAGAGGACGCCGTCGCTGGAAATGGCCAGGCCGGCGGGACCGCAAAATCCCGGCTCGACGAGCCGCCGTTCGCGGCCATCGGACATGACTTCGGCAACGCCACCGTCGACGAAATGCGATACGAACAAGCGGTCATCGGCGGTAAGCGCGAAGTTATCAATTCCCGCTCTAACCTTCGCCACCACGGTTTTGTTTCGGCTTTGTAGATCAAAACGGAGAATCTCACCGCTGCGGCCTTGAGTAGAGAGCACCGAGCCCTTGCTGTCCAGCTTGACTGCGGTCGGCACAGCGAGGTCGCCGACGAAGCGCTCGGGACGGCCGCCTCCCACCGGTACTCGCCAGATCTCGTTGGCGCCGATAACCGGGAAATAAAGATTGTTGTCCGGACCGAGCTGAAGCGCATTTGGCAACGGCAGATTGTCGGCCAGCAGCCGCGGCGTCCGTCCGTCGGCAAAAAGCTCAAACAGCCGGCCGTCCGGACGGCACTCGTCCATGAAGATGCGATCCTGATGAATTGTAATGCCGTTGGCGCCGGTAACGTGGTCCGCGATAATCCGCACTTCGCCATTGGGCGAACGCGCGCACACCCGCTCGCTCATTACCTCGGTGGCGTATAACGTTCCTTTCGAGTCGAAGGCGAGATCATCAGGGCCGACGATCGGGCCGCCGACCGGACTGATTACCGACACTTCGCCAGTACGGGTATCGATGGCGCTTATCTGGCTGCCAAACGCCTGCGCGACGTACAGGCGCCCATCAGGACCGAAGCGCATGCCGTTAGCGCCATAGAGGGCGCTTGGTGCAGTCAATTGTGTGCATTTCCATCCGGCGGCCACACTGATGCTGCCGGCGGAGGATTGATAGCGGCTGGTCTGGGGCATGATTCGACCTCCCCGGGGATATTTGCAGTTGTTTGTCAGGCCAGCGATCTGCTCCGGGCGGACGCCGGCTTAGAGATTGTGCTTGTAGTCGTGCTCGACCATTTCATCGAGTTTGCTCGCAGCGTCCTGGCTGAGCCCAATCTTTGACGCGAAGTACTTTCCCCACGAGATTTTCTGCCGCGCCGGCCATGAATCGGAATGCCATAGCTGAGAGCGGATGAAAGCCTTGGCACAATGGAAAAAGCATTCATGCACGTGGACGCGAATCGCGACATGTGCGGGCGCGCCCCGTTCAGCCAGCCGGTCGAGCAGGGCCGGTTCAATCGTCAGCTCGGCGCTGCCATTGATTCTCAGCGTCTCGTCGGTGCCGGGGATCATGAAGATCAGCCCGACATGAGGGTTCGCCAGGATATTTTGCAGGCCGAAGATTAATTTGTTGCCCTTGCGATCGGGAATCGCCAGCGTGAGATCATCCTCGACTGCGACGAAGCCGGGGCCGCCCCCTTTTGGCGATGCGTCCAGGTTGCCTGCGGCGTCGGTGGTGGCGAGTACAAGAAATGGCGAGCGGCGGATGAAATCGATCGCCATCTCGTCGAGCTCGTGCATCACTTTTTTCGGCACCAGTTCGCCCGGCTCACCGATAATCGACCGCAACTGAGCTACGCTGCTTACGTGATAATCGCTCGATGTTTCCATCTTGGCCTCGCCTGACACATACCACGACACGGACTAGTGCGTACAGCCAAACGCGCTAAGCGCCGCTTGCCCTGTTACTGGTTGCGCGCCCCGGTGGGCTCGTAGGAGGCGGTTGCAAGCGAGATGAGACTGCCGTTTGGATAGGGCTCGAAGCCGTCAAGCCGGCGCGTCGTCACCGTCACAGTGTCGATCCACCAGAGCGGAACATAAGGCAAATCGCCAGCGGCGAGTTTTTGCACTGCGCTGAAAATCGTACGCCGGCGCACGGGGTCGAGCGTGACTTCTGCGGTTTCGAGCAGCCGGTCCATATCCGGATTGGCGTAGGCGCCGCGGTTATTGCCGAACGGCGGCACCATAAGGGAATCGAAGAAGAGAAAATATTCTTCGGGTGAGAGCGCCGAAATCTGACCCGCAGCAAGGTCGAAATTACCGGCGCGCAAATCGCTATAGAACGTCACCCATTCGTTAGTGTGGACGTCGAGCTTAATGCCCGCCCGAAGTAACATTGCCTGAATAGCTTCTGCCAGGCGGCGTCCTTCAGGCGTGGTTTTGTAGACGAACTCGAGCCGCGCATCGCTTGGGCTATAGCCGGCGGCCTGGAGCAAATGCCTCGCTTCTTCCGGGTTATAGCGATAGCGTGGCACCTCGGGTTCATACGCCCAGTTCTCCGGTGGCAGCATTCCGCTGGCGGTGCGCGCCGTATCGCGCAACATCGCATGAACGATTGCGTCGCGGTCGATCGCAAACGCGATCGCGCGGCGCAGACGAGGGTCTCGGAGCCGCGCGTCTCGAAAATTGAACGCGAGATACTGGAAAAACAAACCGGGGGATTGGCCGATGCGAAGGTTGGGCTGGGCGGTCAAATAAGGAATCAAATCGGGCTGGATTGCGTCATTTTCCGCAAATCCGCAGATCCCTTCGGTCAGTTCCAGCGCGCGCACAGTCGCATCGGGCACAATCTTGAACACGATGCCGCGGACGGCGCGTGGAGCATAACTGCGATAATCGTTGCGCGCCAGCACGACTGCCGCATCACGATCGAAGCGGATTGGGCGAAACGGCCCGGTACCGGGCGGGCCGAGCGTCCCAGCACGAACCGGTAGAGGGCTACCGTACGGAACAATCTCGTACGTCGCCATTTCGAGCGCGGCCGCGTACGGTCCGCGGGTCGTCATCTCAACCGTGTAATCGTCGCGCGCCGTGATTGATTCCATCTGACGCAGCCCTGCGGCTTTTATTGAGTGGCTCGCCGGGTCGCGCATCGAATCGTAGGTGTAAACAACATCACGCGCGGTAAGTTGGCCGCCGTTGCTGAAGCGTACGCCACGCCGGAGATGAAAAATCAAGCGGGTCGAGTCCGGC
>Ga0306920_100000434_pt1 | contig 48594 bp, 42 predicted proteins | sample flu12Cox44000170_FD_204666 | JGI IMG/M metagenome (GOLD analysis project Ga0306920, IMG submission 204666) | Lab enrichment of tropical soil microbial communities from Luquillo Experimental Forest, Puerto Rico - flux4day.12C.oxic.44.000.170 (v2)... | ecosystem: Environmental > Terrestrial >... | reverse complement strand
TGAAACGGGGAATCGTAACTTCGGGGCGAGAGGGCGCAACGAGGCGGCCGCGGGTGCCAAGCCGGTGCTTCACAACAAGCCGGTGTCCTCGAGCGCAGGCGCAATGACGATGGACTGGCCGCTGGCTGCGGGTGTGCGCCTTGCTGCTTGCGCGGGCGCAAGCGCGCTTGGGGCGGCGCTGTGCGCTTGCGGCCAGGACAACCGTTATGTGGCGCCGCCGCCGCCGAAGGTCACCGTCGCGATGCCGGTGCAGCAGAAGGTCACCCGCTATCTCGAGGCGACCGGCTACGCTCGGCGATAGACACCACCAATCTGGTGGCGCGGGTGCAGGGCTTCCTGCAGAAGATCAATTACAAGGACGGCGAGGAGGTGAAGGAAGGGGCGACGCTCTTTGTCATCGAGCCCGAGCCGTACAAGCTCAAGCTCGAGCAGGCGCGGGCCGCCGAGGCCGGCGCCCAAGCAACATTGAAGCAGGCGGAAGCGGAATACGAACGCCAGTCCGAGCTGGCGAGTCGCCAGGTTTCGTCGAAGTCGGCGCTCGACAAGGCAACCGCCGACCGCGATTCCGCGCGGGCCAAGCTCAAGCAAACCGAGGCTGAGACCGCGCAGGCCGAGCTCAACCTCACCTATACAGACGTAAAGGCTCCCTTTGACGGCGTCGTCACCGCGCGTCTCGTTTCGCCGGGCGAGCTAGTGGGAGCGAACGGTCCGACCCAGCTCGCCACCATCGTCCAAACCGCTCCGATATACGTCAACTTCAATATCAACGAGCAGGAAGTGCTCAACATCCGCGCCGACATGCGGCGCCTTGGCATCTCCAAGGAGGAGTTGAGGCAGTACCCGATCGAAGTCGGATTGCAGACCGACGAAGGATATCCGTATCGCGGCACATTGAATTACGTCGCTCCCACCATCGACCGCGCGACCGGAACGCTTGCCGTGCGCGCGATCCTGCCGAATCGCGAGCAGGTGCTGGTGCCCGGCAATTTCGTGCGTGTGCGCGTTGGCGCCGCCGACGAGCACGACTCCCTGCTGGTGCCCGACGCAGCGCTCGGCACCGATCAGGGCGGGCGATACCTGCTCGTGCTTGACAAGAACAATACGGTCGAACAGCGCAAGGTCGCCATCGGCCCCAAGGTGGGTGATCTGCGCGTGATCGAGAACGGGCTCAAGCCGGACGATCGCGTCGTCGTCGCCGGCATACTGCGGGCCATCCTGGGCCAGAAAGTCGATCCGCAGCTCGAAACGGTGGCTGCGACGCCGACTCCTGGCACAGCCGCCAGATAGCAGCAGCGGCGCATGATCTCCGATTTTTTCATTGCCCGGCCCGTTCTGGCGAACGTGGTCGCCATCCTGATGATCGTGATCGGCGGCGTCGCCATCTTTGCGCTGCCAGTCGCACAGTACCCCGATGTGGTGCCGCCGACGGTGCAAGTCATCACGCGCTATCCCGGGGCGAGCGCCCGCACTGTCGTCGATACCGTCGCCTTGCCCATCGAGCAACAGGTGAACGGCGTCGAAGGCATGATCTACATGCAGTCCTTCAGCGGCGCGGATGGCAGCTATTCATTGACGGTCACGTTCAAGATCGGCGTCGACCTCGACACCGCGCAGGTCCTGGTACAGAACCGCGTGTCGAGCGCGCTGTCGCAGCTGCCGCAAGCGGTGCAGGCGCAGGGCGTCATCGTGCAGAAGAATTCGACGGCGATTCTGCAGATCGTCACGTTGACGTCGCCCGATGCGCGCTACGACAGCCTCTACCTCGCCAATTACGCCACCATCAACCTCAAGGACGAGATCGCCCGGCTACGGGGCGTCGGCAATGTCGTCGTGTTCGGCGCCGGCCAATATTCGATGCGCATTTGGCTCGATCCGAACAAAATGCAGGCGCGCGGGCTGGTGCCGCAGGACGTGATTCAGGCGTTGCAGCAGCAGAGCACGCAAGTCACCGCGGGTCAGATCGGCGCACCGCCCGCGCCGTCCGGCCAATCGTTCCAATACACACTCAATGTTTTCGGCAGGCTCAGCGATCCGGCCGAATTCGCCAAGGTGATTGTCAAGACCGGCCGCGCCGGGGAGATCACGCGGCTCAGCGACGTGGGTCGGGTCGAATTGGGAGCGCAGACTTACGGGCAGGTCTTCACGCTCGACGGGCAGCCGGCGGCAGGGCTGGCGGTCTATCAGGCGCCGGGCGCGAACGCGCTCAACGTGGCGACCGAAGTGCGCGAGAAATTGGCCGAGCTCAAGCGCGAGTTCCCACAGGGGCTTATCGCCGAAATTCCCTTCGACACCACCAAGTTCGTCGAGCAGTCGATCCACGAGGTGTACAAGACGCTCTACGAAGCCGCGTTCCTCGTGCTCATCGTCATCCTGGTGTTTCTGCAGGACTGGCGCGCGATGCTGGTCCCGGCGACGACGGTGCCGGTCACCATCATCGGCGCCTTTGCGGCGATGGCGGCGCTCGGCTTCACCATCAATTTCTCGACTCTGTTCGCGATCGTGTTGGCAATCGGCATCGTGGTGGATGACGCGATCGTGGTGGTCGAAGGCGCCGTCCACAACATCGAGAAGGGCATGTCGGGGCGCGAGGCGGCGAGCGCCGCGATGCGCCAGCTGTTCGGCCCGATCATCGGCATTACGCTGGTGCTGATGTCGGTGTTCCTGCCGGCGGCATTCCTGCCCGGCCTGACCGGCCGCATGTACGCGCAGTTCGCGCTGGTGATTGCGGCAACCGCGCTGCTGAGCGCCATCAACGCCGCCACCTTGAAGCCGACCCAATGCGCCATGTGGCTGCGCCCCGCAGTTCCGCCGGAGCAGCGCAACATATTCTACCGCGGATTCAATCGGGCCTATGACAGGATCGAGAGCTGGTATGCGAGCTTGATGGCCCACATGGTCGCCCACAGCGCACTGATGGTGGCGGCTGCGATCGCGCTGATAGTTGCTACCGGCTACTGGTTCTCGCGCATACCGACCGGTTTTCTCCCGATCGAGGACCAGGGCTACATGATCGCGATCGTGCAATTGCCCGACGGGGCGTCCCTCGAGCGCACGCAGAAAACGTTGGATAAAGTGTTCGAGATCGCGCGCAAAACGCCGGGCGTAGCGCGCGTCGTCAACATCGCCGGAGTCTCGGCGCTCGACAACAGCGCGACGCTGTCGAGCGCCGGGGTCGCCTACATCATCCTCAAGGACTGGAGCGAGCGCGGCGAAGGCGAAGACCTCATGTCGCTCTTCAACAAGCTCAACGCCGATCTCGCCGCGATTCCGGAGGCTGACATTCTGGTGATGCCGCCGCCGCCGATCCAGGGCATCGGCAACGATGCCGGTTTCACCATGCAGGTCGAGTTGCGCGACGGCAGCTTCGACATGGCCAAGCTGCAAAGCGTCACCAACGCGATCGTGGCCAATGCCAAGACGCAGTCGGCCCTGCAGATGGTGCTCGCCTCGTTCCGCTCGAACGTTCCGCAATACCGGCTCGACGTCGATCGGGTGAAGACGGAGGCGCTGCAAGTGTCCCTTGACCAGGTCTTCGCCGCGCTCTGGGGTTATCTCGGCTCAACCTACGTCAACCAATTCAACCAGTTCGGCCGCGTGTTCCAAGTCTACGTGCAGGCCGACTCGCAGTCGCGCGTGCGGCTCGAGGACATCGACAACATGTTCGTGCGTAACAAGGACGGGAAAATGATCCCGCTCGGGACGCTCGTGAAAATTACGCCGACCGTCGGCCCCTCCCTTATCAGCCTTTATAATCTGCGTCCCACCGCGACGATCATCGGCTTGCCGGCACAGGGCGTCTCCTCCGGCCAGGCGCTGACGCTGACGGAGGAGATTGCCCGGCGCACGCTGCCGCCCGGCACCGGCTTCGAATGGAGCGCGATGTCGTATCAGGAAAAGCTCGTCGGCAATCAGATGTACATCGTGTTCGGATTGGCGCTGCTGCTCGTCTATCTTGTGCTCGCCGGGCAATACGAGAGCTGGTATGCGCCGATCTCGGTCATTCTGGCGGTGCCGCTGTCGTTCATCGGGCCGGTGATAGCGCTCTCGGCGCTGACCGAGAGCGGCCTCAACAACAATCTTTATGTTCAGATCGGGCTCGTTCTGCTGATGGCGCTTTCGGCCAAGAACGCGATCCTGATCGTCGAGCTCGCGCGAGAGCTGCGCGAGTCGGGGAAACCAATCCTGGAATCGGCGACCGAGGCCGCACGTGCGCGTTTCCGCCCGATCGTGATGACATCATTCGCCTTCATCCTCGGCGTGGTGCCGCTCGTGCTCGCGAGCGGCGCCGGCGCCAGCGCGCGCGTATCGATCGGCATCACCGTGTTCACGGGGATGATCGCATCGACCTGCTTGGCGGTGCTGTTCGTGCCCTCGTTCTTCGCGGTGGTGCAGCGGTTCGAGGAATGGCGCAAGGCGCGCAAGGTTCCCGCGCTGGCGCGCAAACCGGCCGAATAGCCGGCCGCTGGCGCAGGGCGCCGCCGATCCGGCGATTTGCGGAATTTATTAACCGGTCGCCAGTCACAATTTGGACGCACGGGTTCATATGATGTTCCGGGGATCCAACACACCAGAAGCCATGACCCGCTTCGCGTTCCGTGTGGCGACGGCATCCGCGCTGGCCTTGATGGCGGTGACGGCGGCGTCCTCCGTTTTATGCCCCGCGTCGGCGCAAGAGAGCGAGCGGCCGTTTGGATTGTTCGGTCTTTTCAGTGGGAGCGAGCGTCTGGGCGGCGAGCGCAGCGCGCCATCCGCCAGCGCGGATCAAACCGCGCAAGTCTCCGGGCCTGACCTGGTTGTGCGCCTCGAGCGCCTCGAAAGCCAAATCCGGCAGCTGACCGGAACCATCGAGCAGCTGCAATTTCGCAATCAGCAGCTCGAGAGCCAAATCCGCCGCATGCAGGAGGAAGGCGTGCCGCAGCCGGCGGCGCAATCGCGCGGGCAAAATCCGTCGGCGCCAGGCGCCGCCACACCGGGCAGACGCGGCGACGCGTTCGATCCTGCGCAGAATCCGAACGCGCCCGGTGCGCCGCACACGCTGGGGTCGATCAACGGTGCGAGCGCCACGCCGGGCGTCAGCGCCGATGCGGGTGAGCAGCCGATCGGCGCCCCCGGCGGACGCGCTGCCGGCGCGCCGCTCGATCTCGCGAATATGGGGCCGCCCAATAACGCCGTCCCGGGTCCGTCGCCGCGCAACGGCGCTGCCGCCGCCGGCGCGGTTGCCACGCTCGCGCCCTCGCAGACCCCGCGTGACGAATACGACCTGGCCTATGGCTATGTGTTGCGCAAGGATTATGCCCTCGCCGAAGACGCCTTCCGCAGCTTCCTGAGCAGATATCCCGATGATCGGCTGGTTGGCGATGCCACCTATTGGCTGGGCGAGAGCATGTTCCAGCGCCAACGCTACCGCGACGCCGCCGAAGCCTTTCTCACCGTCTCGACCAAATATGAGTCTATCGGCAAGGCGCCCGATGCGCTTCTGCGCCTCGGGCAATCGCTCGCCGCGCTCGGCGAGAAGGAAGCGGCCTGCGCTTCGCTCGGCGAAGTCTTGCGCAAATTCCCGCGCGCGTCGGCGGGGGTGAAGCAGGGGGTCGAGCGAGAACAAAAGCGTGTCCGCTGCTGACGATGCGGCGCCCGTCTCCGCCGCCGAGGCGAAGACGTTATTTGCTTCGCTCATCCGTTTCCCCGCCCTGGTCCTCGCCGTCTCCGGCGGTCCTGATTCGACGGCCTTGCTGCTGCTCATGGCGCGCTGGCGCGGCGCGCTGAAGAGGGGGCCAAGGCTGCTCGCGGCCACGGTCGACCACGGCCTGCGGCGCGCATCGGCTGGCGAGGCGCGCGCCGTCGCGGCGCTGGCGCGCCGGCTCGGCGTGCCGCATCGTACCGTTCGCTGGAGGGGCAAGAAGCCAACGACCGGATTGCAAGAGGCGGCGCGCGAGGCGCGCTACCGGCTGCTCGCCGCGATCGCCAAATCGGCGCAGGCCAGCGCCATCGTCACCGCGCACACGCTCGACGATCAGGCCGAGACCGTGCTGCTGCGCATGAGCCGCGGCAGCGGCCTGAGCGGGCTTGGCGCCATGGCGCGCGAGTCGCCTCTCTCCGGATATGGGCAGGCCATCACGCTTGTACGTCCGCTGCTCGACGTTCCGAAGGCGCGACTTATTGCGACGCTCGCCCGGGCCAAGATCAAATTCGCCGACGATGCATCGAACCGCGACCCCCGTTTCACGCGCGCGCGTCTACGCGCGCTAATGCCCGCACTGGCAGGCGAAGGGCTGAGCGCACGTAGTCTTTCCCGGCTTGCGATCCGACTGCGGCGCGCGGATGTGGCGATCGAAACGGCCGTCGACAATGCGATGGGGAGGCTGTCCCGCGACTCTTGCTCCAATGATGGTGTCATCGTCCTCGATGCCGAAAAATTTATCCGCCTGCCCGCGGAAGTGGCAGTGCGCCTGCTCGCCCGGGCGGTCGCACGCGCCGGCGCGGCGGGCGCGGTTCGGCTTGGCAAGCTCGAGAGCCTTTACGAGGACCTCGCGCGCGCGCATGCGAGCAAAACGCCCCGTTTGCGGCGCACGCTGGGAGGAGCGCTGGTGACCCTGAGCCCGTCAAAGCTTCTTCTCGAGCGCGCCCCGCCGCGCAGGACGCCCTCGCCCGCGGGGATGGCGGGTAAACGGACGCGCCGGACGCATAAAAACCGCGGCAGAATGACCCCAAGGAATTAACCTCGTTCCCTTGGCAGGGGTCGCCTCGGAACATAAATTGTGTCTGAAGCGTAATGCTATCCGAAAGGCCGTGAATCGGCCTATAAGTCGTCATATGAAGGGGCTGCGGAACCCCACCGGGCCGTGAAGGACACGGGATGAACGCCAATCTGCGCAACTTCGCCCTTTGGGTGATCATCGTTCTCTTGCTGCTCGCGCTGTTCACCCTGTTTCAGAACCCGGGGCAGCGCACCACATCGCAGGACATCTCCTTCTCGCAGCTGTTGAATGAAGTGGATCAGGGTCGCGTGCGCGACGTTTTGATCCAGGGGCCGGAAATCCACGGCACGTTCACTGACGGCCGCAGCTTCCAGACCTACGCGCCCAACGATCCGAGCTTGATTCAGCGCCTCTATGGCAAGGGCGTATCGATCACCGCGCGTCCGCAGCAGAACGACGTGCCCTGGTTCGTGTCGCTTTTGGTCTCGTGGCTTCCCTTCATCGCGCTGATCGGGGTGTGGATCTTTCTCTCCCGGCAGATGCAAGGCGCAGGCGGCAAGGCGCTCGGCTTCGGCAAAAGCCGCGCCAAGCTGCTGACCGAAGCGCACGGCCGCGTCACCTTCGAGGATGTGGCCGGCGTCGACGAAGCCAAGCAAGATTTACAGGAGATCGTCGAGTTCCTGCGTGATCCTGGAAAATTCCAGCGGCTCGGCGGACGGATTCCGCGTGGCGTGCTGCTGGTCGGTCCGCCCGGCACCGGTAAGACACTGCTTGCGCGCGCGATCGCCGGCGAGGCCAACGTGCCGTTCTTCACCATTTCCGGCTCGGACTTCGTCGAGATGTTCGTCGGCGTGGGCGCCTCGCGCGTGCGCGACATGTTCGAACAGGCCAAGAAGAACGCGCCCTGCATCATCTTCATCGACGAAATCGATGCGGTAGGCCGCCACCGCGGTGCCGGCCTCGGCGGCGGCAATGACGAGCGCGAGCAGACGCTCAACCAGCTGCTGGTCGAGATGGATGGCTTTGAGGCGAACGAAGGCATCATTCTCATTGCCGCGACCAACCGTCCCGATGTGCTCGATCCGGCGCTGCTGCGGCCCGGCCGTTTCGATCGCCAAGTGATCGTGCCCAATCCGGACGTGGTCGGCCGCGAGCAGATCCTCAAGGTGCACGTGCGCAAGGTTCCGCTGGCGCCGGACGTCAATCTCAAGACCACCGCGCGCGGCACGCCCGGCTTCTCCGGCGCCGATCTCATGAACCTCGTCAACGAGGCGGCCTTGATGGCGGCGCGGCGCAACAAGCGCATGGTGACGCAGGTCGAGTTCGAGGACGCCAAAGACAAGGTGATGATGGGCGCCGAGCGCAAATCGCTGGTGATGACGGAGGAGGAAAAACTCCTGACCGCCTATCACGAAGGCGGGCACGCCATTGTCGCGCTCAACGTGCAGGCGACCGATCCGGTGCACAAGGCTACCATTATTCCGCGCGGCCGAGCGCTCGGCATGGTGATGCAGCTGCCGGAGCGCGACAAGCTCTCCATGAGCCTCGAGCAGATGACCTCGCGGTTGGCGATCATGATGGGCGGACGGGTGGCCGAGGAACTGGTGTTCGGCAGGCAGAAGGTCACCTCGGGCGCCGCCTCCGACATCGAGCAGGCGACCAAGCTCGCGCGCATGATGGTGACGCGCTGGGGCCTGTCGGAGACGCTCGGCACCGTTGCCTATGGCGAGAACCAGGACGAGGTATTCCTGGGCTACCAGGTGGCGCGCCAGCAGAACGTCTCGGAGGAAACGAGCCGCAAGATCGACGGCGAGATCAAGCGTCTGGTCGAGGCCGGCTACGCCGAGGCGCAGCACATCCTCGAGGAGAAGCGCGGCGACCTCGAAACTTTGGCCAAGGCGTTGCTCGAATTCGAGACGCTGACCGGCGACGAGATCAAGGATCTGCTCGCCGGCAAGCGGCCCTCGCGCGAATCCGTCATCGAGCCGACAACTCCGCGCGGCTCGGCCGTACCGCCCGCCGGCAAGCCGCGTCCGCGCCCGGAACCGGGTGGGCTCGAGCCGCAGCCGCAGGCTTGAGGTTTTCAGCGCTTCCTTATCGTCTGGCTTTCAATTCGCCAGCGCGTGATCGAGCGGGGTGCGAGATTTGTCCGCCGTCATGCGCTTGAAATATGCGGCGGCATCGGTGCGCCGCTGCGTGGCAAAGTCATCCGCCGCGCCGACGGCAGCGGGATCGTGAGAGGTTACATCCAGGCGGCGCGCACGCACGGCGGTGCAAGCGGTCTAGCGGCGCGTGTCGACCGCGATCGAGGGAGGCGCCTCGTGACTCATGAACACCGGCTGCAGCATGTGTGACTTGAATTGCCATCCTTTATCCGCGTCCAGTACGCACTCGCTGATCAAGTCCGCGATCAACATCGGCGGCTTGGACTGTGGCGCCGGCGGGCGGACGGCGGCTCCGTAGAAGCTGATAACGCCCAAGATCGTCGCGTGGCGCTCATCGCTCGATTCGACGATGAGATTGTTGATCAGATGCCGCGTGGTCTTCACGCTGCTGATCGCGGTGAGCGCCTGGCGTTCGCGCCAGGCGTAGAATTCTCGAATTTTTTCGCGGCCTTCAAACCGGTTGTGGCCCACCGCCATCACGCCATCCGGTGCATAAAATTCATGCGCGCGGCGTCCACCATTATGGTCAACCTCGTGCCAATACGTCGCCTCCAGGTGATAAAGCGCGTGCCAAAGGCTGACCTCGTCGCGCGTATCCATCCTCTGCCTCCTGCCGCCGTTGCCGCCCCCTAGCCCTTCATTGCCGCCTTGATCGCCGCGACGTCGCCGCCCGCTTTGGCCGCCGCGATGATCTTCGCTTCGCGCGCGGCCAGCGGGCCGAGCGCCGCTTTCATGGCGTCGATCTTGTCGGGCGGCACGACGATCGCGCCATGGCGATCGGCATGCACGAGGTCGCCGCTCTTGACCGTCATCCCGTGTACGGTCACCTCGATGCCGAAGTCGACTACATGCACATAGGCGTGCGAGGGAACGATCGAACCGGCCAGCATCTGGAAGCCGGGCGTGATCGCGGGGATGTCGCGGACCGATCCATTGGTGACGACGCCGAGGCAGCCGAGCGCCTTGTGGATGTTCGACTGCACCTCGCCCCAGAAGGCACCATAGCCGACGTGCTCGCCATCGAGGTCCTCCATCACCATGATGCCGGGCTGCGGCGAGCCCGCGACATAGTCGAGGTAATCGAGCCGCTTCTGCATGTAGCCGGCCTCGCCGAGCGGCACCATGTCCTTCGCCTTGAACGTCACGGTTTTGGCAAAGCCGACGATGGGCGGGAGTTCGGGAAACGGGCAATGCAGGTGCTTGACGGTGTAGCCGAAGCCGCGGCGCTCCGGCGCCACGATCTCGACTAAGTTGCACACGGTGGGCGTATCGATCGACTGCAGAAATTCGAAGTGGCTTCGGCTCGGCGCGGTCATTCACTTCCCCCTTTGGCCTGGACATTCGACCCTAAGTCCTGGCGTTTCGATAGGCGAGCGCCGCAATGCCGGCCATCGTTGCCAGCATGGCCATCACCATGGCGACGGTCGCCGGCCATCCGCCCCATTCCCAGGCCAGGCCGGGCAGAAAGGCGCCCATGCTGCCGCCGGCGTAGAACGACGTCACGTAAAGACCGACGGCCGACGAGCGGCCTTCCCTGGCGATTTCCGTGACGTAGCCCGTCGCGATCGTCTGGCACAGCATGCCGCATCCGGCGCAAAACGTAAGCCCGGCAATAATCGCCGGAATTGGTGGGAGCAGCATGAGCAGCGCGCCGACCGCCCACACGGCAATGACCGCGAGCACGAAGCGACGGCGTCCGAGCCGTGTCATCATCCAACCGGTCGCCGGCGCGATCACCGTGCCGGCGAGATAGGTGACGAAAATCAACCCGAGCAGCGTGGAGGAAAAGCGATAGGGCGGCGCGGCGAGATGGAAGCTCACATAGGTGAACACCGCGATGAAATTGAAGAGCACGCCGAAGCCGATGCCGTAGGTGGCAAGGAGCTGCGGGTTCTTGAGATGCCGCAGCATCTGCTGGGCAGAGGCGAAGAGGCCCGGCGAGCGGATGAAGCCCTTCTCCTTTGGCAGCAGCAGCACGACCATGAGTGCGCCCGCCAACGACAAGCCTGCGAGCGCGAGGAAGGCAGGACGCCAGCCAAAGAGATCGCTCAGCAAGCCGGGAAGGAAGCGGCCGCAGAACCCGCCAAGACTCGATCCCGCGATGTAGATGCCGGCGACGCCCGCCACCCGGGCTGCGGGCCACTCGTCGCCGATATAGGCGACGGTGACCGCGAAGATCGGCGGCAGCAGCAAGCCCTGCACAAAGCGCCAAGCGACGAGCGCCTGCACGTCCGGCGCGAGCGCCGCGCCGACCATGGGCACGACCACCGCCAGCATCGCCGCAGCGATCACCGGTTTCCGCCCCAGCACGTCGGCAACGGCGCCGGTGAACGGTGCCGCCAAGGCAATGGCGAGCGTGCTTGCGGTCATGATCGCGCTGATCTCGGCCGCACCGACGCCAAATTCGCGCGACAGCGCCGGCAACAGCGCCTGCGGCGAGTAGAGGTTGAGGAACGTGCAGAAGCCAGCGGTGGCGACGGCGATTTTGCGGGGATCGACGGCCATGGGTGCTAGCGCATGCTTTCCGGCGGGCCGACGGCAAACTCTGTGCTGCCGCAGAGCGATCTTCGCCTGCTCATCGGCATTGACCTATCGCGCCTCGCGCGCGGGCCAAGGTCTCCTCCGGCGTGCCGGAAGCATCGATGCGGGTCCAGTCGAGCGTGCCCAGGTCGTAGCTTTCTTGGCGGCGAGCGACCGCCGCGTCGGCGTCCGAGGCGTTGCGGCCGCGCCCGGTGACGCGGGCGAGGCGGGTTTCGAGATCGGCGTCGAGAAAAAGCCCGCAGAAAGGCACCCCGAGCACTTCGGCCGATGCCACTGCCGCGGCGCGCTCCTGCCGTGTGGCGAAAACCGCATCAATGATGGCCGAATGCCCCGCTGCGACCGCGCGGCGCGCCTTGTCCATGATAGTGGCATAGATTCTCGCCGTCACCGCCGGCGAATAGGCCGCTTGCGGCAGCCGCTCGTACTCGTCCTTGCCGAAAAGCGTTTTGCGCTCGATGTCGGAGCGCAGCACCACCGCGCCGGGATCAGGCGCAAGCTCGGGCGCAAGCGCGTAGGCGAGCGCCGATTTACCGGTGCCGGAGAGCCCTCCGATCGCGAGCAGGCGAGGCGGCGCAGGTTCGACGCATCGCCGCGCGAATTGGAAATATGCGCGCGCGCTGTGCGCGATCCCGGTGGTCTGATCCGATGCGGCATGTGCAAGCCGCGCCGCAGTCACCTTGGCGCGGATCGCGGCGCGTAGCGACAGGACGAGCGGGAGAGTTACGAGCGCGTCGAGATCCTCGATCCGCTTCGTCTCGACGAGATAGCGGTTGAGCACGAGGTTGGCCGCCGGCTTGAGGCCGCGCTCGACCAGATCCATGAGCAGGAAGGCGAGATCGTAGAGTACGTCGCCGGAGGCGACCAGCGGGCTGAACTCGATGGCATCGAATGGAACCGGCCGCCCGCCGAGAAGGACGATGTTGCCGAGATGCAGATCGCCATGCAGACGGCGAATCAATCCTCGGCCGCCGCGCTCGACGAGGAGCGGACGAAGGCGCGCGTGGCCGGCGCGGCTGCGCTGCGTCAGCGCCTCTGCCTCCGCTGGCGGAAACAGATCGGGCCACTCGCGGAATGCGGCATCGTTTTGCTCGATATACTCGGCGAGTGCGGTGATCCATGGCTCGAAGTCGACCGGCTCGGCGGCAGCGTGAAGCAAAGCCACCGCGCGGCCGAGCGCATCGGCGAGCGCGGCATCGATCATGCCCCGCTCCGCCAGGCGGTCGAGCGTTGCGTTCTCGTCGAAGCGGCGCATTTCTAGCGCCCATTCCACCGGGGTGCCGCTGCCATCGAGCGTGAGCCTGCCGTCCGCCTCGCGCGTGACCGCAAGCACGCGCCGGTAGATGTCGGGCGCAAAGGAGCGATTGATCCGCAGCTCCGCCTCGCAGGCGCTCTTGCGCCTGGCAACGGTCGAATAGTCGAGGAAGGGAAAGCGGACCGCGCGCTTGACCTTCAAGGCGAGCTCACCGACGAGAAACACCGAGGCGGCATGAGTATCGATGCGCTTGACCGCGCGACCGCCATGGGTCGCGGGATCGGCAAGGAACGCGAAGACTGCGTCCTGGCATTCACCGTCACTCATGCTCGGCGTCCCCTTGCGGCGCCGTCGTCCACTTGATGGGCTGGTCCCGCCGGGAACCATGTCCACGCAATCGAAGCGTTGCTCATGCTATGTTGTTGCCCATACCGGCGCCCGATCGAGGCCGTCATGACGCAATTACCGCACGCGCTCAAGCGCATCCGGCTCAATCTCGCCCGCTCGAAGGGATTCCCGTCGGGCTCGGACCGGCACGGCTACGTGGTGTGATAGCAGCGGCAGAGCATGGAGACGCGAGATGCGCGCCAATGACGGCACGAGGACGGCCGCCGAAGTCCTGGTCGACCAGCTCGTCGTTCACGGAGCGACGCACGCATTTTGCGTCCCAGGCGAGAGCTACATCGCAGCGCTCGACGCCTTTCACGATCGCGATATCGCCATCACGGTCTGCCGCCATGAGAGTGGCGCCGCGATCATGGCGGAAGCCTGCGGCAAGGTGACCGGACGGCCGGGCATCTGCTTCGTCACGCGCGGGCCGGGCGCGAGCAATGCGGCGGCCGGCCTGCACATCGCGCGGCAGGATTCCACGCCGCTGATCCTGTTCGTTGGTCAGATCGCGCGCGAGATGCGCGAGCGCGAGGCGTTCCAGGAACTCGATTATCGCGCGGTGTTCGGATCGATCGCCAAATGGGCGACCGAGATTGACGATCCCGCCCGGATCCCCGAGCTGATTTCGCGCGCCTTCTATACCGCGACCGGCGGGCGGCCGGGTCCGGTGGTCATTGCGCTCCCCGAGGACATGCTGGTCGAGCGCCTCGCCGTGCCCGATGCGCCCGCCTTCGAACCGGTCGAGATCTGGCCCGGCTTAAGCGACATGAGCCGGCTGCAGAAGCTGCTGTGGACGGCAAAGCGGCCGATCATGCTTCTCGGCGGCAGCCGCTGGTCGCAGACCGCCTGCGCGGCCATCGCGCGTTTCGCGCATCGCTTCGCGCTGCCGGTCGCGACCACCTTTCGCCGCGCCCATCTCATCGACCCCGAGCATCCCTGCTATGCCGGCGATCTCGGCATCGGCCCCAATCCCAAACTCCTCGCGCGTATCAAGGCTGCCGATCTCGTCCTGCTCGCCGGCGGGCGGCTGGGCGAAATGCCCTCGCAGAGTTACACGCTTCTCGACATTCCGGCGCCGCGCCAGACCCTGGTGCACGTCTTTCCAGGAATCGAAGAACTCGGCCGCGTCTACCGGCCGCATCTTGCGATCAACGCCACGCCGACCGCCTTTGCCGCCGCGCTCGAAGCGCTGGAGCCGCCGAGCGAGCCCACTTGGCGCAACGAAACCCCCATCGCGCATGCCGACTTTCTCGCCTGGACCGACAAGCCAACCGCGGTTCCCGGTCCGGTGAATCTCGGCGAGATCATCGTGGGGCTGCGCGACAAGCTTCCCGCCGATGCGGTGATCTGCAACGGCGCCGGCAATTTCTCCATCTGGGTCCACCGCTACGCCCGCTACCGCCGCTACGGAACGCAGCTGGCGCCGATCTCTGGCTCCATGGGCTACGGGGTGCCGGCGGCGATCGGAATGAAACGCTTGTCCCCGGAGCGCACGGTCGTCGCCTTTGCCGGCGACGGCGATTTCCTGATGACCGGCCAGGAATTCGCGACCGCCGTGCAATACGATCTGCCGGTTGTCATCATCGTCGTCGATAACGGGATGTATGGCACCATCCGCATGCATCAGGAGCGACACTATCCCGGACGGGTCGTGGCGACCGGCTTGAAGAACCCGGACTTTGCCGCCTATGCCCGCGCCTTCGGCGGCTACGGCGCGACGGTGGAGAAGACCGCGGATTTCTTCCCCGCGTTCGAGGCGGCGCAAAATTCGGGCAAGCCCGCCATTCTCCACCTCAAGGTCGACCCCGAGGCGCTGACGCCGACTATGTCGCTGACGGCGACGCGCGAGAAAGCGCAGGCGGGAGGATAAATTTCGACAGACCGTCGAAACCTCAGGTGCGATACGACGGATCGATGCGGTCGAGCTTGCGCAGCAGGCCCGCCCATTCCGTGCCGAACGGAGCGTCCGGGGCAAGCGCGAGCTTGGCGGTGTGTTCGGAGACAGCAGGCGCGGGGAGAGTGAGGGCGGCGTTGCCCGCCATCGCCAGGACTTGTGTCTCGCACGCGAACTGGAGATTGAACAAGTTGCTGAACGCGAGCGGAATGCTCTTTCCGACCGCGAGCAAGCCGTGGTTGCGCAGGATCATCACGGGATTGTCGCCGAGGTCTCTGACCAGCCGCGCGCGCTCGTCGATGTCGACGGCGAGCCCCTCATAGTCGTGGTAGCTCACGCGCCCGTAAAAGAGCTGCGCGTGCTGGCTCAGCGGTAACAGCCCGTCTTTCAACGCCGCGACCGCGACTCCGGCCTTGGAATGGGTATGGATGACGCAATCGACATCCTCGCGTCCGCCATGGATCGCGCTGTGAATGACGAAGCCGGCTTTGTGCATGGGAGCGTCGGGCTCCTCGATCAGATTGCCGTCGAGATCGACCTTGATGAGATTGGAGGCCGTCACCTCGTCGAACAGCAACCCAAAGCGGTTGAGCAGGAAATGCCCGGGAGCGCCCGGAACCCGCGCCGAAATGTGGGTGTAGATCAGATCGGTCCAGCCGAAATGCTCGACGAGCCGGTAGCACGCCGCGAGATTGACGCGCTGCTCCCATTCAGCAGGATCGATGTTGCGCTTTGCGGTTCGGGCGACGGCGGACGCAATAGGCGGCATTCTCATCTCCTCAAATCAACCCGCTTTCAGTCGTACCGTCAGCCCTTGCAAGCTTTGCCGGCCGGGCTGGCGGCGTCATTTCAGCCGCTGTGCCGCCTCGCGCACGAGGCTCAGATCGGCGTATTTCTGCACGTCGATCGGCCCCTTGAGGAATCCGAGGTCGCGCTGCACGTCGATGTTGGACTGCAGCGCCGCTAGGTCGGGCAGCAGATCCGGGCTGCGTGAATATTCCTTGTTGGTGAAAAGCCAGCCTGCGAACAGTTCCGGCCGTAGCTTGGTGATCTTCGCCGCGATCTGCACCGCTTCGTTGTGATTCCTCGGATCGAGGTACCAGCGCACGACCCGCACGGAATCCTCTAGGAAATCGATCATGGCGGCGCGGTTCTGCTGCAGGAAGCCGCTACGGGCGACCCATACGATCATCTGCGTCGGGCCGAGCGCGTCGCGCTGGGTGAACAGCGGCCTGCCGACCTGCTGGAGCTCGGGATCGAACGAGAACGGCGCCACGAAGGAGGCGAGATCGGCCTTCTTCTGGGTGAGCATCGCCTTCATGGTTGGGAACGGCGCCTCGACCACGGTGTAGTCGCGCTTGTCCTCGAGCCGTGCTTGCGCAGCATCGCGCGCATGGCGATGTCCACCGCGCTGCCGGCGGCGTTCGTCGCGACGATCTTGCCTTTGAGATCCTCGACCTTCTGGACGGGGCCGTCCTTGAGCACGAAGAACTGATTGCTGTAGTTGCCCTGGGTTCCATCCTTGAACTGGTCGCCGACGATGCGCAGATCCTCGAGCCCGGCGTTCTGGATCGCGAGCGCGAGGGAAGAAAAGGCGAGGTTGCCCAGTTCGATCTCGTTGTTCGCCAGCGCCGTAATGACGGCAGGCGTGCCTTGGAAGCGCACAGGCTCGAAGACGTAGGTCTTGCCGTTGTTCTTCATCAAATCCGGCTTCTCCGGAAGCAACGGCGTCCAGTCGGACGGCGCTACGATCCAGCTGGCACGGATCCTCACCGCCTCCGCGCCGTGCGCAGCTGCGCCGGCAAACAAGAGGGCTAGGCCCAACACCCAATGCAACATGCGCATTTTGCCTCCCCAGCGGTTTTCGCCCGTTTTCTTTGCGCGCGACGATATCACCGCGAGCGAGAGGCGGCCACGGCAGCGACGAGTGCCCGAACCCCAAGTTCGCGTACACCGTGCCGCAAATGCGCTTGCGAATTTCGGGCACGAACTTCGGAATCGGTGGACTACTGGCAACTCTATGATTGAGTGCCTCTTTTGAATGCCGACGAACTTCGGAATCAAACCACTAGTTGCGTCCTTATGAATCATATTTCATTTGTTGCTGCCGAGATTCGCATGCCCTACCGCCGAACGGAAAACGTGGTCCGCAGGCTTGCCGCCCGCCACGACGCGATCGTGGCAGCAGCTTGCGAGATCGCGGCGGAGAGCGGCATGGCGGGCGTTCAGATTGCGCCGGTCGCGGCCCGTGCCGGCATCGCCACCGGCACGGTCTATCGCTATTTCCCATCGAAGACCGAACTCGTCGCGGCTCTTGTGACCGCCGTCACGGAACGCGAGAGCGCCGCGCTGGAAGCCGCGGCGAACGCGGCGCCGGGGCCGTTGTCGGGGCTGGCGGCTGCGATCACTACGTACGCGGCGCGTACGCTCGGGCGCCGGCGTCTTGCTGTCGCCTTGGTCGTCGAACCGGTCGAGCCGGAGGTCGATCGCGGGCGTGCCTTCTATCGTCAAACACTCGTTGCCGAGTTCGAAAAACTGATCCGAGCAGCGCTCGAAGCCGGGCGTCTGCCCGACCAGGACGCCGCGCTCGCGGCGCCGGCGCTCTTGGGCGCGCTGATCGAAGGCTTGATCGGACCGCGCGCGCCCGCCGCCCCAGCGGATCCCGGACAGGCGCGCGCGCGGGTGCAGATGCTCACGCTGTTTGCGTTGCGCGCTTTGGGCGTTGTCGACGCGCGTGCGCGCGGCCTGGTGGTGCAGACGGTGATGCCGGAGCCGGACGGCGCCGCCTAGCAGAGAGCCGCGCTAATTCAGCAAAAGCAGCAGCGAAAGGTCCTCGCGTGGCCTCGGAACTCCCGTCGCAACGCGGCGTTGCCCTCTTGCGCGGGCAAAGCTTGGTAGGCAGCGGAATAGGACAGTCCTGTGCCTCGATCGACTGGAGGCGGGCGGAAATACAGAGCTTCGCAGAGCGATTCAGAGCGCCAAAAGACGCTTGATACGATGTCGACCCTGTCGACTTCGACGGAGAAGGTCTGCTTCGTTATCGCCAAGGCTCGCGAATTCGATGTCAAGGACGCCGCCACCATCAACGACGACGGGTCAAATCCTACTGATGACCGCATGATCGAAGTCCTGGAGGATCGCGGCGACGACCCCGTGGTATGGGAGCTTGCCGCCTTTATCGGCGCCATGAACGAGGACGAACGGGTCGATCTCGTCGCCCTGATGTGGGTCGGCCGAGGCGATGGCGGCTTGCAGGAATGGGACGAATTGCGCGCCGAGGCTGCTCGCACGCACAATCGGCACACGGTGCTCTATCTCCTCAGAACGCCGCTTCTGCCCGACTTTCTGGAAGGCGGTCTCGCCGAGTTCGGCCGCTCATGCGAAGACTTCGAGCGGGAACACATGTGAGCTCTGCCCTAAGGACAAGGCGTTCCCGCGCGGCTCTCGCGCCATGATCCTCACTGCAGCGTTGCGGCCGCAATCCAGTCGCTGACCGCGCGCAGCGCGGTGCCCGGGGTCCCGTTTTGCTTATGCGCAGCGAACACCGCAAGCTGCGCGTCGGCGGATGTGCCGGAGTTGACGATGTTGCGGCAGCGGTTGATCTCGGCGGAGCAGCCGAATGCTTCGGCGTCCGCGGCGGTGTCGCAGATCACGCGTTCGAGCATCTCGCCGACCGTCATCGCGCCGTCCTCGGCGGCGAAGGTGGCGTGCACCCCATGCCGCTGCGCCTGCCACTTGTTTTCGACGATGATGGCACGGGCGACCGGATCAAGGTCGGAATTGCGCCAGCGATTGACATAGAGGTGGCGTACGAGCGTGCGATAAAGCGCGGCGATGGCGATCGAATCTTCGACCAGCGTGCAGGAATCGGGGGCGCGCAGCTCGAGCGTGGGATTGAGAAGCGAGGGGCGGATGGCCCACCAGATGTAGCTCGAATCCTCGATCACGCCGGCGCGCACCAGTGCCGCCACGTAGGCATCGAACTCCTCTCGGGAGCGGAACAGTTCCGGCACGCCCGTGCGCGGCAACTCGTCGTAGGCGGCGAGGCGGTACCCCTTGAGCCCCGTGCATCGTGACTGCCAGAACGGCGAGGAGGTCGAGAGTGCAAGGAACAGCGGAAGATAAGGCAGCATGCGGAACATGAGGTCGACCCGATCGTCCGGATCGGGCAGCTCGACGTGCACGTGCAGCCCGCATAAGAGATCGCGCTGACCGATCATCTGCAGGTCGTGCATCACGTTGTCGTAGCGCGCTTTTTCGGTCTGCCGCGCCTTGCGCCAAGTGCCGGTCGGATGGGTGCCCGAGGCGAGAATGGCGAGGCCATGTTCGCCCGCCACCGCGGCGACGGTTCGCCGCAACTCGCGCAGCTCCGCCCGTGCATCCGCCATGTTGTCGTGCGGCGAGGACATCACCTCGATCTGCGGCTGCAGAAACTCCGGCGAGATGCGGCCATTGGCGGCGGCCTTGGCATCCTCCAAGAATGCCTGCGGCATGTGGCGCGCGAGAGATTTGGTCTCGGCGTCGACCAGGAAATATTCCTCTTCGATTCCGAAGGTAAATGCACCGGCCATCCGTCGACCTTGCAGCTTCGGTCTTTCTGCGAGGGCATAATCCATTGGGCCAACCACCGAGGATCCACAACCGGTTGACGCGATTTCGGACGAAACAACAGACGAGGAGAGCGGCCAGATAACGCCACCAGGAACGTGAAGTTCCTCGGTGGCGGAAATAAATTGTCTATCAGTGGTTTGCGGTATGTCGGCTCAATGCGACATGAGCACCGGCACGGTCATGGAGGCGAGGATGCCGCGCGTGACGCCGCCGAGAATGAACTCGCGCAGGCGGGAATGTCCGTAGCCGCCCATCACCATGAAATCCGCCCCGCTGTCGGCGGCGTAGGACAAGAGCACGTCTTCGATCGCGATGTCACCCTTGGCGATGCGCTTCACGGTGGCCGCGACACCGTGTCGGGTCAGATGCGCGCTCATGTTGGTGCCGGTGAGCTCTTCGCTCTTGCGCTCTTCGGCGACGATGACGATGTCGACCGCTTTGGCGCGTTCGAGAAACGGCATGGCGTCGCCAATGGCGCGCGCGGCGGTGCGGCTTCCGTCCCAGCAGGCGAGCACGCGATCGAGCGTCATCCCGCGCTGCTGGATGTAGGGCACCACGACGATGGGGCGCCCGGATTCGAACAGCGCTCCCTCGATCACGAGATCATCCGATGCTCCGCCTTCGCGCTGCGCCTGGGCAACGACGGCAAGATCGAAGCGGCGCGCAATCTGGCCGAACCGGGTGGCGGCACCGCCGAAGGTCGCGTCGAGAACGCGTGTTGCCGCGGAAATTCCCGCCTTTTTCGCCGCCGCATCGAACCGGCTGACCGCGTCATTGGCAATCTTGCTGTTCTCCTCGCGCTGCAGCTCAATCAGATCGACGGGAACGCCGCCAAGCGTGCCGTCGGGAATCACCGGCTCGTAGACGAAGGAGATGCCGGTGATGTGGGCACCGAACGCGGCGGCGATCGAGGTCGCATACTCCGCCGCGAAGTCGCGCCGGCCGCGGCCGGAAAGGTTGACGACGACGTCCTTGAGCATGGCTCGACCTCCTCACGGCGCGCGGTGCGGCGCGCGGATGGCTTCACGCAAGTCTAAGCTGGCTCGTCTGCGTTGCAACGCGGATTTAGTTCCGCCGCCACGCGTGTGATCGTCGCGGCTCGGTGCCGGCGAGCCCCTCCGTCTCGCCCGCTGCCGCGTTTTCATTTCTTTGTCCCATCGGGCCCGAACTGCTTGAGATAGGCCCACAGGTCCGTGACGTCCTTGTCGTTCTTGACGCCGACGAAAGCCATGCGGGTGCCCGGCATCTCTTGCATCGGCGCGCGGATATATTTGTCGAAGCTTTCCGCGTTCCAGACGATGCCGGACGATTTATTGGCCGGAGAATAATTGAAGTCATCGAAGGTGCCGGCCTTGCGGCCGTCGACGCCATTGAGCGGCGGCCCTAGCTTGACCTTGGCCTCCGGTCCGATGTCGTGGCAGGGGGAGCACAAACGCCTGAACACCTGCTCGCCGGCGGCGGCATCCTGCGCCAACGTGGTCCCGGTCGAAGCTGCCAGAGCAACGGCGGCAATCACCCATGTCCTCATCATTTTCTCCTCTTGAGGCCGATCGGCTTGAGATCAGCGGCCACGCGAGAGCTCGGCGCCTGCTCCAATCGAGCGGACATCGACCCTCATAAGCGCGCAGGTCGGCTCGAGCCGACCTGCAAGTGCAATCGTCGCGCTGTTCGAATGGCGTTAACTGCTTGCAGTGTCAACGGCCCAAGGCGACAATGTGTCCCGCTGCCATGACGCGCGCGATCTTTCGAGCAAAAGCGCGGTTCAGACGGCCTTGCCGCTATAAAGACGGCGTAACGAGAGGGCCGCGACCAGGGCCTGATCGGTGTCACCAAGGAGCGCTTCCGTGTCGCTCGCCATGCCCGCGCCGGATCAATCCGTACTCGCTCGCCGCGAGCGTATCGTCGCGGCGCTTCGCGCCATCGTGCCCGGCGAGGGTGTGATCGCCGCCGAGCGGGAGATGCGTCCCTATGAAGCCGATGGACTGACCGCCTATCGCCAGCTGCCCATGGTCGTTGTGCTGCCCGAGACGACCGAGCAAGTGAGCCGGGTGCTCGCCTTCTGCTATGCCGAGGGCATCAAGGTCGTGCCGCGGGGCGCCGGCACATCGCTCTCCGGCGGCGCATTGCCGCTCGCCGACGGCGTCCTTCTGGGCATGGCCAAATTCAACCGCATTCGCGAGATCGACTTTGCCAACCGCGTCGCCGTGGTCGAACCGGGCGTGACCAACCTCGCCGTGACGCACGCGGTCGAGGATGCCGGCTTCTACTACGCGCCCGACCCCTCCTCGCAGATCGCCTGCACGATCGGCGGCAACGTGGCGGAGAACTCGGGCGGCGTGCACTGCCTCAAATACGGCATGACCACCAACAACCTGCTCGGATGCGAGCTGGTGCTGATGACCGGCGAGATCGTGCGCATCGGCGGCAAGCATCTCGACGCCGGCGGTTACGATCTCCTCGGCATCATCACCGGCTCCGAGGGGCTGCTCGGTGTCGTCACCGAGATCACCGTGCGCATCCTGAAAAAACCGGATGGCGCGCGCGCCGTGCTGGTCGGTTTCGCCTCATCCGAGGACGCCGGCGAGTGCGTGGGCAAAATCATCGGCGCCGGCATAATCCCTGGCGGCATGGAAATGATGGATCGCCCGGCGATCCATGCCGCCGAGGAGTTCGTGCATGCAGGATACCCGCTCGACGTCGAGGCGTTGCTGATCGTCGAGGTCGACGGTCCGCAGGCGGAGGTTGATCATCTGATCGCGCGTATCGAAGCGATCGCAAAATCCTGCCGCGCCGTGACCTGCCGCGTCTCGAACTCCGAGACGGAGCGGCTTCTGTTCTGGGCTGGCCGCAAGGCGGCGTTCCCGGCAGTGGGCCGCATCTCGCCTGACTATTACTGCATGGACGGCACGATCCCGCGGGCGCGGCTGCCGCAGGTGCTCAAGCGCATGCGCGAGTTGTCGCAGGCCTACGGGCTTGCCGTCGCCAATGTCTTCCATGCCGGGGACGGCAATCTCCACCCGCTCATTCTCTACGACGCCAATAAGCCGGGCGAGCTCGAACGCACGGAGAAATTCGGCGCCGACATTCTCAAGCTTTGTGTCGAGGTGGGCGGCGTCCTCACCGGCGAGCATGGCGTGGGCGTGGAGAAGCGCGATCTGATGCCGGCTATGTTCTCCGAGACCGATCTCAAGCAGCAGCAACGGCTCAAATGCGCGTTCGACGCAAAGGGCCTGCTCAATCCGGGCAAGGTGTTTCCGACCTTGCACCGCTGCGCCGAACTCGGTCGCATGCACGTCCACGCCGGGCGGGTCGCATTTCCGGACATTCCGAGATTCTGACCCGCCGATGGCCGACACGCTGCGACCTCGCGATGCCAAAGATGTCGAGGCGGCGGTGCAATCGGCGCTGGCCGGCGGCAAAACGGTGGAGATCGTTGGCCACGGCTCCAAGCGCGCCATCGGCCGTCCGGCGCAAACCGACCTCACCCTCGATTTATTCGCGCTCGCCGGGGTGACCCTGTACGAGCCCGACGAGCTCGTGCTCTCGGCAAAGGCCGGCACGCCGCTCGCCGAGATCGAAACGCTGCTCGCGGCCAATAACCAGCAGCTTGCGTTCGAACCAATGGATTATGCGGCCGTCCTCGGCGGAGTGGCCGGACGCGGTACGATCGGCGGAGCGCTGGCGGCCAATATTTCCGGCCCGCGCCGGATCAAGGCCGGCGCCGCACGCGATCATTTCCTCGGGCTATCCGCGGTATCCGGCCGCGGCGAAAGTTTCAAATCCGGCGGCCGGGTGGTCAAGAACGTCACCGGCTACGATCTCTGCAAACTGGTGGCAGGCTCCTGGGGCACGCTTTGCGCGATGACCGACGTGACGATCAAAGTGCTGCCGCGGCCCGAGACCGAGCAGACGTTGTTGATCCGCGGGCTTGAGCCGCCGCAGGCGGTTAAGGCCATGAGCAGCGCCATGGGATCATCCTGCGACGTGTCGGGTGCCGCGCACCTGCCGGCAGATGTCGCCACCCGCATCGCGGCGAAGGAGATCGCGGGGGATGCCGTCACGGCGCTGCGGCTTGAAGGTTTTTCGCCCTCGGTGGCCGAGCGCAAGCGCATGCTCGAGGTGCTGATGAAGCCGTTCGGCGAGGTCGCCAGCGCAGACGCGCCGCTATCGCGCAGCTTGTGGTCGGCGATCCGCGACGCCACTCCCTTTGCGGCGCGTCGATCGCCTCTCTCGCGAGAAGACGAGCGGCCGCTCTGGCGCATCTCGACCGCGCCGAGCCGCGGCGCCGAGCTTGCCGCTATGATCGCCGGTGGCGCGCAGGCGCAGATGTTCTACGATTGGGCCGGCGGTCTGATCTGGGTGATGCTCGACGTCGGCAATGACGCAGGCGCGGCGCTCATCCGTCACGCGGTGGCCGCAACCGGGGGGCACGCGACACTGGTCCGCGCGCCGGCCTCCATGCGCGCGGCGATGGACGTTTTTACGCCCCAGGATGCGGCGCTTACCGCGTTGACCAAGCGGGTGAAGGAAGGCTTCGATCCGCAAGGCGTGCTCAATCCAGGGCGGATGTGGGCCGGCATGTGACCGATGCAAACGAGCTTTACCCTCGCGCAGCTCGCTGACCCGAACATCGCGGAAGCGGACCGCATCCTGCGCGCTTGCGTGCACTGCGGATTCTGCACCGCGACCTGCCCGACTTACGTGCTGCTCGGCGATGAGCTCGATTCGCCGCGCGGACGCATCTACCTGATCAAAGACATGCTGGAGCACGACCGACCGGCCACCGCCGAGGTCGTCAAGCACATCGACCGCTGCCTGTCGTGCCTGGCTTGTATGACCACCTGTCCCTCGGGCGTGCATTACATGCATCTCGTCGATCACGCCCGCGTCCATATCGAGCGCACCTATGCGCGGCCGCGCGTCGATCGCATGCTGCGAGCGCTCATCGCCCGCATCCTGCCGAACAATCGCCGTCTGCGCCGGATGCTGGGCGCGGCGCGGTTGGGCAAACCGTTCGCGGGTCTGTTTGCGGCGCTGGGATTGGCGCCGGTCGCGGCCATGCTGCGATTGGCGCCGGCGCGGCTCCCGGCGAAGTCAGCCGCGCACGGCAAGGGCCGCTTCCCGGCCGCCGGTTCCCGTCGCGGCCGGGTGGCGCTGCTGACCGGCTGCGTCAGCCCCGTGGTCGCCCCCTCGATCAACGCGGCCGCGATCCGCCTTCTCACGCGCCACGGCATCGAGGTGGTGGTGGCCGATGAGGGCTGTTGCGGCTCCCTCGTCCACCACATGGGAGGCGAAGAGGCGGCACTCGCGGCCGCCCGCCGTCAGATCGATGCATGGACGGCGGAGATCGAGGGCCTCGATGCCATCCTGGTCACCGCCTCGGGATGCGGCACCACGGTGAAGGATTACGGCTATATGCTTCGCAACGACAAGGTGTATGCGGATAAGGCAATCCGCGTGTCGCGGCTCGCCAGGGATATCAGCGAGTATCTCAGCGGGCTCGATCTGTCGTCCCGGCGTGGTTCCACTGGGCTTGTCGTTGCCTACCATTCGGCCTGCTCGCTCCAGCACGGGCAGAAAATTTCTCACGCGCCGAAAGAATTGCTTTGCAAGATCGGTTTCGTGGTGAAAGATGTACCGGAAGGACATCTATGCTGCGGTTCGGCCGGCACCTACAACATTCTCCAGCCTAAGCTTGCGAGGAGGTTGCGCGCGCGTAAAGTCGGGAATATCGAAAAGCTCAAGCCCGATGTGATCGCCGCCGGCAATCTCGGCTGCATGATGCAGATCGCTGCGGGCACCGTGATCCCGGTGGTCCACACCGTCGAGTTGATCGACTGGGCGACCGGAGGCCCCGAACCCGAGGCGCTCGCCGGGAAGCGGGGGTCCAGCGCGGCGGTGACGTCCGTCGCGCCGGCAAAGTAACAGTAGCGAAGCCGCAAAAGATCGGGAGGCGATCGATGGCGAAGAAAGCGAAGAAGGCGAAGTCGAAGACGAAAAAGAAGCGGAAGTCGGCAAGAAAAGCCGCGCCGGCCCGCAAAAAGAAGCGCGTCGCGGCGAAGAAGAGCGCCAAAAGGGCAAAGCCGAAGGCCAAGGCTGCTCCGAAGCCCGCTCCGAAGCCCGCTCCCGCGCCGGCTCCGGCGCCCTCTTACACTCCTCCCTCATGGCCGCCGACGGGTGGTACGGGGGGCGGCGGTACGGGCGGCGGCACGTCCTTCTAAAATCCCTGCGACACGGGTCTAGGTGCCGATTGGCTCGCTACGACCGAGCGAGCCAATCGTGCTGGCCGCTGAACGCAACTGCCAGCGCGTCGCTGCACCGGCGCAGCCGCCGCGCGGTCGGTCCTGATTGCATGGGGATGGCGGGCGCAATAGCATGCCCGGCAAGAAGGATGAACGCTCTCCTTCTTTCCATCCAACGCGGAGGAGGTTCGCTATGCCGGCGACTTACAACATCCTGATCATGGGGGCGTCCTACGGGTCGCTGCTGGCCTCCAAGCTGCTGTTCGGCGGTCATCAGGTGAAGCTGGTGTGCCTGCCGGCGGAGGCGGACTTGATCAATGCCGAGGGTTTCCGCGTGCGCTTGCCGGTGAAGGGCCGCAAGGAGCCCGTCGAGATCGACTCGCGCAAGCTCCCGGGCAAAGTCTCCGCGGCCGGCCCGGCCGACGTCACTCCAACCGAGTACGATCTCGTCGGTCTGGCGATGCAGGAGCCGCAGTATCGTTCTCCCGGCGTGCGGCAACTGCTCGATGCCGTGGCGCGATCCAAGGTGCCGTGCATGTCGATCATGAACATGCCGCCGCTCCCTTACCTCAAACGCATCCCGGGGCTGAACACCGACCCGTTGAAGGTGGCCTATACCGACCCCAGCGTGTGGGACAGCTTCGATCCCGCGTTCTTGACCCTGTGCAGCCCTGACCCGCAGGCGATCCGGCCGCCCAACGAAAAGGTCAACGTGCTGCAAGTCACATTGCCCACCAACTTCAAGGTCGCGCGCTTCGATTCCGAGGAGCACACCAACATTCTCCGTCGGCTGCAGGACGACATCGAGGCGGTGCGGTTCGACACCGGTGACGGCAAGATCGAACTGCCGGTGAAGCTGAAGGTGCATGAATCCATTTTCGTACCGCTGGCGAAATGGGCGATGTTGCTGACCGGCAACTATCGCTGCGTCACCGAGGACGGCGCGATCGACATCAAGGATGCGGTGCATCGCGACATCGAGACGTCGCGGGCGGTCTACAATTTCGTGGTCGACCTCTGCGTCAAGCTTGGCGCCAATCGGGACGATCTGGTGCCGTTCGAGAAATACGCGGCGGCGGCGCAGAGCCTCACGCGCCCCTCATCCGCCGCGCGCGCGCTCAACAACGGGGTGCCGAACATCGAACGCGCGGACAAGCTGGTGCAGGCGATCGCGGCGCAGAAGGGCCTACGCAACGCCACCATCGATGCGACCGTGACGTTGGTCGACGCGCGGCTCGAAGCCAACCGCAAAAAGGCGGCCGCGGCCTGAAAGGGCAAATCTCGTCGCTGCGAGGCCGGCGTTGCTTGTGGCCTTGGTCGGAGGTGTCCGACCGAGGCCGCCGCATTGTGTTCCACGCGCAACAGTCCGATTCTTTCGATCAAAAACGATCGGATTCGCCTAAAAATGCAGCAATTGCTGCCGAATTCTGCCTTCTCACGTTTCCAAGCGCGTTGTTAGGTGCAGTGGCGCGACGACGGGGACAAGGTCGCGTTCGACGAAACAGCACCGCCGCCGGGTGGCGTAACAGTTGAGAGGGGCAGCAAATGAAAAAGTTTATCTTATCCGCGGTTGCCGCCGTCGCGCTTGCGACGCCGGCGCTGGCGGCCGACATGAAGGTCAAGGCGGCTGCGCCGGCGGCGCCATACAATCCGTGGGACGTCGCTTTCGGCGCCGGCATCACGTCGGACTACATCTTCCGCGGCATCACCCAATCCAATCACAAGCCATCGGTCGCCGCCTATTTCGAGCCGCGCTACAACGTCACCAAGGATCTGCAACTCTATGCCGGCATCGCGGGCGAGAGCATCTCGTTCCCGAACCGCGCGGCCGCCGAGATCGACGGGTTTGCGGGCATCCGGCCCACCTTCGGTCCGCTCGCGCTCGATTTCGGCGCTTGGTACTACTGGTATCCGGGCGGGCAGTGCTTCAACGGCAGCCTCAACCCGGTGTTCGGCACCGACTGCCTTGCCAATGGTTATCTGCCGATCAACGGCAACGTCATCAAGAAGGACCTGAGCTTCGTAGAGGGCTACGCCAAGGCCAACTACACCGTGAATGACCAGTTCTCGTTCGGTGGCGCGGTGTACTACTCGCCCTCGGTGCTCAATTCCGGCGCTCCAGGCACCTATGTGGCGGGCGGTGCGAAGTTCACCGCGCCGAGCGCCGCCATGCCCGAGGGCTGGGGCCTCTTCCTGTCGGGCGAGGCCGGCCACTGGTACCTTGGCACGAGCGACAACTTCTACTGCACACAGGTCAACGCTGCGGCCTGCACGCAGCCGTATCCGAATGGCATTCCGTACCGCAGTTACACCACGTGGAACGTCGGCTTCGGCATCACCAAAAGCGTGTTCACGCTCGACTTCCGCTATTACGACACCGACCTGAACAAGGGCGACTGCAACGCCTTCACGAGCGACCACACGGCGACCTTCACGGCGAGCTTCACCCCGATCAATCCGGGTGGGTTCGGCTCCAACTGGTGCAGCGCCAGCTTCGTCGTGACCGGCAAGTTCGATCTAACGGCGATGGCCAATCTGAAATAATTGGCTGGGACAATATCTGTGGGCGGCGGCCCTCTGGGCCGCCGCTCATTGCTTTCTGCGAGCGAGGCCGGCGGTCGAACCGCGTTAAAGAAGTCCGGCGTATTTCGCTGTCTTACTCCGCCGCCGGCGCAAGCGCGGCCTGTCGCAGGCGGCTGATCTCGCCATCACGCTCCAGCACGAGACCGCGACGGTGAAATGCGGCGAGCGTCGAGCGATGGCCGATCGATACGATCGCGGCGCGCTTGAGCCGTGCGTTGAGGAGACGGTAGAGCGCGGCTTCCGCTGCTTCGTCGAGTGAGGCGGTCGCCTCGTCGAGAAAAAGATAATCCGGCGCCTGAAGGATGGCGCGGGCAATACCGAGACGCTGCTGCTCGCCGAGCGAGAGCATTCGATTCCAATGCGCCTCCTCGTCCAGGCGCTCGGCGAGCGCAGGTAGCCCGACGGCGCTAATGACCTCGCGCAAGGCCGCGGTATTGAAGGTCCCGGGCTCGGCCGGGTAACTCACCGCGGCCGCCAGCGTGCCGATCGGAAAATAGGGTCGCTGCGGCAGCGCCATCACTTTGGCTCCCTTGGGCACTCTTATCGTGCCGGCGCCGAACGGCCAGGTACCCCCGATCGCCCGGAACAAGGTCGATTTGCCGGCGCCGGAGGGACCGGTGAGCAGCACCCGCTCGCCCGCCGAGATGACGAGGTCGTTGGCGGCGACCAGCGCGGTCCCGTGCGGCAGCCGCACTAGGAGCTCGTCGACTTCGACGCGGTTCGCGCCCTCGCGCTCCGACACCTTGATCGCCGGCGTTGTGCTTGCCGCCGCCTGCGCCCGTTCCACGGCGATGTTGAAGCCGTCGAGCCGCGCGATCACCGCCCGCCACTCCGCGAGCTGCCGGTAGGCAGTGACGAAAAACGACAGCGCGCCCTGCACGCTGGTGAAGGCGGAGGCAGTTTGCATCAGTCCGCCGAGCTGCACCGCGCCGGCAAAGTAGGCGGGACTGATCACGACGAAGGGAAAGACGATGGAAACTTGCGCGTATCCCGAGGTGAGGAACGTCAGTTTCTTGGTCCGCTGCATGATGAGGAAAAAATTGCCGACAACATACCCGAAACGATCGAGCAGCCGCTCCCGCTCGGCGCTTTCTCCACCGAGCAGCGCGATCTGCTCGGAGTTCTCCCGCACCCGAACGAGATTGAAACGGAAGTCGGCCTCGAACCGCTGCTGGCGGAAATTGAGCGAGACCAGCGGCCAACCGATGAGATGGGTGAGCGCGGTCCCCACCACGGCATAGAGCAGCGCCGCCCATACCAGATAGCCGGGAATGGTAAAGCTCGCGCCGAACAGGTGAAGCGGGGCGGCCGCCGAGAGCGCCCACAGGATCACGACGAAGGAGCACAGCGTGACGATTGCGCTGAGCAATCCAACGCTAATCGACAGCGTGCGGTCGATGAACATATTGATGTCCTCGGCAATGCGCTGGTCGGGATTGTCGGCGGCGTCGCCGAGGAGCTGCATGCGGTAATGATTGCCGCCGGCCAGCCAATGCTCGAGATATTGCCGCGTCATCCAGCGCCGCCATCGGATCTGCAGCCATTGGTTGAGGTAAAGTTGATAGACCGCGAGCACGATATAGCTCGCCGCCAAGACGCAGAAAAAGCCGAGCTCATGGACAAACGCGTCCCAATTGCGCTCCTGCAGCGCGTTGTAAAAACGGTTGTTCCACTGATTGAGCATGACGTTGATCGCCACGATCGAGAGCTCGATCGCGATCACGGTGCCCAGGAGCACGCGGCCGGCCCAGCGGTCCTCGGAAAAGAAATACGGGCGGGCTAGCCGAAAGATGGTGGCGAGCGTCGAAACAAGGCGTGACACGGGGTTTCTCCTGGCTGCCGGCAGCGCAAAATTGCAGTCGCGACTTATGGCTCAGCCGATCAATCCGGCCTGAATTAGGCGCTAGCGTCCCGTTCAGGGGGGACCCATGCCTCCGATTGGCCGCCGCCATTTTGGATTTTACCACAGGGGAGACGCCCCAACCCCAGGCCGAACGCTGCGCTGGTGTCGAGCTACCCAGCGGTTCAGGCGTGTAATTGTTAACTTTGCGACCTGCACTTGACGGGGGCGAGACAATTCGATCCTTGTGCGGGCCGATATCACCCCCTACAACCTGTGCTGCCGGAATAGGCGCCAGTCGGGCGGGTTAATCGCCACAAGAAGAACGTCATCTCCGCTTTTGAGCCAGGGAGGAAGTAATGCCGAATAAGTCTCCATCTGCCGCAGCCACGCGCCGCAAGTTCCTCAAAGGAGCTGCGCTGGCGACTGCCGCGAGCGTAGCGGCCCCGAGCGTCGCGAAGGCGCAGGGCCCGATCAACATGCGCTGGCAGAGCACGTGGCCGTCGAAGGATATCTTTCACGAATACGCGCTCGATTACGCCAAGAAAGTCAACGACATGACTGGCGGCGACCTCAAGATCGAGGTGCTGCCCGCCGGGGCCGTGGTGCCCGCCTTCCAACTGCTCGATGCGGTGTCCAAAGGCGTGCTCGACGGCGGCCACGGCGTGCTCGTTTATCACTACGGAAAGCAAACGGCGTTGGCGCTGTGGGGGTCGGGTCCGGGCTATGCGATGGACGCCAACATGCTGCTGGCTTGGCACAAGTACGGCGGCGGCAAGGAATTGCTCAACAAGCTCTACACGTCGATCGGCGCGAATGTCGTCTCTTTCCCGTACGCACCGATGCCAACGCAGCCGCTCGGTTGGTACAAAAAGCCGATCACGAAGCCGGACGACTTCAAAGGTCTCAAGTTCCGCACCGTCGGCATTTCCATTGACGTGTTCCAGGGCATGGGCGCCGCGGTGAACGCGCTGCCCGGCGGCGAGATCGTTGCGGCCATGGACCGCGGCCTCATTGAGGCGGCCGAGTTCAATAACGCGACTTCCGATCGTGTGCTCGGCTTCGCCGACGTCTCGAAGACCTGCATGCTGCAGAGCTATCACCAGAATGCTGAACAGCTGGAGATCACGTTCAACAAGACGAAGTATGACGGCTTGCCTGATAAATTGAAGGCAATCATCGCCAATGCGGTCGAGGCCGCGTCCCAAGACATGCAGTGGAAAGCCATCGACCGCTACTCGAAGGATTACATCGAGCTGCAGACGAAGGACAACGTGAAGTTCTACAAAACACCCGACTCCGTGCTCAAACGGCAGCTCGAGATCTTCGACGAGGTGGCAAAGAAAAAGGCGGCGGAAAACCCGCTGTTCAAGGAGATCATCGAATCGCAGCTCGCATTTGCCAAGCGGGCCACGCAGTGGGAGCAAGATACCGTTGTAAGCCGGAAGATGGTGTTCGATCACTACTTCGGACCGAATGCCAAGAAGCCGATCTGACGACGCGCTGAAACCGGCAAAGCACCATTCGGCGAAGCAACCGGATGGTGCTTTGTTATTCTCAATTTCACGTCTCACTTAGCGGCGGCAATGGATGAACGTCCAAGGCATCCTGCACGCGATTGACGGCATCAGCACTTGGGTCGGCAAAACCGCGGCGTGGCTGATCATCGCGCTGATGACCGTTGTTTGTGTCGAAGTCTTCAAGCGCTACATCCTGAACGCGCCCACGGCGTGGATATTCGACCTCGATAACATGCTCTACGGCACGCTGTTCATGCTGGCGGGCGCCTACACGTTGGCGCAAAACGCGCATGTCCGCGGCGACTTCCTGTACAGCTCGATGCGGCCGCGGATGCAGGCCGGTCTCGATCTGGTGCTGTATATCGTCTTCTTCATTCCTGGAATCGCCGCGCTCATTTATTCCGGATATGTTTTCGCGGCGGAATCTTGGGCCATCGGCGAGCATTCGACCGTGACGGCGGAGGGCCCGCCGGTCTACCAGTTCAAGGCGATGATTCCGGTGGCTGGGGTGCTGGTGATGCTCCAGGGCGCCGCCGAGATCGTGCGCTGCATCGTCTGTCTCAGGACCGGAGAGTGGCCGAGCCGCCTCAAGGACGTCGCGGAGATCGACGTCGTGGAGGAGCAGCTCGCGCACAGCGAATTCGTCGACGAAGAAGCGCGCAAAATCGCTATCGAGCGCGCGCATGAAATCGACGAGACCGCGCGCCAGCGCGGAATGGGGGGAGACCTCAACACATGAGCGACCCCGCCCTCGGGCTCACGATGCTCATGCTCATCGTGGTCGTGATCATGATGGGCTTCCCGACGGCATTTACGCTCATGGGCCTCGGGATGTTCTTCGGTTTCATCGCTTTCTACGATCCAACGCAACACTTCACCGAAAACCGGGTCTTCGATCTGATGGTCCAGCGCACCTACGGCGCGATGACCAATGACGTGCTGATCTCCATCCCGCTGTTCGTGCTGATGGGCTACGTGATGGAGCGCGGTGCGCTCGTAGACAAGATGTTCTACTCGATTCAGCTCGCGTTCCGCCGCGTGCCGGCGTCGCTTGCGGTCGCGACGCTGATTGTGTGCACGTTCTGGGGCATCGCCAGCGGCCTCGTCGGCGCGGTCGTGGTGCTGATGGGCGTCATCGCCTTCAACCCCATGCTGCGTGCGGGCTATGACGTGAAGCTCGCGTCGGGAGTGATCACGGCTGGCGGCACGCTGGGTATTTTGATTCCGCCGTCGGTGATGATCATCGTCTACGCGGCGGTGGCCGGGCAGTCGGTGGTGAAGCTCTACGCGGCCGCGATGTTTCCTGGATTCTTTTTGTCGCTGCTCTATCTCATCTACATCGTCGGTTGGGCGATGATCAATCCGAAGATCGCTCCGCCGCTGTCGGAAGAGCTGACCCGGGTGCCCGTGCCGGCCTGGATGCGAAAATTTCAATCGGCGTATTCGGGTAACATGTTGGTTGGGCTCACTTCCGCGTTGTTCTCGCCGTCCCGCGCCGTAGCAATCGAGGCAGAGAAAGAACGCGTCACCTACTGGATGCTGCTCAAGGATTTTTGTGTCGCACTTGTCCCGTTTGCTTTGGTCGCTGGCACGCTCTGGCTGGCGTGGTGGTATGTCGTCATCCATCAGCAGGCGGCCGCCGAGGCCGCCGTGTCGGGCGTACAACAGCTGGGAAGTCCGGGACTCAGCGGCCCCGCGGCCGCACCTGCCGAACAGGGACCACCGGAAGGCTTTTATCTTTGGTTCGGCCTCTGCGCGGTCGCCGGAGCGCTGATGATCGTGCGCTATTACTGGAGAATGGACGCCGATCGGTTCGTGGTCCTGAAGCTTCTGACCTCGTCGGTGATGCCGCTCGGCATTCTCACGGTCGTCGTGCTCGGTGTCATCTTGTTCGGCATCACGACGGCGACGGAGTCCGCCGGAGTCGGCGCCGCCGGCGCCTTCCTGCTGGCCGTCCAGGCGAGGACGCTCGATTGGAAACGCACCAAGGAGGCGGTGTTCCTGACGGCGAAGACCACCGCCATGGTGTGCTGGCTGTTCGTTGGCTCGGCGCTGTTCTCGGGGGTCTTCGCAATCCTCGGCGGGCAGGCGCTGGTCGAGCAATGGGTGCTGTCGCTCAATATGACGCCCGTGCAGTTCATGATCCTGTCGCAGGCGATCATTTTCGTACTCGGATGGCCGCTGGAATGGACCGAGATCATCGTCATCTTCGTGCCGATCTTCCTGCCGCTGCTCAAGCACTTCAACATCGACCCCGTGTTGTGGGGCGTGCTGGTGTTCGTGAACCTGCAGGCGGCATTTCTTTCGCCGCCGGTTGCGATGTCGGCGTTCTATCTCAAAGGCGTCTCGCCGCCCCACGTTACCCTCAACCAGATCTTCAACGGCATGATGCCGTACATGGTCGTGATCATCGTTTGCATGGTGATCATGTATCTGTGGCCGGGGATGACGCTTTGGCTGCCGAACTATCTCTACGGTGGGTGACGCCTGAAGGCGCCGGGCCAGGACGGCTATGGCCGACGAACTCGTCAACCTGACTGCAAGCGAGGCGGCCGCGGAAATCGCCTGCGGCGCGGTTTCGGCCGAGGACTATACCCGCGCCTGCCTGGAGCGCATTGAAGCGCTTGATGGCGAGATCAAAGCGTTCGTCCATCTCGACCGCGACCATGCGCTGGCCCAGGCCCGCAGGCTCGACGAACACCGCAAGGAGGGCCACGCGCTCGGGCGCTTGCACGGCATTCCCGTCGCCATCAAGGACATCTTCGACACCGCGGATTACCCGACCGAGTACGGCTCCTCGATCGGCGCCGGCCGCCGGCCTCGCGACGACGCCACCGTGGTGGCGAAATTGCGTGCCGCCGGCGCGGTCATCATCGGCAAAACCGTGACGACCGAGTTCGCGTATTACCATCCAGGCGTTACGTGCAATCCGCATGACCACGCCCGGACGCCGGGCGGCTCATCGTCGGGATCGGCCGCGGCGGTCGCCGCGCATATGGTCCCGCTGGCGCTCGGCAGCCAGACCAACGGATCGGTCATCCGCCCGGCCGCCTTCTGCGGCGTGTTTGCGATTAAACCAAGCCACGGACTCGTCTCCCGCGCCGGCGTGCTGCCGCTATCGCGCAAGCTCGACCATATCGGGGCCTTCGCGCGTTCGCTTGCCGACCTCGCGCTGATCCTCGAGGTCATCGCCGGCCAAGATCCGGGCGACCCCGACACCGGGCCGTTCGCGGCCCCGGATTTCCGCAGACTCCAGCGCGAGCCGCCGCCGTTGCCGCCGCGGTTTGCTTTCGTGCGCACGCCGATGTGGGACAAGGCCGACGCCGAGACCAAGGCGGCGTTCGAAGAACTCGCGGCGACGCTCGCTTCGGCAATCGAGGCCGTTGATCTTCCGCAGTCTTGGGCCGAAGCCTGGGAGATCCATCGCACCATCATGGCGACCGACATGGCGCACAACCTTGCGCTATGGGTCGCACGCGGCGAGCCGAGCGAAGCATTGCGCAAGCTTCTGGCGCATGGCCGCAGCGTGGCCGCGGTCCACTATCTGGACGCATTGGCCAAGGTGCCGCGCTATACCGCGAGCCTGGGCGAAATCTTCGATGTCTACGACGCCATCCTGACGCCGGCGGCTCCCGGCGTTGCGCCCAAAGGGCTCGGCTCTACCGGCGATCCGGTGTTCTGCACCCTGTGGACCTTGACCGGCTTGCCGGCCTTGTCGTTGCCGCTGTTCGCAGGCGAGGACGGTCTCCCGCTCGCCGCGCAGCTCGTCGGCCCGCCCGGCCGCGATGGCCGTCTCTTGCGCACGGCAACCGCGCTGATCGAGGCGCTGGCCGCGGCGCAGAAGAGTCCTCGCCGCTCGCGCGCCCGAGGTTGATCGATCAGGGCTCGCAGCAAGTCTAGATCGTCATTCCGGGGCGCTCGGGACCCGGAATGACAGGTGGGATATTGCCACTGCGTTCACGCCGCCTTGGGTGGCGCGCCCAAATTTTCCGCGAAGAAGGCGAGCGTGCGGCTCCAGGCGAGATCGGCAGCCGCCTTGTTGTAGCGCGCGGCGCCGGTGTCGTTGTTGAAGGCGTGCTGGGTGCCCGGATAAATGTAGATTGTGTATTTCTTGTTGTTGGCTTTCAGCGCCGCCTCATAGGCGGCGATGCCCTTGTTGATGTTCTCGTCAGTCTCGGCATATTGCAGAAGCAGCGGCGCCTTGATCGCCGGCACCATCTCGGCGGGGATCTGCACGCCGTAGTACGGCACGGCCGCCGCGAGATCGGGACTGCCTGCCGCCATTCGATTGACGACACCGCCGCCGAAGCAGAAGCCGACCGCGCCGACCTTGCCGGTCGACTCCGCGTGCTTCTGTATGAACGGGACGGCGGCGAGAGCCGCCGCGATCATGTCCTCGCGCTCGGTCTTGGCGTGAAGCTCGCGCGCCTTATCCTCCTCGCTCGGCGTGCCGCCGTTCACCGAGAGCAGGTCGGGAGCCAAGGCGAGATAGCCCTCGACGGCGAGCCGGCGCGCCACGTCCTCGATGTGCGGGTTGAGGCCGCGGTTCTCGTGGATCACGATGACGACGGGCCGTTTGCCCCCGGCTTTGCCGCGCACCAGATAGCCGTTGATCTTTCCTTTCGGCGAATCGTAGCTGACGCGTTCGGTTGCGAGCCGGCCGTCGTCCGCAGCCACGATCGCGGCGCGCGCGTAGTCGTTCTGCAACAGCGGCAACAGCGCGGCGGCGGCGGCCGTCGAACCCGCAAGCTCGGCCAGCCGGTCGAGAAACTCGCGCCGGTTCATGCCGCCATGGGTGAAGCGGTCGTAGAGATTGATGATTTTCTGGTCCACGGATGTTCCTCCCTTTTCCTCATTGGATCATAGCATGGCGGCGGATTGTTTGCGTGCCGATGGCGGGAAGGCGTTGTGGCACGGCCGGAGCGGACATGTCATGGGGCGCATGCTTGCCGGCGGCGTCTTGTCGCTGTTCTTGATAAAGGCATGAAGCGGCACCATCATCTGCCCGTTGGACTGCCGATCAAAGTCCGCGATTCCTCGAATGCCCACATGTCGATTTCGCGCCGCGATTTCCTCAACGGAGTAGCCTTGACCATCGCCGCTGGCCTCACTCCGGCGGCGCAGATCGCGGCCGAGCCCTTCCGCTATCCTCCCGCGCTCACCGGATTGCGCGGACAGCACCCGGGTTCGTTCGAGACCGCGCACACGCAAGCACGCGACCCCACGCGCTTCAAACTCGACGATCTGCCGGTCGAGGAGCGTTACGATCTCGTCGTTGTCGGCGGCGGCATCAGCGGCCTGGCCGCCGCCTTCTTCTATCGCCGCGCCGCCGGGCCATCCGCACGCGTCCTCGTCCTCGACAACCACGATGATTTCGGCGGCCACGCAAAACGCAACGAGTTCACGCTCGACGGCCGTCTCGTGATCGGCTACGGCGGCAGCGAATCGATCGATTCTCCCAAGACCCAGTACAGCGAGGTCGCAAAAGGGCTTCTGCGCGACCTCGGCGTCGAGATCGAGCGGTTCGAAACCGCCTTCGACCGCAAGTTCTATTCGTCGCTGGGGCTTTCGCGCGGCCTCTTCTTTGCGCGCGAGGCCTTCGGCCGCGATGTGCTGGTGGCAGGCGAACCGCCGAGCGGGCGGACCGATGAGGTCACGCGCCGGATCGCCAACGCCAAGCCAATCGCCGAGTTCGTGGCCGGCTTTCCGATTTCGCCCGCGAGCCAGGCGCAGCTGCTCGCGCTCTACGACGGCGCGCGCGATCCCCTCCGCGGCAAGACCGCGGAGGAGAAGCTGGAAATCCTCAAGCGCACGAGTTACCGCGATTACCTGACCAGAATACGCGGCTGCAGCGACGAGGTGGCGAACTGCTTTCAGGGGCGCACCCTCGGCTTCTTTGGCCTGGGATGCGATGCGGTGCCGGCGGCCGACGCCCGCGAATTGGGTTATCCGGGCTTCGACGGCTTGGGCCTGCCGGAAGGCCTCTCCGCGCGGGAGCCCTACATTTATCACTTCCCCGACGGCAACGCCTCGCTCGCTCGGCTTTTGGTGCGTTCGCTCTTGCCCGATGTCGCGTCCGGCCACACGATGGACGACGTCGTGCTGGCGGCGTTCGATTACGACAAGCTCGACCGCGATGAACAGGCCGTGCGCATTCGACTCGACTCGACCTGCGTCGATGTCCGCAATGCCGGCGAGAGCGCACTGGTCGGCTATGTGCGCGCGGGGACGCCGCACCGAGTCGAGGCCAAGCACGTCGTGCTCGCCTGCTTCCATATGGTGATTCCGCACATCATGCCGGAGCTGTCGGCGTCGCAACGCGACGCGCTTGCGCACAACGTCAAAACGCCGCTCGTCTATACCAACGTGCTCGTGCGCGACTGGCGGCCATGGGTGCAGCTCGGCGTGCACGACATCTCCGCGCCCATGTCGTTTCACAGCCGGCTAAAGCTCGATTTTCCGGTCAGCCTCGGCGGCTACCGCCATTCGCGCGATCCCTCCGAGCCGATCTGCCTCCACCTCGTTCACGTTCCCGGCGCCCCCAACCTCGGCCTCGACGCGCGCACGCAGTTTCGCATCGGGCAGGCACGGCTGCTCGACATGACCTTTGCGGACTTCGAAGACAAAATCCGCGACGAACTCGACCGCATGCTCGGGCCGGGCGGATTCTCCAGCGCGCGCGACATCGCGGCGATCACGGTCAACCGCTGGCCGCACGGCTATGGCTATGTGGCGAACTCGCTTTACGACGAGGACGATTATGAGAGCGTGCTCGCGCGGGCCCGGCAAAAGGTTGGACGCGTCGCCATCGCCAATTCCGACGCGGGCGGCGACGCCTATGCGCATCTCGCAATCGCTCAAGCCGCGCGCGCGGTCGCGGAGCTGACGGGGTGAAGCAGATGGATTCCGTGGCAACGACAATGAGCAATCGAAGCGACGCTGTGGGTACGCTGCCGCAGCGCGTGCGGCGTGATTTCTCCGATGTCGATTATGACGAGGCGATGCGGCGCGCGCGCGAGATGGTGCCGATCTTAAGCGAGCGCGCCCAGCGCGCCGAGGATGCGCGCATGCTCATTCGCGACAACGAGCAACTCCTGCACGAGAGCGGCTTGTTCCGCTTCCACCAGCCCAAACTCTTCGGCGGCATGGAGCTTGACTTCGTGGCCGTCGTCGACATCCCGGCGGAGCTTGCGCGCGGCTGTCCGTCGACCGCCTGGAGCGTGGGGAACGTGGCCTGCCATCACTGGATCCTCGGCTACTACGAGCCCGAGACGCAGCGCGAAGTTTGGGACGCCAATCCGGATGCGCTGATCGCCTCCTCGATCGCGCTTGCCGCGGGACGCGGACGCAAGGCGCCGGGTGGGTTCATCGTCAATGGCCGCTGGCCGTTTTCCTCGGCGGTGGACAATTCCGATTGGAATATGCTCGCGGTCACCATCTATGACGACGAGGGAAAAGCGCCCGTCGATTGGCGGCTGTGCCTGGTGCCAAAGTCCGACTACGAGATCATCGACACCTGGTACGCGATGGGCATGGCGGCGACAGGGAGCAAGGACGTCGCGGTCAGCGAGCTGTTCGTGCCGGAGCGGCGGGCGCTGGCGCTCTTGCGTTGCCGCGGCGGACGCGAGCATCCCGGCGCCGCGCTCAACCCCGGTCCGCTGTTTGCCATTCCGCTGGTTGCCGCCTCCAGCCATCCGCTTGCGCCGGCGGCGCTGGGCGCGGCCGAAGGCGCGCTCGAGCTGTTCCTCGCGGCGATGGCGAAGCGGAGCGGAACCTATACCGGCGCGCGGGTGGCGGAGTTCCAGGCCGTGCAGATCAAGGTGGCGCGCGCGCGTTGCTTGATTGATTCGGCCCGCGACCTGCTGCGGCAGTCGGCAGTTGAGTTCCAGGCGGCCGCGGAGCGTAACGAGGTGCCGGAACTCGCGACCAAGTTGCGCTTCCGCGCGCATTCCGCGTTCGCGGTCGGCCAGGCGCGCGAGGCGGTGGAGACGCTGTGGTCCTGCTACGGGGCGCAGGGCCTCTATACCCGCGATCCGCTGCAGCGGCACCTGCGCGACGTGCTCGCCATCAACCAGCACTTCTCGTTCAACTTCGACATCGCCGGCGCCGCCTTTGGCCTGCACGCGCTCGGCGGCCGCTACGCCAACCCGACGATGTGATCGCCGCGCGGACGATCGTCGTGGGCGAGCGGCTGGTGCGACCTGCGCACGCCCCGACCTCACGATTTTTCAAATGCTGCGATCATCATTCAGCTTGACGTAAGTCTTGCCCGCTATGCTCGGGTCAAAGCTCACTCGCGGAGGTTGCCGAAGCGTTCGGCATGTTAGGCCGCGGCATGCGCTCGAATTCGAAAGTTTGCAGGAGAGGCGAGATGGTCCGATTGATCGGTGCGACCATGGCCCTTACGGGGTCATTGCTTTCGGCAAGTCACGCCGAGGTCAGACCCACGAGCGGCGCTCAGCCGGTAAGTGCGGCAAGCGCCGCGCTCATCACCAATTGCTACAAGATGGCGCAAAGAATCGTTCCTCGCATGCGGGAGCGTTCGGCCTGGGTCGTGCGCCATGCCGATCATTGCGTTCGCAGCGGCGGATCGCTCTAGCGGGCTAGTCGGCAGCCCCGGACGTCACGCGCGGACGGAAACGCGCTCCATCGCCGCTTCTTCCTTGAGATTTTCGACGTCGCGGAAGATCGAGGCAACGGCCAGCACCTTGCCGCCGCGGAGATAGCGCACCAAGCAGTCGCGCCCTTGGATGTCGCCTTTGATGTCGAGCTCGTCCCACTTTTCGGCGTGCCCGATGTAATTGATCGGAACGTCGTAGTGCTGGCTCCAGAAGAACGGAACATGGGAAAATCGCTGCCGCTGTCCGAGCATGTTGCGCGCTGCCGTCTGCCCTTGCCGCTCGGCCACCACCCAGTGCTCGATCCGCAGATTCTCGCCGGTATGGGCGTCGGGCCAGCGGGCGATGTCGCCGGCGGCGAAAATCCCCGGCACGCTGGTCTCGAGATACTCGTTCACCGCCACGCCGCGGTCGGTCTTCAGGCCGGCGCGCTCGGCCAATTGGATTCGCGGCCGCACGCCAATGCCGACAACGACGAGCTCGGCAGGCAGCGTGGCGCCGCCCTTGAGCTTGACACTCTTGCTGTCGATCGCTGTCGCGGTCTCCTCGAGATGAAATACGACGCCGTGCTCCTCGTGAATGGCGCGGATGAAGTCGCCGAATTCGCGCCCGAGTATCCGCTCCAACGGCCGGCGCTCGGGCGCCACGACATGAACCTCGATGTCGCGCGTGCGCAGCGCCGCGGCGACCTCGAGTCCGATGAAGCTTGCCCCGACCACGACCGCGCGCCGCGCCGTTTGCGCCTTGGCGATGATGGCGCGTGAATCGCTGAGCGAGCGCAGCACGTGGACGTGCGGCTGATCGGCGCCGGGGATATCAAGACGGACCGGTTCGGCGCCGGTTGCGAGCAAGAGCTTGTCGAACGGCAGGCTTCGCCCGTTTGCCAGCGTCACTTGCCTCGCCTTCGTGTCGATGCCCGTGACCTCGGCACGAAGCTCAAGCTCGATCGATTGCTCCTTGTAGAACTCGGGCGGTCTGAGCGGCATCCAATCTTCCGGCGCGTTTCCGGCGAGATAATCCTTCGAGCAATTGGGTCGGTCGTAGGGGGCCGCGTCGTCGGAGGAGAGCAGCGTAACGGAGCCAGCAAACCCTTCCCGCCGCAGCATCTCGGCCGCGGCGAACCCGGCGGCCCCACCGCCCACGATCACCACCCGCTCGGGCCTTGCGCCCGCACGGCGAGCCTTTGCGGCAGGCTCGATCTTTTCGCGCACGAACACCGTGCCGTTGCGTTCTTCCACGCGCCAGCACGACATCGGGATGAACGCAGGCGCGGCGACCGCCTCGCCGGTGCGCAGGCTGAAACGGGCGTGGTGCCAGGGGCATCGCACGGTGTCGCCAACGATCAATCCCTCCGCAAGCGGGCCGCCGTAGTGCGAGCAGGTCGCGCCGATCGCGAACAATTCGTTGCCGCGGCGCGCGAGCAGCACGGCTTCCTCGCCCACATGCCCAGCGAGCATGCCGCCGTCGGCCACGTCGTCGAGCGGAACCCCGCGCGCAAGATCAGGTCCTTTCGGCTTGGATTGTTCGGCGGCCATGACGCGCTCCCAATAGAAACGAACAACCAACAGCGGGGATTTAGTCCGGTTCCAATGAGGCGTAAGCCTTGTGTCGGTTCTCCGACTTTATCGAAGCAGTGTGAGCGCTCCATCAAAGCCGAAGGGCGCGGCTTTCGCCGCGCCCTTCGTCGTTTCGACGTGTTGTCTGAGCGATTTGGACTTAGAAGTCCATTCCGCCCATGCCGCCGCCGCCCGGCATCGGCGGGGGAGGCGCCTGCTTCTTCGGCGCTTCGGCGACCATGGCCTCGGTCGTCACCAGCAGCCCGGCGACCGACGCCGCATCCTGCAGCGCGGCGCGCACGACCTTGGCGGGATCGACGATGCCGCTGTCGACCAAGTCGACGTAGTCCTCGCTCTGCGCGTCGAAGCCGAAGGTCTCGGATTTGTGTTCCATGATCTTGCCGACCACGATCGAGCCCTCGACGCCTGCGTTCTCGGCGATCTGCCGCGTCGGCGATTCCAGCGCCTTGAGCACGATATTGATGCCGGCTTGCACGTCGGGATTGTCGTCGCTGATCCGGCCAACGGCCTTCTTCGCGCGCAAGAGCGCAACGCCGCCGCCCGGCACGATTCCTTCCTCGACCGCGGCGCGGGTGGCGTTGAGCGCATCCTCGACCCGGTCCTTCTTCTCCTTCACCTCGACCTCGGTGGCGCCGCCGACGCGGATCACCGCGACGCCGCCCGCGAGCTTCGCCAGCCGCTCCTGCAGCTTCTCGCGGTCATAGTCGGAGGTGGTCTCCTCGATCTGCTGCTTGATCTGGCCGACGCGGGCTTCGATATCCTTCTTCTTGCCGGCGCCGTCGACGATCGTGGTCTTCTCCTTCTCGATGATGACCTTCTTGGCGCGGCCGAGCATCGAGGTGGTGACGTTCTCGAGCTTGATGCCGAGATCTTCCGAAATCAGCTGGCCGCCGGTGAGGATCGCGATGTCTTCGAGCATCGCCTTGCGGCGGTCGCCAAAGCCGGGAGCCTTGACGGCGGCAACCTTGAGTCCGCCGCGCAGCTTATTGACGACGAGGGTTGCGAGAGCCTCGCCTTCCACGTCCTCGGCCACGATCAAAAGCGGTTTGCCGGCCTGCACGATCGCCTCGAGCACCGGCAGCATCGCCTGCAGCCCGGAGAGCTTTTTCTCGTGCAGGAGGACGAATGCGTCCTCCAGTTCGGCCACCATCTTCTCGGCATTGGTGATGAAGTAGGGCGAGAGATAGCCGCGGTCGAACTGCATGCCTTCGACGATCTCGACCTCGGTGTCGAGCGCCTTGGCTTCCTCGACCGTGATCACGCCTTCGTTGCCGACTTTCTGCATGGCTTCGGCGATCATCTTGCCGACCTTGGTGTCGCCGTTGGCCGCGAGCGTGCCGACCTGCGCCACCTCGGCGGAGGAGCCGACCTTTTTCGCGCGCTTCTCGATGTCCTTCACCACCGCGTTGACCGCGATGTCGATGCCGCGCTTGAGGTCCATCGGGTTCATGCCGGCGGCCACCGATTTGGCGCCCTCCTTGACGATCGCTTGCGCGAGCACGGTGGCGGTCGTGGTGCCGTCGCCGGCCTGGTCGTTGGTCTTCTGGGCGACCTCGCGCACCATCTGCGCGCCCATATTCTCGAACTTGTCCTCGAGCTCGATTTCCTTGGCGACGGTCACGCCGTCTTTGGTGATGCGGGGCGCGCCGAAGCTCTTGTCGAGCACGACGTTGCGGCCCTTGGGACCGAGCGTCACCTTCACGGCATTGGCCAAGGTATCGACGCCGCGCAACATCTTGTCACGCGCATCGCCGGAAAAGCGGACGTCTTTCGCAGCCATTTCAACTCACTCCATTCGTGTCTGATGTGTCATTGAGTCCCGATCCTGAGGAGCGCCGGAACGGCGCGTCGCGAAGGATGAGACCATCCATGCCCTCGCCCTTCGAGACGCGGGCTTCGCCCGCTCCTCAGCACGAGGTTCGCCGTCACGCGATCACGCCCATGATGTCGGACTCCTTCATGATCAGGAGCTCTTCGCCATCGAGCTTGACCTCGGTGCCGGACCATTTGCCGAACAGCACGCGGTCGCCGGCCTTGACGTCGGGTTTGATGATCTTGCCGGTCTCGTCGCGGCCGCCGGGACCCACGGCGATGACCTCACCCTGCGAGGGCTTCTCCTTGGCGGTATCGGGAATGATGATGCCGCCCTTGGATTTCTCCTCGGCATCGATGCGTCTCACGACCACGCGGTCGTGCAGGGGGCGGAACTTGGTTTTGGCCATACTCTCCTCGCGGGCGCTGGAGTTAAGTGCCTGAGAAATCAGGCGGATTCTGGGGCGAATAGCACTCCCCCTCAGAGAGTGCCAAGCGCCGGGACACATAGGGATTCAGGCTAGGACTGTCAAGGAAGGACACGTTTACGCGGCGCCGGGAGCTCTCCCCGCCGGCGCTTTCGCGTCGCCATTCCCCCTCCGGCGGGCTATGTCAGCGCAGCCGCCGCCGGGAGGGCGTAACTGCATGCGCGCGATCTCGCTCGCCGAAGCGAACAAGATCATCACCGGGACCTTTGCCTCGGCGAGGAAGCACAAAGCCCATGCCTTGGCCGCTATCGTGCTCGATGCCGGCGGACGGGTGAAGGCGTTCCAGAAACAGGATGGCGCCGCGCTCATGCGCTTCGAGATCGCCTACGGGAAAGCCTTCGCGGCGCTCACCCTCAATCGATCTTCGCGGCAGGTGCTGCAGAAGGCCAAAGAGAAGCCGGCCTTCATGCAGTCGCTCGCCGAACTGGCTGATGGCCCGCTGTTCCTGGAAGCCGGAGGTCAGCTCATCCGCGACGCGACCGGCGAGATCGTCGGCGCGCTGGGCGTCACCGGCGATGTGAACGAGATCGACGACCTCTGTGCCATCGACGGCATTCATGCCGGCGGCTTTCGCGCCGACGCCGACTTCGACGCCAAGGCGGCAAAACGCCTCAACATCAAGCGCGATCCGCCGCTGCGGGACCCGCGCAAGGGCTAGGGAGGGAACCAAGGCTGCCTCACATCTGCCTTGGGAGGGCCGTACCTTGACACCAAAATTCGCTGGGACCGGGCTTTGCCAAGTTCCGCCGGGGAGCGGTGCCATTTCGTTAACCGTGCGGCCGATAGAAGCATTTTGAGCGATTGCGACTCGGCCAACGCGGCAGACAGGGGTAAGGGAAGATCTTCGATGCGGACTCGCAGTTTTGGTTGGTCGGTCATCGCGTTGTCGGCGCTGGCAGCCTCGGGCTGCAGCACGACGCCATCCCCACAGATCGAGGCGTCCGGGCCGCCGGAACCGGAAATCCCGGCCCATGTGCGACCGACCGAGATTGTCGGCCGCTGGGGATACGCCGCCTACCACAAGCCGGAGGATCGCGCGCGCACCGAGGCCAATGCCCGCGGCCAGTGCAAGCAGCCCTACGTGATCGGCCAGGGCACAAACGGCGGGGTCATGATGTATCTCGCCGATTCCAGCCAGTTGCAGGAGCTACGCCTCAAGGGCAGCTCGACCGGCAAGGACTATATCGGTCCTGCCGGACGCACGCCGGGGAAGGATGATCGAGAGATCCTCTCCTTCGACGGTCGCGTGATGATCCTCAAATACGTGGACCCCGAGGTCGATGGGCGTTACGGCACCGGCATTTTCGTGCGGTGCGCGCCGCGCGCGGCGCAGGCGAACGCTGCGACCTCGCGCTGATCGCGGCCGTGGCCGCTGCTCCAAGGCTGATCAAGCAACCGCTGTACGACTCGGCCCGCTCACGAGGTGCTCGCCTGCGTCCGCGGCACACTGAGCTGCGGGCATGACGCCCCGCCTCATCGCCACGCCGCTGGCGGCGTGGGAGCGCGAGGGCTTCAAGGCTGCGCTCGTCAAGGCGAAATTGCCGGCCGACGACGTCGACGATCCGCACGTCTTGGTCTGGCGCTTCGAGGCCGTCGAGGGCACCCCAGTCGGTTTCGGCGGGCTTGAGCTTTTCGGCAGCGATGCGCTGCTGCGTTCGTTGGTGACGCTGCCGCCCGTGCGTCAGGTCGGCATGGGCGCGGCGATGGTGGCGATGCTCGAGACCGAAGCACGCGCGCTCAAGTGTCGGTCGGTCTATCTGCTGACCACCTCGGAGATGAAATTCTTCGAGCGGCTCGGCTATGCCGCTTGCGCGCGCAGCGCAGTGCCGGAAGCGGTGCGCGCAAGCCGGCAATTCGCCGCGCTATGTCCGGCGACGGCAACGTCCATGGTCAAGCGCATCGGCTAGATTGCTTCGGCGCGGCTCGTGCTAGGCTTGAGCGTTATCGCCCGCCGTGTCCCGCCATGCCCACTCTGCGCGATGTGATCGCCGGCCCCTGGCGCGCCGTGCTCGTGCTCGGCGTCACCGAGATTTTGGCCTGGGGCACGCTCTTCTATCCGCCGGTCTTGACCGTGCCGCTGATCGCGCACGAGCGCGGCTGGTCGATGAGCTTTGCCATGGGCGGCTTTTCGCTCGCGCTGCTCACCGCAGGTTTGGTGTCGCCGCGCGTCGGCCGCTTGATTGACCGCCATGGTGGACATCGGGTCATGTCGGTCGGATCGCTCCTGGCGGCGCTCGGTCTCGTCCTGATCGTCTATGCCGATCATCCTGCCGCGTATCTCGCGGTCTGGATGCTGCTCGGCGTCGCCACCGCTGCAACGCTCTACGATCCGGCCTTCGCCACGCTCGGTCGCATCTTTGGCGGGGCGGCAAGGCGCCCGATCACCGTGCTCACGCTTGCCGGCGGGTTCGCTTCGACCGTGAGCTGGCCGGTGACCCACCTTCTGCTGGAAGCGGTCGGATGGCGGGGCACCTATCTCGTCTATGCCGCGGTGCTGGCTGTGGTGGCGGCGCCGCTGCACGCCTTCGCCTTGCCGCGCAGCCGCGCCGACGCTGCGGCGGTGCGGCCCGAACAATCCGCGCAAGCGCCCAGCGTCGTCCTGCCGCCGACCGGTTGGCCCTTCCTGCTGGTGGCGGCGGCATTCGCCGCCTACGCCTTCGTGCCGTCGGGTCTGTCGGCGCATCTGCTCGCCATCTTCGGCCGCGCCGGCATCGATGCGGCGACCGTCGTGGCGATCGGCGCGCTGTTCGGCCCGGCGCAGGTCGTGGCGCGCATTTGCGAGCTCCTATTCGCGCGCGGCGTCCATCCGCTGCACATCGCCCGTTTCGCGGTCGCAATGCTGCTCGCGGCGTTCGCGTTGCTGGCGCTGATCGGGATCAGCGTCGCGGCCGCCGCATGCTTCGCGGTGATGTTCGGAATGGCGAACGGGCTGCTCACCATTGCGCGCGGCGCGGTGCCGCTCGCGCTGTTCGGTCCGGCCGGCTATGGCCATCTCGTGGGCCGCATCGGCGGGCCCTACTTGGTGATACAGGCGATCGCCCCGCTCGTGCTCGCCGTCGTGGCGGAGCGCGCGTCCGACCCGATGGTGCTCGCCGTCGTCGCCGCTTTTGCGGCGATATCGTTCATCGCATTCGCCGCCGTACGCCGGCCGAAGTCGCTTGCCGACAAAGCGGGATCGCGCGTGCCTTAGAAGTAGTCCGTCGCGCGGCTGCGCTTACACGTCGTCGTCGCCGCCGTCGTCGAAGCCGAGGTCGCCGTCATCAAAGTCATCGGGGTCTTGATCGGCTTCGTCGTCGCCGCCGTCGTCGAGCGCGCCATGCCTGCGGTCGGCGCTGTCGCCGCCGGAGGATGATGCTCGCCCGATATCTCCGAGTCCGGCGTCGCGGGAGAGTTCGCCCCCGCCGCCGCCCCACGGTGAAGATCCGCTCGCGCCCGATGTCGGATCGACGGCCGCCTGCGCGCCTTGGGGGTGACCCATCAGCGAGCGAATGCCGCTCATGAGCAGCGAGCCGCCGATCACGCCGGCCGCGGCCGAGGCTGCTGTGCCGAGAAACGAGCCACCGGGAGTTCCCGGCGCCGCCCCGGCGGCGGGCATCGGCTGCGGCGCTTGTGCTCCCGTATGCCACGCGGGCGACATGGAACCTGGAGAGGCTGCGTCGGCCGGCCGTACCGATGGCACCGAGCCGCGCCCCTCGGATTTTCCGAACAGACGCTCGCGCATGCCACCGAGAAAGCTGGTATCGCGCGGCTCCGCGTCACCCCCGGCTGCGCCCTCGAGCTCGCGGATGCGCGCATCCGCCCGCTTGAGCGCTTCGTCCTGCACCAGCACGGTCTGCACCAGCGCGTAAGCGGCGTTGGGGGCTTGGCGCAAGCCATCCTTGATCAGGCGTTCCGCCTCGAGATCGCGTTGCGCGTCCTCAAGCGTCGCCAGGCGATCGAACAGTTCGATAACGAGATTGCGTTCCTCCGGGGTCATGGGCCGTCTCCTTGCTCTGTGGCGACGCCATTCATGTAGGCAATGCTCGTGCAACCGGAATGACCGGCGGATGCGACAAAAGTCTAGCCCATCCAGTTCCGTTGCCTAGGCGGCGAAGCAGCGCAACGACTTACGCCAGCGCCACGTCATAGCTGGCGAGCATATCCGGAAAAGCATCGCTGATAAGAAAGGCATATTCCTTCTCCCGGAGCGTCGTCAGCGGATCGAGCCGCTGCAATTCGGCGTCGACGAAGCCGGGATGACACATGACCACGCTGCCGTCGGGCAGGTCATCGAGGAAGCGCGGGAACAGCGCCTCGAAATTCGCTCCCTCGTCGAATTCGTAAGTTCCCGCGAAGGCCGGATTGGTGCGCAACCCCACCCCCGCGG
>Ga0306920_100000433_pt1 | contig 48642 bp, 47 predicted proteins | sample flu12Cox44000170_FD_204666 | JGI IMG/M metagenome (GOLD analysis project Ga0306920, IMG submission 204666) | Lab enrichment of tropical soil microbial communities from Luquillo Experimental Forest, Puerto Rico - flux4day.12C.oxic.44.000.170 (v2)... | ecosystem: Environmental > Terrestrial >... | reverse complement strand
CACGAAACACAATGCTGTGTTGACCTTCATCGATTGCAATCCAGGTCGAATAAAGGTCAAGGCGGGCACTTTGAAAGCCCAGCCACAGAAGACCAAAAACCCTAAGGCAGAGACAAAAAACGCCATTACCTGTGACGCTTTACGAAATCTGTTATTGAAGCAGAGAACTTCTGGCGCTGTGCGGTTCGATTGAACTTCGCGCCGATCTGTCATGAAAGACACTCGCACTTCATCTTTTTTGCAAGACTCGCTACGATGTTGGTGGGCCCGATAAAGTGCACAGGAGTCTAATCTGGAGACCTTTGCATATCAAGGAGGTTACCGCCCGATAAGTTGCCTTACCGGATAAGTCCAAGTTAAGCGTTCCTATTTCTCATCCAGTTAAGACGAAGTTCGAGTTATGGTTAGCGCAGTCGAACTGGCCGAACGGTAAGTCCCAGGCTCTGGGATAAAGTGGCTCATTGTTACGGTGTAGCGAGGATCTGCCTCCTTGTGTCCTCCTCTGTCTCCGGCGTAGCAGGACGTCATTAGGTTGCATCAATTAAAAACGGTTGCATAGCTGTCCAGCTTCATATATCTATTCAGCAGTCTTGCCAGCCGATTGTCGTTTGTTCCTTAACACTCTATTTTTCAACGAGGTGAGACGATGCTTCCTTTGCTGATTCAGCTGATCAGTGGTGCTGTAGGCGGTAACATTGCGGGTGCCGTGCTGCAGAAGTTGAATTTGGGACCAATCGGTAACTCGATCGCGGGCATCGTTGGCGGCGGCATTGGTGGACAGTTGCTACACATGGTGATGTCGGGCGCGGGCGCATCGGCTGCGGCGGGTGCCTCAGGACTGGACGTGTCTTCGATACTTTCGAGCGTAGGCGGCGGAGGTGTCGGAGGCGCAATAGTAATGGCCATTGTGGGCCTCATTAAATCCCAGATGGCCAAGTCGTAGCAGTGATTATCGGCCGTTTGACAGACGTAACAAAGCAAAGCTAGATTGAACGTCGGGAAGTAGGGAAGGCCGGAAACTGAGCTTTGGACAGGCCCGCTAACAATCGGGGTTGCCGCCCCTCTTGTTTTGCCTCGCGTCTTGATAAAGCGCTACAACTAGCTTCTATCGTGCACAACGCTGCGTAATGCAATGTACTTGATGTGGAACGAAATACCGCAGATTCGGGGCGGCGGTCCACCGAGACGCTCAGGAACCAGTTGTGTCCTTCGCTACGACGGTACTTTCGATCTATGGCCAATCCTTCAATCCGGAGGAGACAATATCTGAGGCTGCGTGAAGTTCGGCTATGTAGAGGAAACCTATGACGTTCAAAAAGCGCCCAATGAGTGCGGATGGCTCTAGCGTAGAGCGCCGGAAGAGTCGGCGCTTCCCAGTGGTCGTTCCAATTGAAGTAGGCTGGAGCGGAGCGGACAACGTGGCGGTCAAGCAGGATGCTGTCGCACGACAGGTCAACGCCAATGGCGGCTTCTTGAAGATGTCTATTTATCCAGAACTGGGTACCAGAGTCATGCTGACTAACTTTGTTTCCGCGCAGACAGCAGACGCGAGAGTGATTGCTGCACCGCACGCTCGAGAAGGGGTCGCAAACGGCGTCATCGTCGAGTTCATCGTTCCAAACGAGAAGTTTTGGGGGGTGGACCTGCAGGTCAAGAAGACCATCGTCGAACTGCGAAATCTCGAAAAAGCTCTGCAATGCGAGGATATGGACCTTCGGTTAGTGAAGGAATATCGAGACGCGGTTGATTACATGCGCACGGCAGCGGGAACGCTTGAGCAGTTGCGAGAACATCAGTTCCGCAACATGGATTACAGCGAGTTACTCTCCACTCTGGCTACTGACCGAGTTCGGCGCACAATCGCGCTCTGTCTGGGAGTGGTCGCCGATCTCGACGCTGGTCGGCTGAAAAATGCATCCAAAGATGTTGACGAACTTTATCAGGCACTTGGACACGTTCACGAACATCTAAGAACGCATCACAGTGTTTACTTAGCCGAACACGATTTCTGCAGGTGACACGTTCGCTTGATCCAATACCGAAATACCCCAACTCGCGTTCACCTTATTGCATCGTGTCCGCTGCCATCGGATATTGGCGGGCGATGTGGCCTGGGAGCCGAGATAATCACATTGAACGTGATACCGCCGGCCGATTCGTCGCTCGATTCCACTCGCCCTCAAGTCGGTTTGGCGCCTCTTGAACGTAAGTCCTTACTTGCTCTTGTTTACCGGCGAGGCCTTCTGTAACGTCGCAAGTAGAAGCTTGGCGCTCGCAGGAACAGGAACCGCCTTGTTGAAAACGATGTCCTTCGCGCTTGCTTCCTTGCCGTAGAGCTTCTTGTTAGCATCGTTGTCTGGACGCAGCGTGGATCCTTCCAGTGATATTCCGGCGAACAAGCCGCGTGCGCGTGAGTAGGACAGAATTTCGGCTCGCAAGGTGACGTCCGTTTCCGCGGAGGCCGTTCGGCCGACCGGTCCGGCAGCAGCAGATGCATCACCACCAATTTTTACTTTGCTAACTAAAACGTTCTGCGCGGAGCGCGGACTCATCAAAAGCAAAATGAAATCTGTAGCGTTTCCTCCCAGCTGCAAACCAAAGCTCCCTCCCTCTAGAGCCATCATGGTCGGAGCACCCCAATGACCTTGGAAAGTGCTACCCCCGCGGCAAGTCATGGCGCCACGACCGTAACTCCCACCAATGCCGATCGCAAATTTCAATACAGAGGGCAATACGACTACGCAGTCGGCCTTGTCCAGCACGCTTTGCGGAATGCCGTCAGGCGCCTTCAAGATCTCTTGCATGACCTTACCAGCATTCTCCACACGATCCTCCTCTTTTTCTTGTGCAAAAAGAGGCAAACTCAACAAAAGACCCAAACTCAGAAAGTACAGTGATTTTTTCATAGTCAACCCTCAGACGTTAGAGTCGGTGCTCGCTAGGCCTTTTTTATCAACCGCGTAATCCAGATCAAAATCACGGCACCCACGAAAGCAACGATGATTGACCCAATCATCCCACCCCCCTGCCAGATTCCTAGGGCACTGAATAGCCAACCGCCGAGCAGACCCCCGAGTAACCCGAGAATGATGTCTACTAATACGCCGTAGCCACCACCCTTCATGACTTGCCCAGCTAACCAACCTGCGATCAGCCCTACCACGATCCATGCGAGGAATCCCATGATTATTCTCCCTAGTCGAAGTATGGACTTGTTTACTATCCGAACAGACACTCTTGCGCGGAACAAAAATATCGAGGCCGCACCAATCCCAAAATGCGGTCTCGACCCTGCTCAAAGCGGAACCTAAGCCGATCTAGCCTAAAGAGGCTCACGTTACGCCAGCAAGCTCAGTACGATAGTATGTGGTCAAGAGTTTCCGTGCATGAAAAAGAGGGCTTCTTTCTCTTCTCATACGAGGCACAGATGGCTTAAACCTTCACCGCCTTCGCAAGCTTGTGGAGCACTGGAACAGCTGCAACCAGTGATTCGAACTCCTTCACGACCGGGGTGCCCCCAATATACTTGTTGAGTAACCTTACGACCGTCGGATAGACCTCCCGGTTGAACTTTTCGGCGTGCTCTTTCTTTTCCCACAGGCTGATGGCCACCGCCTCATTCTGATTTGGGGCGATTGGAAAAAGTTCTTCGATGAACCCCTTCTGTTTGCGCAGGAGGGGGAGGATGTCCTTTTGTAACTTTTCCGCGAGGAGAGGGAATTCATGGGCGACTTCGGGCTTCAGTGGTATTGTCACATGTCGGGCAAACATCTTGGTCTCCTCCCATCCTTGCGACTAAATGTCAACAAGAGTAGGCCAGACCGAATACTGGCAAAATTGACAGGTATGTGAACAGGTCTTCGTGCCTCCGCAAAGTCGACGGCTAACTCACGGCGCTTTGTGTCACGGCGTGCAAAAGCATCGTGAACCCTCGCACGGTCTGCGCGAGATAAAGTTTTCGGAGGGCTGGCCGAAGGCTTTACATTGCTGCACGTTGCTGGTTTCAGTTTGAGCCGCACGCAAGTCGTTAAGACACTCAAGGTCGGTCAGCGCCCATGAGGTCGGCTCCCCTTTACTGGCTGAGACGGCATTCACATAAAGCGGCAGACTTGGCGCACCACGGTGGTAAGATTCTTCGCTGTCGGAAAAGGGGAACTGGATGGCTGCGTTAGCAATTCGAGTTCTTGTCGCGGAAGACTACGAGCCATTGCGTCGTTTTGTTTCCGCAATTATTGAGAAACTGCCGCAATTTCAGATCATCGGCGAAGCGTCAGACGGATTAACAGCTATTCAGAAAGCGCAAGAACTGCAAGCAGAGATGATTCTGCTGGACATCAATCTTCCGATGCTAAATGGATTCGAGGTCGCCCGACGAATCCGAGAGCATTCCCCGCAATTGAAAATCATATTCTTTAGCGCGGATTGCGCTTTCCACACAGCGCAAGAAGCTTTCCGAATGGGGGCGTACGGCTATATTGTCAAGTCGGATGCCGGGACGGAACTTGTACCTGCTCTTGAAACGGTTCTCCAAGGGAAGCAGTTTGTCAGCGCCAGGTTGGCTGGTCGATTTGATTCGCGCCTTCACCCAACAGCGCTCTGAGAGCCACGCTTCGCCCCGAGAGGCACACGAACGTTGATAGTGGTTCCAGCCATTGGCTTCGAATCAATCACAATCGCCCCGCCCACCAGCCGAACGGTAAGTCTCAAGGCTCTGCGGTAAAAGTGGTTCATCGTTATGGCGTGGCGAGGATTTGCCGTCTTGTTTCCTCGTCTGTCTCCGACGGAATGTACACCAAACGCGTGGAAGCGCCTTCGATCATCGGGATCCAAGCCCCTACATGCGGCTTGGAATTGTCCTGACACGGACGCGGGACACTATGCACAATTTGAACTCGCCTCACTTGCGTCTCACGAAGTTCTAGCACAGCACGCGCAGCGACACGGCTCTCCATGCTGCCAAGTGGAAACTCCTCAGGACGAGGCAGGCTATCGCTATTGGATGTTTTCACTTTGGTCTGACCCTGGGAACCAGTCGGGCACTTGCCCAGTTGTAGCGTATGCAAGCAATTCTTCGCCACTCATGCGCTCGAAGGCATCCCGCAGCGCCGCGTTCTCAATTTCGAAGGACTGGCGGGCTTTTCCCTCAGCACGGTCCGCAATCTCTTGAGCGGCGCGAATGTCACCAGGAAGCGCCTTCTGGGCAAGCGTTTCGGCGATAACTTGAGCATATGTGCGGCCCTCGGGATCATCTGGCACCGGAGCGGCCAGCAATTCGCGGCACGCCTGAGAAAGCGGAGCCGACTTCGGGCGCCCGCCGGGATTCGCACGGTTTTCACGTTTGAACTGAGTCGTCTTGCCTACGTCCGGCGACGGCCCACGAAAGCCGGTTTTGTGCCGGTTCTGCGGCATAACCTTAAAGTTCATGATCGGCGGCCCTCCTTAGCAACAGACACAAATTCCTCCCCAGGGTAGTGTCCCCGGTCGACATCAATGCGCTGGGAGTTTCCTCCGTCGTTTTCCCGTTGTTTCGTTCATAATCTCGGCCAGCGCCTAGCCCCTCCTTGTCGTCCCACCACAAGTTGGACCACTCGCATCCATCGCGAGGATGTGCAAAATTTGTGCAATGATTCCTGCCAAGCCTGCCAAAATGGACGTGCTTGACAAGGGAGACTTGTTGATTGTGCGGAAGTTGCTGAAAATAGGAGGTGGGCAGGAAATTCCGGCTTACAGGCTCATCCGCTACTATCTTTCTTTTTTATCACTGAATGCTGCCTCTCGGCGCTTCCGATCGCCACGAACAATTCCATGTATCGTCGCCTTTTCAGATTCGAAATAAAGGTTGCCTTGAGCATTTCGTTGATTCTGGTTTGCGCCGCCGGAGCACGCAGCATCGCGCACGAGCCTCGCATCGAATACGTGGATCTCCGATCGTCCAGACTTTCGTTGGTGAGGGTGCCCGCCGGAATTTTCAAAATGGGGACCAACCAGGTGATCACCACATCTCAGGGGTGGGACAATGAAGTAGAGCGTCCAACCCATGAAGTGAGAATCACGAAAGATTTCTGGATGGGGCGGTTTCCCGTCACGCAAGGCCAATGGCAGGAGGTAATGGGGAACAATCCATCCTATTGTCGCGATGCCGGTCCCGACGCTCCTGTGGGGCAGGTGAGTTGGAATGACAGTCAGGCATTCATCGCGAAGTTAAATAGCCAGCAGACTCGCTGGACCGTCCGATTGCCGACGGAGGCTGAGTGGGAGTATGCCTGCCGAGGAAACACGACGGAAGAGACGTATGGCAGGCTCGACGAAATTGCATGGTACGGAGGCAACAATACTCACTCGACCCATCCGGTCGGCCAAAAATTGCCGAATTCGTTTGGACTATACGATATGTTGGGAAATGTGTGGCAGTGGTGCCAGGATTGGTTTGGGTCTTATACAGGTGCGTCGTTAATTGATCCTCAAGGTCCAGCAACGGGTGAAAAACGCGTCATGCGGGGCGGGTGTTGGTATTGCGATGCGATACATTGTCGTGCAGCGCGCAGAAATCGCGACCCGCAGGACCACCTGTCACGCAGCATCGGATTCCGGATAGTGGCAATTGCTAGAACTGAGACTCCTACTCGATAGTTGCTAGGCACGTCCAGCCCAAGATAGTTCGGTTTGATGGTGGGTTAAATCACAACCCAAAGTAGAATCGCTTCGGCCTATAAGGTGCGAATGTCCAAGCGCCGCGCCACTCCCAAGCGTCTGCCTATCAGCCCGATTAGTCTCACGTGTCCGCGCTGCAAAGCCAAGCGCGGCCAGGATTGCATGACTACTTCGGGAGGCTTCGCTGCAGTTCAGATAGAATTCAATTGGCTGGGTTAGGCGATAAGAGGCGGCTCTCAGAACGAAAGCGCGCCGAAGCTACAAATAAAATGTGGATGATTCAGCCCTCGGTTTTCAGAACCTCATGCAACGCTACTAGCCGGTCGAACTCGCCGCCCGCCTGCGCTGCCGTTTTCGCGGACTGCTTTCGAAATCCCGCACATCCTTTGCTGTATACACGGCTTCTTTGCCGCAAGCCCGGCATCTCAGTGGATTGGAAAAAATTGCGAACTCACCTTCCGCCACTTGCGCTCCCTCTTTGTACTTCTGTTCCTTGCTTTCTGCGGATGCTGTCAACGGAGTTGATTGATGGCAGTGAATGCATATGACGCCACGATAGGATTGCTTCGCCTCGGCAATCATTTGAGCCCTCGAATGATCGGATGTCCTACGACCTCACATTTTAAGGCTGGCTCGAGAATCGTCTCCAATTCCCAAAACCTTCGCGCTCAGGCAGGCTCCGAAGTGTCACTGCCGCAAATGCTTCAGCTTCTCCGCCATGCTAAACCCAACCGCACCTTCCCACGATCCATACATCGGATTCGGCAATTGAAACCACCGTTCGCCCCACAAGCTCTGGTGCGCGACGAAAAGTTTTTCGCGTCCTGCAAGGTTCGCTTCGCCGGGCTGAATTGTCAGAAAATCTCCAAGTTGATCCCCGAATAGCAAAAGAATGCGGAACTTCGCTGCCACAAGCCTCCGCCGACCCGTCTTGTCCGCATCCGTGCTGTCTTTCGCGCAGAATAATCGATCCGCCGGCGAATCCAGCGGCACCTGAAGCTTACGCAGCACTTCTACCGTAGGATCATCGTCTTTCGACGAGTCGCACTTCCGATTCGTGATGTAAATCGGCATCACGCCGTTGGCATGCGCGAATTGCAAAAAATCAATCGCCCCCGGAACCAGCCCCGCCGCCACTTCGTTCGCCCATTTTGTCCACTCCGCGCTGATTTCATTCACCGCCACAGGGGACACTACCAACCGCGCATCAAACGCCGAATTGTCCAGCACCGTCTCATCCAGATCCAAAATCACGGCCGGAGGCAGATTCGCAAAATCGCCATTCTGCTCGAGCGCCGCCGTCCAATGCGGGTCGCGAAGCCCTTGCAGCAGCGCTGCTTGCGCCAAGCGGTAAGTCTGCACCGTAGCTGCCTTATATTCCACGGCTGTCTGCATCCACAACACCGCGTTCAAGTTCTCATAAGTCGTTGGCGCAGTCGGCTTCGCCAAGCCAAGCGCAAAGATCGAACACAACAGCACGTTCCCAATCGCCATCCGTAGCATAGTTTCTCCTATGGGAGGCGCAGTCTACCAAATGTTCGCCTTTGGCGAGCACTTCTGATTACACCTTCCGCCTTGAGAGCGCTGATCCGGGCGCAAGTCCTTTGTTCAGGGATTTTTCACAGTTTGAGGAAAACCGCTGTGACTATGTGCCCAGAAAGTCACGCGAAACGCCGTCGAATACAGCAATCACCCTATTCGTAGGTCCTAACCCTCGCCTTATCTTAAATAACAGAAAACGAGTTCATCCGCCGGCTCCGCGTTCTTTCTCTTGATCTCGCCCGCTGCTGTCAGTGCCATGACGGAGGTAACGCAATGCTACGAATACTTATCGCCGACGACGTGCCCATGGTTCGGGCGGGCCTGAAAATGCTTCTCGAAATGCACAAGGGCTGGAGTGTCTGCGGGGAAGCTACGGACGGTAAGGACGCTGTGGAAAAAGCCCGCGCCCTCGCTCCCGACGTAATCCTGTTAGACGTCTCGATGCCGAATCTCAACGGCTTGCAAGCCGCCCAGCTGATTCACAAAGATCTGCCGGGCGCCAACATCTATTTCGTCACGCAGCATCATTCTCTCGAAATAGCTCGAGCAGCTGCTGATGCTGGCGCCCGCGGCTACGTCGCGAAAATTCAAATTCCTACTGACCTGATTCCGGTGATCGAAGCCGGCAACAACACCCCGCCGCTCGAAACTTAGGCGGTAAGCCGTCCCAGCAGCAGCCGGAAAAATCGCTCCGCATCCACCTCCACGGCCACTCGCGCATTTGCCTTGAAGCTCTCTTCCGTCACCACCACAGGCGACCCGTCATGCTTATCCGCAAGCGCCATTGGCGCCGAACCTCTCGCTGGCCCGTACGCCCATCCAATCGTTTCTCCCGCCGTGAACTCGCCCTCCGTCTCCACTTCCACGTAATAATCCTTCAGCGTCAGAATTCCCGGATCGATCAGATTCGCCACCGTCAACGGATCGTGCATCGCCTCGATCATCGGGTGCGGCCCACGATTCAAATGCTCGAGCGTCGCCGCCATGATCTTCGCGGCCGCGATCCCCGACGGATTCTTCGCCGTCTCCAGCGCCTTTAGTCGCTGGTCGGTAAACAGCACCTTGCGCGTCACGTCCAACCCCACCATCGTCAACGGCACTCCCGCGTCAAACACGATCCGAGCCGCCTCCGGATCGACATACAAATTGAACTCCGCCGCCGGCGTCACGTTGCCGCCCGAAAGCGACCCGCCCATAATCACGATGCTCTTGATTTTCTCCGCCAGCCCCGGATCATCCCGCAGTGCCAGCGCCACATTCGTCAACGGCCCCACCGCCACCACCGTAATTTCGCCGGGATTCGCCTTCACGATCTTGCGGATCATTTCCGGCGCCGATTCTGCCACCGGCTTGATCTTCGGCTCCGGAAATTCCACGCCCGCGAGTCCATTATTCCCGTGGACGTGCTCTCCCGTAACCAGCTTTCTCACCAGCGGATGACGCGCCCCGCCTGCCACCGGCACATCCGTCCTCCCCGCAATCTCCACCAGCTTCAACGCGTTCGGCAGCGTGAATTCCAGCGGCACATTCCCGGCCACCGGCGTAATCGCCTCCACCTGCAATTCCGGCGATCGCAGCGCCAGCAAGATCGCCATCGCGTCATCCACCCCCGGATCGGTATCAAGGATCAAACGAAGCGGCGCCGCTGCCGTAGGCGCTTTCTCGATCGCCGCGCTCTCGCGCAAAAGGGAACTGAACCCTCCGAATCTTTTGTTCATTCGCGCCGCCGCCAACGCGCCCACCGACCCCGTCAAAAATTCCCTCCGGTTCGGCCGCCCTTTCCCTTCACCCTGCTCCTGCGCCCGCCGCGATTCGCCCCTTCGTTCGTGGCCCATAATTGTTGAGAATTCTCCTTGTCGAAGATTCCGTCCCAAAGAATGTCTTCGTCGAACAACCCATCGCTCGAAACCGTTTCTTATATTCGCCGCCGCTCCACCCTGTCAAGCAACCGCACGCATCGCGGCAATAACGCGCGTCATAAGGCATGCCCAGTCATTTGCACCAGTTTGCAGAAGTGGATGAACCGGAAAAATCAGATCCGGAAGAAAATCAAAAAGAGAAATGAAAACAGCTATGAGCTCGTGCCGGTGCCCGCTGTTCAGTGGCATAGACACTCCTGTTTACCCAGAGATACGAAGGGTCTGTGCGCCGTTGCCTTTGCCGTTCCTACGCTGCAACTCGACGCCCTTCAACTCGCCTTGCGATGCTGCCGCCCGCCCAACGCAGCTCTCGCCGGCCGCGCCTTCGCGGCCCCCGCCGCGCGACGCCTCTCGCCCAAGCTCCTCTTCAACGCCTCCATCATGTCGATCACCGGCGCCTTCTCGCGTTTCGGAGTCGGAGCCACCGTCTTGCCCTCGAGCGTCGCGTCAATCAATTCCTTCAGCCGTGCCTGGAATTCGTCCTTGTAAGCCTCGGGCTTGAATCGCGACGTCAAACTCTCCACCAACTGCTCGGCCAGCTTTACCTCTTCCGCCCGCAATTTAATATCGTAATTTTTCCCGTAACCAGCCACGCTCGCGATTTCATTCTGGTAGTACATCGTATGCAGCGTCAGCCCGTGATTCCGCGCCCGGATAAATACCGTGTACTCCCGCTGGTGCATGGTCACTTTCGCCACGCCCATCTTGTTCGTTCCTTCGAGCGCCTTCAGCAACAGCACGTACGGCTTGTCCGCCTTCTCATCCGGCAACGCCAAAAATGACGAATCAAAATAAATCGGATCCACCTCCGACTCCTCAAGGAACGCCAGTATCTCCATCTGTCTCCCCGATTCCGGCGTGATCTTCTTGATCTCCTCCAGCTCGACATACACGTACTGCCCCTTCTCGTACTCGTAGCCCTTTATCACTTCCTTGCGATCCACAAACCGCTTGCAGTGCGGACAATACAGCGGCTGCTTCAACCGCGTCTTACAAACGCTATGAATCTGGTGCAGGTTGATCCGCTTCTCCCGTGCCGCCGCATACAACCGGATCGGTATCGACACCAACCCAAACGAGATCATCCCCCGCCACACAGAAGTCGCCATAGCATTCCTCCGCGGGCTCTCGATCGTGGTTACAGCCATCAGCAGTGCGAACCCCACGCCGCTCGCGCGAGCATACCGCCCGCCAAGCCCCAGAACAATCAGTACATGACCCTACCGCGGTGGTCTCTGCCTTCGGTATTGCCCGCCGTTTTCTCTTATTTGAAATCTGAAATTTTAAATTTGAAATCCCGTCTCGCCTTCCAGTAGCACAGGCATTCCTGCCTGTGCCCCAAGCACCAACGAACTCCGAGTTGCAATGCGAGGAAAGCAATCAACCAGCGCGCATCCGCCGTTGGTACCGCTGGCCTCTGGTTTACCCTGAGGAACGAAGGTCCAACGTCGTCGTTGTCTTTTCCTCATTTGAAATTTCCCCTCGCCTTCAACCCCTCGTAACCGCCCTATTCATAACAAGATGCGAATTTCTAATCGGCAGGTAAACCGCCAACAGGGCCGTGCTTGTGGCCACGATTCCAGGCCAAAACCTCTTGTGTCTCCCGCCGCCCCGACCTGCATAGTTCCGCTTCCCAACCCATCTAATCCCCGTATCCGGAACAGCTCGTGACTCGCCCCTTTTCCGCCGCCCTTTCGGGTACAATTTCGCTCACCATTTTCAACGGAGAGATCGCGTGGCCACTACCCCAGCACCGAAAGTCTTTAAGAATTCTATCAACGGAGAATGGGTTCCCGCGCGCAGCGGCAAAGCCATTGAAGACCGCAACCCCGCCAACACGACCGAGCTCGTCGGCATGTTCCCGGCGTCGAGCGCCGAGGACGTCAACCAGGCCGTTGACGCCGCGAAGCAAGCCTTCAAGAGCTGGCGCCTTACTCCCGCGCCTAAGCGCGCAGAAATTCTCTACCGCGCCGCCGAAATTCTCACCCAGCGCAAAGAAGATTTCGCGATCGACATGACGCGCGAAATGGGCAAAGTCCTCACCGAAACCCGCGGCGACATCCAGGAAGCCATTGACATGACCTATTTGATGGCCGGCGAAGGCCGCCGCCAATTCGGCCAGACCACTCCGTCCGAGCTGCCCAACAAATTTGCGATGTGCGTGCGTTCTCCGATCGGCGTGGCGGGCCTCATCACGCCCTGGAATTTCCCGATGGCGATTCCGTCGTGGAAAGCGATTCCCGCGCTCGTCTGTGGCAACACGGTCGTCATCAAGCCGGCCGAAGATACGCCGCTCTCAACTTACAACCTGATGCAGATTCTCACCGAAGCCGGATTGCCGCGCGGCGTGATGAACGTCGTCTTCGGCGACGGTCCTGATGCCGGCGCTCCGATACTCGCGCATCCGGATGTCAATCTCGTCAGCTTCACCGGTTCCACCGAAGTCGGCCGCATCGTGAGCAATGCTTGCGCGCCAACTTTCAAAAAATGCACCCTCGAGATGGGCGGCAAGAACATCATCATCGTGATGGACGATGCTAACATCGACCTCGCCGTGGACGGCGCGATCTGGGGCGGCTTCGGCACCACCGGCCAGCGCTGCACCGCGGCGAGCCGCGTCGCAGTGCACAAGAAAGTCTACGGTCAGTTCGTCGAAGAATTTGTCGCACGCGCCCAAACCCTCAGAGTAGGCGACGGCCTGAATCCCGCCACCGAAATGGGCCCTTGCATCAACGAACAGCAGCTGCAAACCGTCATGAAGTACGTTCAGATCGGCAAGGACGAAAGCGCCAAGCTGGCCGCGGGCGGCAAGCGACTTGAAGGCGGCGCTTACGCGAACGGCTGGTTCCACGAGCCTACCGTTTTCATCGACTGCGATCCGAAGATGCGCATCTGCCAGGAAGAAATCTTCGGCCCGGTCGTCTCCGTGATTCCGTTCGAGACGTTCGATGACGCGCTTGCCATCGCCAACGACGTGAAGTACGGCCTTTCGTCCTCCATCTACACGCGCAACGTCAACGACGCGTTCCGCGCACAACGCGATCTCGAAACCGGAATCGTCTACGTGAACGCGCCGACCATCGGCGCGGAAACGCACTTGCCCTTCGGCGGAATCAAGAACACCGGCAATGGTCATCGCGAATCCGGCATGGCCGCTCTCGATTTCTACTCCGAGTGGAAGACGCTCTACATCGATTATTCCGATCGCCTGCAGCGCGCCCAAATCGACAACGCCGACTGAACGGCTCGATTTGTTTTCAGTAGGGGCACGGCACGTCGAAGATCCCGCACGTGTTCGCAGGGCCGTGCCCGCTTGAGCCACGAGCAATCGTCACGCGCCCGCGTTGTCATTCTGAGCGCAGCGCGTTTTTCAGCCGCTGATTCTTGGCGCGTGAAAAATTCCATCACACGAAACGCGGCCACCTGTCCATTCGTACAGGTTTCCGCGCGCGCATACCTGAACCTTTTCTGGATTGCATCGGTTTGCCGCGTGCGAATAAAGTTGTCCTACGTCAGCCATCCTGACGACCCTTTCGATTCGAACGAGGAGGCACCATGTGGACCAAGACTCAACCCGAAGCGCCTGGCTACGCGCCGGCATCGGGGCAGGCGAATACACCAGCGTCAAATTTCAATAGCGCCGCAAGCGCGACGCGTTTCAACGCGCCGGCGACGACTCCGAGTGCGCCCACCGCGCGAGGGCTTTCGTGCCTCGGGGCGAGCCTCGAAATCAAGGGCAAGATTTCCGGCGAAGAGGATCTGCAAATTGACGGCAAAGTGGAAGGCTCGATCGCCCTGCAGGGGCAGCGTCTCACGGTGGGACGCAGCGGTCAGTTGAATTCCGAAGTGCACGCGCGCGAAGTGGTCGTCTATGGCAAGGTGCAAGGCAACCTGCGCGCCAGCGACCGCGTCGAGATTAAGAAGGACGGTTCGGTGACAGGTGACATCACGACTTCGCGGATCAGCATCGAAGACGGCGCGTACTTCAAGGGCCGCATCGAGATCGATCGCTCGAAGGGCTCGTCAGTGGAAGAGTACGAAGCGGTTGGCGCTTCGTCGTCCGCGAACTAAATCCTCACCGGTTCCTCCTCGGGTTCCGGGGCTGCGCCAGATCCTGGGCAAGCGCGCAGCTACGGAACTCGTTTTTCCCGAAGTCCGCTGTGATCCAGCGCAAATAGATTTGTTGATTTGAGAAAGGTGCTCAGCGAGGATTTGTGCAGGCGCCGCGAGTGGCACGTTTCTTTAGACGGAATCGGCGACTAGATCGCCGATTTCGGCGGCTTCGTCGCAGGCGGAACGAAAATTTTCGTACCAGGTTTCGGTGAAGGTGTTGACGAGCTGCGGAACGGTGCGCCCTGCGACCTCGAATGTGGACCCGGCAATTTCTCCCCAGGTGTGAATCACGGTGCGGCCTTCGCCCTGCTGTTCGAACTCAACCCACTGAATGATCGTCACGCCCATGGCGCTATCGATCCAGCCGATCTGCTTCATCGGCGTGCAGGTGATGATCACGTGTTCGATCACGGTTTCCACGGGACGCAGCAACTCGATAAAAAGGCGGCTGCCGACTTGCCAGGGCCTGCCCTCGTGCCAGCCTAGCTTGCCGTAGACATTGGCGAAAGAGGGCCAGCGAGTCCAATCGGAGAAGATGCTCCAGGCGACTTCCGGGCTAGCCTTGGTAATTACCGTGTATTGGAACAAATGCGAATCGCTCAGCAACTTCACCAACTATTCCTCCTTGACCTTCCTCTCCGCGGATTGCGAAACAGGTAACAATCGGGGCCATTGCTTATACAACGTTCGTTTAACGATGTCAAATATATTACAATCCAGCGAAAAGGTGCGAGCAGCGCCAGGGGGGAATTCCGAGATGCCGCGTCAGCCGGGTTTGGAAGTGGAAGGGCACGTTCTGGATGCAGCGTACCGCTTGTGGCGAAGCAAGGGCGAACACGGTCTGACGATGCGGGCGGTAGCGCGCGAAGCGGGGACGACCACACCGACGGTCTACCAGCGATTTCGAGACAAGCGCGAGATCCTGGAGGCAATGCGACTGCGCGCGCAGATGCAACTCTTTGCTGCGGTGAAAAGGTCGCGAGCGGTGGCCGAATTTTGCCGGCGCTATCTGGACTTTGCAGCGAGCCACAAGCACGAATATGAGTTGATTCATGCTGACTGGTCGGCACGGCTGCACCGGGACGAGCCGCGGCCGTCATTCGAGTTGCTGCAGCGCCGGCTGGCGGATTGCTTAGGCGGAAAGCCCGAGGATCACCGGCGATTGACGCTGGCGATTGCAGCTCTCTCGAACGGAACGGCGACGCAGTTACTGATTTCCGGTGTGCGGGATAGCATTGTGCGAGAGCTTCGCCAGACTTGCCTGATGGCGGCGGAGAGCCTGGTGGAGTCGGCGCGGAAGAACGGGCGGCGGAGAGGAAGATCGCAGAGTTCAGTGCGATCGAAGGGGTCAGGTCAATTCCGGCTGAAGAGCGCCGGAACGGGACCTGAGCTGCGGAAAAATTTGGGCGCGTGACCTGAGTTGCGAAAAAGATTCTAACGGCTGGAGGATTCGCCGCGGTTTACACCGAGAGAATGCAAATCGCGGCTGGGTTGGGGGCTGCTTGACTGTTCCTGGGCCTTGAGCGAGACTACGTGACGACGACAACTTGGCAACGGAGCGCGACTGTGACTCCCAAACGGAAACCGGATCCGCCATCAGACCCCGAAAGGCCGTCCGTTACTCTGCCGGGGAAAGTCGAAAAGATCATTCCTGCCGTTCCTGCCATCGCTCTTCCTGAAAGGGCGCAAGTCTCCGTTGAAGGCGCCGACCATCTTTACAAGGAGATTCGCATCGAGAACGTCCTGCAAGATGAAAATGGTGAAGAAGTGGCGCTCAAGCCAGGGGCCGAAGTGCAGGTAACCGTGGAAGCCTCGGCGGAAGCGGTGGTACCGAAAGAGGAAAAGCGCGAGAAACATCAAGATTCCGAAAAGGACAAGAAGTAGAACTGTCGGAGCATTCCCGAAGCAAGTGAAACCTCCCACGCTTCGCAGACCCGGCGAAGAGTAGGGCACCCGCAAGAACTAAAGCTAAAATTCGAAGACAACTGCCCGAGTGGTAGGCGGGATCTCCGACTCCGGCGTTCAGTGAGCGGAACGGGAACCGCCAATGACGACGTGACCCTTGGACTGGTGGCATTCTGAGGGCGGCCACCTCGACATTTAAGGTTGGACAATCGAACGAATGGTTTTCCAGCGAGCAGGCGGTAGTGCGTCAGGAACCTGATTCTTTACGCTTTCCAGAACCCGTTTGCACAGCTACAGTAGGGCGGCTCGCGCTCCTCTCAAAAGGAGGATGGGATGCGTTTTGAAAGACGCCAACTGCTTCGAACCCTGTCATGTGGTTTCGGGTCGAGCTTTATCTGGAATTGGAACCAACTTGGCATCGCTGCGCCGACAGCGATACTACCGAAGGTCTCCGCTGCGCCCGCGGTGACCGCTGTTCGTGATGGAGTCACCGGAGGAACCGAAATGGAAAAAGTGACCGGCATCGGAGGATTCTTCTTTCGAGCCAAAGATCCGAAAGCGCTGGGGCTTTGGTACGAGCAACATTTGGGAGTTTTGCCGATACCAACGAGCTACGGGGCAACTGGTTGGCAGCAAGATGCGGGGCCCACCGCATTCGCACCATTCAAGGAGACGAGCGACTACTTCGGCGATCCGCAGAAGGATTGGATGCTGAACTTTCGAGTGCGGGACCTTGACAAGATGGCGGCTCAGTTGCAAGCCGCGGGAATCACGGTGAAGATCGATCCGGAGTCTTATCCCAACGGCAGGTTCGCGCGCCTGCATGACCCTGAGGGAAATCCGATTGAATTGTGGCAGCCTAAGGCTTCAGACGCGAAAGGCTAGGTTGCGAAGCAGTTCAGGAGGAATTCAGAAGGAGTCGTCCCATGCTCCATCCCATTGGCGGATTCAGTTGTGTTGCTGTGCTCGCGGTTGCGAGTGCTGTTCTTGGCTGCCCCGCTGGCGCGCAAGAGGTTCCGGAAAAACTTTGGCCTCCGGCCAACGAACAACTTCTTTTTCGGGTACGCGCAAAGGGCGATCAAGTGTACGTCTGCCAGCGTGAGGCGGGGCAATTCGCCTGGAAGCTGAAGGCGCCTGACGCGCAACTTTTCGATCAGGACGGCAAGTCTTTCGGTAAACATTTTGCTGGACCCTCATGGGAAGCAAACGACGGTAGCCGTGTGACTGGGAAGGCTGTTGCAAACGCTCCTTCACCGGATGCGGATTCGATTCCGTGGCTTCTGGTCAGCGTTGTGAGCCACGGGAACAAAGTGAGGTTAACGCAGGACAAACCGGCCGAGCACCTAAACATCAACAACGGCATACTGTCACGCGTTATGACGATACAGCGCCTGAATACGAAAGGCGGCAAAGCGCCTGCCGCCGGGTGCGACAGTTCGCATTCCGGCGCGGAAGTCCGCGTGCCGTATTCCGCAGATTATCTTTTCTACGCTCCGAAGTGATCTGCGTGTTGGCCGTGCCACCGGTAGCCTAAGAATGCAAGGCCCGGAGTTCCTGCTCAACCGAAGCCTGCGAGGAGACTCGCCCTACATTCTCCCGGTGTGTTGGAGGCGACGGGGGATCGGGGCGATCAGTCTCGATTGGCCTTGACGAAATGCGATTACCAGGCGCATGAATTCTTCCGGTTTCTCGACTTACATCAGGTGGCCGGAACCTTCGACGACGACGCGTCGCGAATTGGGGATTCCTCACCAGAATTAAGGTGGGGACGCTGACCTATCCGAGTACCCGCTTCTTCATCCAATCGCTGGCCGATTGAGCCAATTCTTTCAGGACTTCTTTATCGGTTTTGCCTGAACTTTTCAGGACGTGCAAGGAATGATCGGCGCCTTCGAATACACGCAGCGTGGCTTGAGTTCCGACTTTGTCCAAGATGGGCCTCAAGAGCTTGAGATCAGCTAAAGCGTCGCGCGTCCCTTGAAGGAAAAGCATCGGCAATTTTACTTCGCGCAGGTGCTCTGCGCGCTTAAGTCCTGGTTGATTGGGTGGGTGCAGCGGGAATCCGAAAAAGACCAAACCTCGAACGCTATCCAAGCGCCCTTCGGAAGCTGCGAGCGAAGTCATTCGGCCTCCGAGAGATTTTCCTCCCGCAAATAGCGGCAGATCCGGAGCCGCTTTAGAGGCAGCCTGCACCGCCGCCTGGATAGTCGCGGTGAGGACCGGCGGGCGGTCAGGGACTCGCCGTCGTTGCTCCATGTAGGGAAACTGGAATCGAAATGAGGCGACTCGAAGGGCTGCAAGCTCGTGGACGACGGCCGTCATGAACGGATGATTCATTCCGGCGCCCGCGCCGTGGGCCAGCACAAGCAGGCATTGGGCGCTCTGCGGCTGCAAGAAGATTGCCGACACTTCGCCGGCATCTTGAACGGCGAACCAGATGTTCTGAGTGCTCGACACTTTATTCGCGAATTTTTACGACGCGGATCTTTGTCTCGCCAGTAACCGCATGAAATAAGGTCGTGTCGTAGAGCAAGGGAATTGTGGCATGTTATTGCGCTCAACTGCCAGCGAACGATAGCGTCGGATGGCGAAGCCTTCTGCGAGAGGGTGCTGCGGTTGACACTCCCCGCCGCGCCTAGCAGAATATTTGCGGCGCGGCGGGGTGGCCGTTTGAGTGGTTCCTGCCTGGGGCAAGGCTCTGATTTGTTGAGGATTCCATCGGGAAGCCTGTGCCCCGAATCCAAGCGAGGAAATATGAGAATCCGTTGGATGCGAATTTTCGCATCGGCGATTTTGATTGTGGCGAGTGGCGCGGGCGCCCAGACTGGGCGGATGGCTGGCGAAGGAGCCGGAAAGGCTGCGATGACTGGGGCTCTGCTGCCCGAATGCGCGGTCGCGGGTGGAACTGGCTCGTCGACGCGAGCGGTGTCGGACGATACAAAAAAGAACGGTGGATTCGACCTCGCGAATCTGGATCGATCCGTATCGCCGTGCGCTGATTTCTACCACTTCGCCATTGGCGGATGGATGAAAAACAATCCGATACCGGCGGCGTATCCGAGGTGGGGTTCGTTCACAATTCTGCAAGAACACAACCAGGACGTGCTGCGGACGATTCTTGAAGATGCGGCGAAAGACAAATCCGTGCAGCCGGGATCAAATTGGCAGAAAATCGGCGATTTCTATGCCACCTGCATGGATGAGAGCGCCATCGAATCGGTGGGAGTAAAGCCGCTCGCACCCGAATTCGAGAGAATTGCGCAGATCAAGGATGCTGCGAGCCTGCAGGCGGAAGTGGCGCGCTTGCAGAACGAAGGAGTGGACGCGATTTTCAATTTCGGTTCGCAGACTGATTTTAAAGACAGCAACAGCATGCTCGCAGGGATCGGGCAGGGCGGGCTGGGTTTGCCGGACCGGGATTACTACACGCGGGAAGACGAGAAATCCAAGCAGCTGCGCGACGAATATGTGCAGCATGTGACGAACATGTTCAAGCTGCTCGATGACGACAACACAACGGCTGCGGCGGAAGCGAAGACTGTGATGGAGATCGAGACGCGTTTGGCGAAAGTATCCATGCCGCGCGTCGACTTGCGCGATCCCGACAAGGTCTACCACAAGATGCCGGTTGCGCAGTTTCAGGAGCTCGCGCCAAACGTGGACTGGGAAGGGTATTTTAAGGAAATTGGCGCGCCGCCGGTGTCGCAGATCAATGTTTTCCAGCCAGACTTCATGAAGGAAGTCAGCGCCGCCTGGACTTCGGTGCCGTTCGCCGATTGGAAGGTCTACCTGCGATGGCAATTCGTCCACGCGGAGGCGACGGCGCTGCCAAACAAGTTTGTGGACGAAAACTTCGACTTCTACTCGAAGAAGTTGACCGGCACCACAGAAATCTTGCCGCGCTGGCGTCGCTGCGTGCGAGCCACTGACCAAAAGCTCGGCGAGGATTTGGGCCGGTTTTACGTGCAGAGGGCGTTTCCACCGGAAGCAAAAGCCAAAGCGATGGAGATGGTTCACAATCTGATTGACGCGTTACGCGCCGATCTTTCGACACTTGACTGGATGAGCCCTGCAACCCGCGAGCAAGCCATCGCAAAGCTGAGCGCGATCAAGTTGAAGATCGGTTATCCGGATAAATGGCGCGATTATTCCGGCTACAAAGTGGATCGCGGGCCGTACGTCGAGAATTTTATCCGCGGCAACGAATTCGAGGCCGCATACGACTTGGCAAAAATCGGCAAGCCGGTGGACCGGGGCGTCTGGAATATGACGCCGCCGACCGTGAATGCCTATTACAACTCGACACGCAACGAAATCGTGTTTCCGGCGGGCATTTTGCAGCCTCCGTTTTACAATCCGAACCGGGATGACGCGATGAACTATGGCGGGATGGGATCGGTGATAGGGCATGAATTGACGCACGGCTTTGACGATCAGGGCAGCAAATTTGATGCGATGGGGAATCTGAAGAACTGGTGGACACCGGAGGATTTTAAGAATTTCCAGGCGCGCGGCGAATGCATCGTGAAACAGTTTGACAGCTTTGAAGTGGAGCCTGGGCTGCACGAAAACGGAAAACTCGTGGAAGGCGAGAGCATTGCTGATCTTGGCGGGCTGACGATCGCATATGCCGCGCTGCAAAAGACGCTGGAAGGCAAGTCTGCGCCAGCGCCGATTGACGGCTTCACGCCCGATCAGAGGTTTTTCCTGGGCTGGGCGCAGGTGTGGGCGAGCAATATGAGGCCGGAGTATGAGCGGATGATCGTCCATACGAATCCGCATCCTTTGGATAGTTACCGGGTGAACGCGCCGGTATCGAATATGCCGGCGTTTGCAAAGGTATTTGATTGCGGTGCAGACTCGAAGATGGTGCGACCCGCGGCGGAGCGGTGCAGAATTTGGTGATTTAGCTCACTGGCGCAGCCAGTGGCTCCGAAGAAATGGCTGGAGGCGGTTCGTAGGTCGGAGTGGCGACCGCGATGGCACGCTGATGCTTGCGGTACCAGATGCATTCGCTCGCGCGCTGCCATAGACGGCAGGCTTGCCAGAAGATGATGAGGAATTGAGAGAGTAGAAACGGCGCGAGGATGGATTCTGGATGAAGATGCGTCATCCAGATGTGAAGGCCCGCGGCAAAGACGATCCACGCGATCAGGCTAACCCTCAGATATAGCCAATAGAGCGAGAAGAAATTGTCCCGCAGCAGTGAAGCGGCACGGCGGAGAGCTTTGTGCATGCGATGCTCGTCTTCGGCGACGGCGATCACTTGAGCCATATCAAACCAGACTCAAATGCAGATCAGCAGCAACAGAAAGATGAGGGCGGCGACTACTGAGAAATGAACTGCAGTCATGGGTGAGATCGATTGCTTCTCAACGCGATCGTAGACGTGATGGGCAATTCCGCCCAGGATGAGAACCGGAATCAGCACGAGCAAAAGATAAATTGCCGAACGAACGAAACGCCAGAAATTGTGTCCGCAGGCTTCGAAAAACCCGCCAGCGCGAAGCCTCTGTTCGGAATAGTAAGTAGCCAGAATGCCTCCCGTGGCAAAGATCATGAAGGTGGTGAAGAGAAGAGCACCCAACAAGGAAGCCGAAATCGATCCACCAAATGGAGATTCGGGATTCATCGCGAGCGAAGCGGATGCTCCCAGGTTGAATCCGTGCACAAGCTGATCGGCGGCGATGCTGTGGTCCAGAATTGCGCCGATGCGTTCGTTGGTCCCGTGAGTGGCGAAATAGGCCAGCACAAAATTGACGGCATAGACCAGCCAGAGAACGTTTTGGCAGCTCCATACGAGCGCGGCACCGGAGGTAAACGTCTTCGGCGTTGCGTCTGCCATTACCAATTCCACCGCTTGGGCATGCTGGTTATGCAATCCATGCGAGCAACTGCGCCATCCACTCGCTGACAAATCCCCATATGTTCGACAGCTTCTTTGTGGCGCGACGATCAGCTTTCAGAATGTAGCTGTTGTTGAAAAGGTCCCGATCCAGCCAGACCTGATGGTCCGCGTCGATTTCGGCGGACACGATCTGAGATTTTCGATCGTAGACGTAACGCACCCAGCGATCGCGGCCATCCCAACGTTCAGTCAGCGACTGTTTGTCATCGAAAGTAATCTTCACGTCGACCGGAAATACAAAGTCGCCTTTGCGTTGCACGGTTACATAGGTGCGATAGAGCGATTCTCTGTTTTTAGCGGCCACGTTTTCCGGCTCGTAATTTAGCGGGTCGGAATGCGCATCCAGGATTTTGTAGTCCAACATCTGGGTGCCGGAAATCGCCTGATCGAAATACCAATGCAGGTCTTTGCCAGCCACTTCCTCGACGGTCTTGATGAAATCTTCGCCTATGGGATGGGTAAAGCGAAAGCGCATGAAATAGATGTGCAATGCGCGCCGCAGCGTTTCTTCGCCGATGATTTTCTCGAGTGTGAGAAGGACGGTAGCTGTTTTGCCGTACGTTATAGCTCCGTAGGCGTTGCCATCGTAAAAAAGCCAGGCAAAACGGTTGATTGGATCGGTATCGGGTCTGGAGAGATATGAGATGCGCTGCTCGTCATTACTTCCCATTTGGGCGAACGGGAAATTGAAGACTGAAGTGTACTTACCGTAGAGCGCGTCCATACCTTTTGCTTCCATGTAGCTGTTGATGCCCTCGTCGAGCCAGGCTTCTTCGAATTCGTTCGTCGCCACCATGCCATACCAGTATTGGTGGCCGAATTCATGCTGCGTAACGAGCTCGGGAAGCAGCGCGCCTTTCGGCATGAACCAATTGGTGTCCGCAGTGATCAATGTTGGATATTCCATGCCGCCGGCCTGGTAGCCGCCGTGCGGCGGGTCGATTATGGTGAGCCGGTCATAGGGGTAGGGGCCAATCCACTGATCGTAGAGACCGAGCGTGCCCTTCGAGACTTGAATGTAGCGCTGGGCGGACGCCAGGTTTCCCGGCGACATCAAAACATGAAGCTTCACGGTCCCAGCGCTGCCGGTCCAGGAATCTTCGACGTCTGTGAAACTCGGGCTTGCGCTCCAGGAAAAGTCGTGAACATCTTCGGAGTGAAAGCTCAGCGTTTTCGTTCCGTCGGAATTGTTCGTAGACACCACGAGGTCGCCGCCTGCACCTACGATCTCATTTTGAGGAAGCGTGACATTCACGTCGAACGTCCCGAAATCAGCGAAGAATTCTGTGGTGTTGTGAAACTGATGGCAATTCCACGCGCTTTTCCACCACACGCCGACTTTCGGAAACCACTGGCCGATTATGTAAAAATCGCGCATGTATCCGGTTCGCGCAACGACTTCGGGTAGCTGATCGTCGAAAACGAACTTGAATTCCACCTCGGCGCCCGCAGGCACGGCTCTGGGAAGTTCGATCTGCATCACCGTGTGATCGGCTGCATTGTGGTCGTCTGGCTGGATGAAGCGCATCTGGGTCGTCAGATCGCCCATACCGGTGACTTCGAGATGCGAGATATTGATTGCGCCAAAATGTTCCGGTTTCCAATCGAGGCCGGGATTGTCTCGATTCTCTTCCGTCATAAAAGTGGATTGGGGTTCGAAGGCGTTTAGATACAGGTGAAATGGAAACGTTTTCTGAGGCTGGCCAGTGAGATTCTTGTAGCGCAGGGTCTCGGTTGCCGCGATCGTATGCCTCGCGGTGTCCAGGCGCGCATCGATTTGATATGCGACGACGCGCGTGGATAAGCTTTGCTGCATTGCCGAAGTTGCTGCCGTAACGGATGCTGGCGGCTCAGCCTGGCGGGTGGCGCTGGCTTGGCCTGAGCCCGACGGTTGTGCGATGCAGGTGAGAGCCAGCCCTAGAACGATTCCAAAGCGCATCTGCCTCCCATGCGGTAGCTGCGACTGCAATGCCACCTAAAGCGTGCGGAAAGAATATGATACGCGGCGCAACGTGGCAAGCGGGCTCAGCGGAATCTTAGGGCCCACGCCCGCATTCGAGCTGAGAGGTTGCGTTCCAAGTGACGCACGAGAGCAGCGAAGTTGACGCGTCCTACTGACACGACTAAACTCTAATTATCTGGGCGTACTTCTCGTTCTTTTTTTTCCGAGAAAGACTTAGGAGCCAGTAAGTTCATGGTTTCCCCGGTGTTACAGCACAGGCGCCATCAGCAGATTCTGACGGACGTAGTGCGCGAATACATTGAGACGGGCGAACCTGTCTCGTCGCGCAGCGTGGCGCGCAGGCACGTCGACCCGCTGAGCCCTGCGACCGTACGTAACGTCATGGCAGATCTGGAAGATGGCGGCTTTCTGTACCATCCGCACACTTCAGCTGGCCGGGTGCCGACGGCCGCCGCATATCGGTTTTTTGTCGAGCAAGTGACGGCGCAGGCGACTGCGAATCCCGAAGATAGGCTGTGGATTCGCCGCGAGCTCGAAGCCGCGAACACTCCGGAAGCGGTAATGGAGCGCGCAAGCCACGTGCTGGCGGCTGTTTCGCGCGGGCTGGGAATTTTCATCGCACCGCCGCTGGCGCGCAGCGTGGTAGAGCATCTTCGCTTTTTGCTGCTGCCGGATAATCGGGTGCTGGTGGTGCTGGTTGCCGCCGGCGGCCAGACGCGGGACAAATTGATTCGACCGGAGAGGCAGTTCCGCCAGGAAGATTTGGATCACATCGCTGCCTATTTGAATCATCACTACATCGGTTGGACGATTGAAGCGATGCGCGCCGATTTGCGGGCGCAATTGGCGCGCGATCGTGAACGCTACAGCCGGCTGGCTGGTGATGCTTTGATGTTGTGCGATCCCAGCGTGCTGGGTGATATCGACGAGCGCAAGATTTACGTGGAAGGCGCCGCGCAAATGGCGGCGTCGCCGGAATTTACGAATCAGGATCAATTGCGCGAATTGCTCGAGACGATCGAGGAGAAAGACCGGTTGATCGCGATTTTGAGCGGATGCATAGAGGCGCCCGAACCCGTGCATGTGGAATTGGGAGTGGATCAAATTTCGAATGCAGGCAAGCATCTCGCCGTCGTGTCCGCGTCTTATTCGTCGGAAGGGGAAGTTCAGGGCGCCCTCGGGATCGTCGCGCCGATGCGAATGCATTATGAGCGCGTGATTACGGCGGTAGCGTTCATGTCGCAATTTTTTTCCGAAGAAAAAGAGGGGAGTTAGAACTTGGCAGCGCAGAAGATCCAGAAGGAAGACGAGCAACCAAAGCCGGCGGTTGCGGCTGCGGAAGCAAGTTCTGCGACAGCGCCTGCACCGGAAGCAGAGCAGCAGGATCAAGTCCAGAAACTCGCGGCTGAGAAACAAGATTTAACGAACACGCTGGTGCGTCTGCAAGCGGATTTCGACAATTACCGCAAGCGAACCGATAAAGAGCGCGACCAGGCGCGGCATAGGGGAGTCGAGCATCTAGTCGAACAGCTTCTTCCTGTCCTGGACGGTTTCGATCGGGCTCTCGCCGCACACGACGATCCCGCGTACGAAGATTACCGCAAGGGATTCGAACTGATTCGAAAACAGCTCTGGGATTTGCTCGCGAAGCAGGGAGTGCACCGGATCGAATCGGTCGGCAAAGAATTCGATCCAAACGTTCACCACGCCGTTGAACACGTACCGACGAATGACTATCCGGATGGCACCGTGATTGATGAGTTCCAGCCGGGTTACACGTTTCATCATCGCATTCTGCGCCCTGCGATGGTGCGTGTGGCGAGCGGCCGTAAGAATTGAGGGCCTCAGGTAATCTCGTGAGCGGTGAACTTTTTCCGAGCGTGATGATTCAAATTTATATTTCATCGTAAGAAAAAAGGACTGACGAAAAAGAGATGGCACCCAGCAAACAGGATTTCTACGCAGTCTTAGACGTAACGCGCGACGCGTCGGCGGAACAGATCAAATCCGCGTACCGCAAAGCGGCCATGAAATGGCATCCGGACCGCAATCCGGAGAACAAGCACGAGGCGGAACTCAATTTTCGCGCAGCGGCAGAAGCTTACAGCGTGCTGTCAGACCCGCAGAAACGCTCGATCTACGATCGCTTTGGCCACGCGGGACTGGGCAGCCGCGGATTTGAAACCGGCGGATTCAACGCGTCAATCTTCGAAGATTTTCAGGATATTCTTGGCGACCTTTTCGGCTTCGAGGATATTTTCGGCGGCGGGCGGCGTCGCGGAGGACGTGGGCAGCGCGGCCAGCGCGGAGCAGATCTGCGCTACGACATGACTCTCACCTTTGAAGAAGCTGCCACGGGCGTGAGCACCAAAATTCACGTCTCGCGCCATGAAGCTTGTGAGGCCTGTCACGGAACCGGAGCAAAGCCCGGCACCGGCATGTCGACGTGCAAGACCTGCGGCGGGCGCGGCCAGGTCTCCTATAGCCAGGGATTTTTCTCCATCACTCGCACGTGCCCCGCATGCCAAGGCGTGGGCCAGGTGATTCGCGATGCTTGTGCTGCGTGCCGCGGCCAGGGCCGCATCGAGCGCGAACGAACGCTCGAAGTCGGCGTCCCTGCCGGCGTCGATTCAGGGACGCGATTGCGGATGGCGGGTCACGGCGAACCAGGCACGAATGGCGGGCAGCCCGGCGATCTGTACATTTTTCTCGAAGTAAAGGAGCACGCGTTCTTCGAACGCCGCGGCGCAGACCTCTACTGCACGATTCCGGTTAGCTTGCCGCAGGCGACGCTGGGCACTTCGATCAACGTCCCAACACTTTCTGGCGAAGAAGATCTCGAGATACCCGAGGGAACACAATCAGGCCAGATCTTTCGCAAAAAATCCAAAGGGCTGCCGAACCCGCATGGCGGACGGGGCGATTTATACGTGAGTGTTCGCGTGGAAATACCTGCCAAGGTGACGCGCGAACAGCGACGGTTGCTCGAACAACTCGGGCAGACCATGAAGGTGGAAAACAAGCCCATCGAGCGAGCGTCAAATTTCTTCGATAAGGTAAAGGATATTTTCGGCTAGAGTTCGGAGCGGCCGCATCATCTGTCACACTTGACCCCCGGGGGGCAAATCTGGAATTGTACGTTGCCTCGGCGGTGGCCAATCCAAAATACGCTAAAACTCCCTGAATTTACCCCGCATTCAACTGTGATACATTCTGGGGCTCCAGTATGGCCAAAATTGCCATTGATGGCACCCGCGGAACATATCCCGTTGTCTGTTCGCGCGGAGCGGTTTCGCGGGTATCCGATCTGGCGCGCGAGCAAAGCCGGCGCGGAGAAATTTTCTTTCTATCTTCGCCCCGGGTGTGGAATTATTGGGGCAGGAAGTTAACGGCGAAATCCCGCGGGCAACGCAGCGCGACAATTCTGTTTGACGATAGCGAGCTGGCCAAACGGCTTGCAACCGTAGAAAAGATCGCGCGTGCGTTGGTCAGCCTCGGTGCGGATCGCGACGCCACGTTGGTGGCTGTCGGTGGCGGCGTGGTAGGCGATGTGGCGGGATTCGTGGCAGCCTCGTACTTGCGAGGCGTGCGTCTCATTCACGTTCCGACCACGCTCGTAGCGCAGGTGGATAGCGCGATCGGCGGAAAGACCGGCGTAAATCTTCCCGAAGGGAAGAATCTCGTCGGCGCATTTTACCCGCCGGAGCTGGTCATTGCCGACCCGGATGTTCTCAGCACGCTGCCTCACCGTCAGTATCGCGCCGGGCTGTACGAGATAATTAAATATGGCGTGATCACCGATGCGCCGTTGTTCCGCTATCTGGAACGGTACATGCTTGCGCTTCTTCGACGCGATCGCGCGGCGCTTGAGTACGTGATTCCGCGGTGCATTCGGATCAAGGCGATGGTTGTGGGCAAAGATGAGCGCGAGAGCGGCCTGCGCCAGATCCTAAATTTTGGCCACACGCTAGGCCATGCGCTTGAGACCGCCACTAGCTACAGGAAGTTTCTTCACGGCGAGGCGGTGGGCCACGGCATGATTTTCGCGACGCTTCTTGCCCTCGCGATTGACCGGATCGGCGTGAGAGATGCAGCGCGAACTATTGGCTTGATTCTATCGGTCGGGCCGGTGCCGCTGATTCCGCGGCTCTCGAACTCGGAGTTGAGATCGCTGCTGCTCAGCGACAAGAAGGTTCACGCGGGCGAAATCGGCTGGGTGCTCCCTTCCGCCATTGGAAAAGCGAAATGGGGAGCGGCAGTCCCGTGGCGTGTGGTTAAGACGAGTCTCCGCGCGCTGCCCGGATTGCTTCGCGAGTGGCAGCGCAGCGGAACGAGGTCTGAGTTGCACACAGTATGAAAATCTTCGAGACATCGTCTACGCCGGTTTTGGGGTCGCGGCCGAAAGGCGCTCGTGACGAACGCGATTCCGCGCGGCGCGTGCGCGATATGTTCAGCGCCATTGCGCCTCGCTACGACCTGTTGAATCACCTGCTGTCGTTCTCCATGGATAACAAGTGGCGCCGCCTCACAGCGGAAAAATTCCGCCGAATCTTGCGCCGCACCGATGCCCGCGTCCTCGATTTGTGTTGTGGCACGGGAGACCTGGCATTCGCTCTTGAGGTTGAACGTGTGGACGTGATCCGGGATCCAACGGCGCATCGCATCCCGATCATGGGTTGCGACTTCGCCTACCCCATGCTCGAACGCGCGCGGAAAAAGGCGCGTTCTGACTCGCACACGGCCGAATTTATCAATGGCGACGCCCTGAACATGCCTTTTCCCGACCAGAGCTTTGACCTGGTAGCCACCGCATTCGGATTTCGGAATCTTGCCAACTACGAGCGCGGGCTCCGCGAAATAGCGCGCGTCTTAAAGCCGGGTGGTCGAATCGCAATCCTGGAATTTTCCGAGCCAACTAACAGTGCGATGGCGACGATGTACCGTTTCTACTTCAAGCGGATCCTGCCAGTCATTGGCGGAATGATTTCGGGCAACATCGCAGCCTACGCATATCTCCCCAGCTCTGTATCGAACTTTCCCACTCCACCGGAGCTTGCGAAATTGCTAAGTAACGCAGGGTTCTTGGGAGTCCGTCATCAAGCGTGGAATTTTGGAAGCGTGGTGCTGTATACGGGGCGCCTGCCCGAACCTGGAAAAGTCGTGATCGAAACCGAAAACGACCGCGCCCGTGGTTTTTGGAAGGAACGCCGGAAACATCCAAGAGGGGACTGCAAGGAAGCAAAGACCTAGTTGTCCAAGCCGAGGTTGCGAATTTTGTGAAGCAGCGTCTTGTAAGACACTCCTAATTTTTCCGCGGCGCGTGTCTTATTCCACTTCGTTTCACACAACGCGTTCCGGATTTTGAATCGCTCCACATGCGCCACAGCGCGCTGCGAAACTTCCTCCAGCGGACCTTCCCAAAGAAATTCATCCTCGACCATATGTTCGGGCAACTGCTCGGGGGTGGGGCGCGCGGAAGGCAGTTGTAAACCAGCCACGTCGATGTCCGAACCATTCGCGAGGATTGCCGCGCGCTCGATCGCGTTTTGAAGTTCCCGCACATTGCCGGGCCAAGGGTGGGTCAGCAACCGTTCGCGTGCGTCCTCCGTCAGGGCCAGCGTCGGTTTGCGAAATTCGCGCTTGAAGCGCTCGAGAAAATGCTCGGCCAGCAGCAGTACGTCGTCACCTCGCTCGCGCAGCGGCGGAATCGTGATGGGTACCGCGGAAATTCGGAAGTAGAGGTCCTCGCGAAACGTCTTGTCGGTCACCGCAGCGCGCAGGTCTTTATTTGTCGCGGTGAGGATTCGTACGTTCACTTCGATTTCCTGCGTGCCGCCAACGCGCTCGAATCGCTTTTCCTCCAGCACACGCAAGAGCTTGCTCTGCACTCCGAGCGGCAGTTCGCCAATCTCGTCCAGGAACAACGTCCCGCGGTGCGCGAGTTCGAGTTTTCCGATTTTTCGCGCCCCTGCGCCGGTAAAGGCGCCGCGCTCGTGTCCGAAGAGTTCATTTTCCACCAGCCCTTCGGGAATCGCCGCGCAATTCAGCGCCACAAAGGAACGCCCGGCGCGCGGGCTCAAGTGATGAATCGCGCGCGCGAAAAGCTCTTTTCCCGTGCCGCTTTCCCCCAGAAGCAGCACGGTTGAATCGGTCGCCGCCACGCGCTGAGTCATCTGGCTCGCATCTTTCATCGTGGGGTGTTCGGCGACGATGCGAGGAAAACCATAATGCGCCGCGTATTCTTCGCGCAGGAGCAGATTTTCTCTCAGAAGTTCCTGCTGCTTCGTCGCGCGGTCGAGGAGCAGCTTCAAATGATCCAGATCGACCGGCTTCTGAATGAAATCAAACGCACCTTCTTTCATCGCCGTCACGGCTTCTTCTACCGAACCATAAGCCGTAACAAGAATAACAGGCAGCGTAGGCTCCACTCGGCGAGCTTCTCGAAGGACGTCCAATCCCGAACTTCCCGGCAGCTTTAAATCGGTGAGAACGAGCAGGTACCGGCGCGCGCGTATTTTGTCAATTGCGGCAATGCCGTCCGGCGCTTCCTCCACCGCATAGTCCGCGCGCTCGAGCGCCTTGCGCAGCATCGCCCGGAGTTCAGGCTTATCTTCGACAAGGAGAATTGGCTCCATGGAGCGAGGCTAGCGGGCCCATCCGGGATCGCCGCCCGCCTGGCGCAGGTCATCTTCGGCGTCGGAGATGGCTTGCTTGTCCGCTTCGATTTCCTTTTGCTTGGCCGCGATCTTGGCAGTCTTTTCATTGATGTCGCTGCGGGTCAATCCCTGCTGCATGCCTTTCATGGGATCGTTGTAATACTGGAGATCAAGAACGCCGAGTTCGCGCTGCATCACGTCGAGGTCAGCCTGATCCTGTTCGAGTTTGTGCTGTAGTTTGTCGAATCGCTCCCGCCATTTCTTCTCGCTGCTTCCCGCAGTCTTGTCGGACTTCGCGCCGTCAGCAGGAGGATTCTCGGCATCGCCCGGAGCTGGTGGTTCATCGCCCACCGCTGATATTCCGCCTCCCTTGGGAATATTGTCGTTGGTGATGACTTTGACCTGCTTGGGAGTATTTTTTTTCTGTTCGCGAGCGCGCCGGGCTGCTTCCGCCAGCGATTCCTGCCGGTCGGTAGCTGCTTGCGCCTGCGCTGCCTGCGCACCGCTCTCTGGTCCAGCTAAGTCCTGTGATGGAGGTGCTGTCTTGTCCTGCTGCTGGCAATGGCTGCTCGGCGGAAACGCCACAATCGCGGCAATTGCCGTCAACCACAGTGCTCTGCGCATACCTACGCCTCCCGAGAGGCACCTATGGGATAGGCCCTAGAGATACAGTTTAGATGCGGGCGGCTTCGGAAGGGAATAGCAACGGCGAGGGCTCCTGCCGCAAAGGTAACCACAGCAGAAACTCCGCGCCTCCGCCGGTGCGGTTCCGGGCCTCGATGCTGCCCCCGTGCTGCAGGGCCACCTTTTGAACCACCGCGAGTCCCAGGCCCGTGCCATCCGCTTTCGTGGTGTAGAACGGGAGGAAGATTTTGGGCAGGTCTGCCTGCGGAATGCCTGGCCCGTTGTCGGCGATACAGATGCGCTGCCACTTTCGCCCGCCCAGCTCTTCGATCGTCCCCGAAACGGTGAGGCGGGCACTGCCACCAGTGTCGCGGGCGGCTTCCGCTCCATTCCGCGTCAGATTCACCAGCGCCTGGCGAAGCAGCGCTTCATCGCCTGGGACATCCTCGAAAGCTCCTTCGCATTCAACCGCACAACCGGGGTTCGATTCCCGAAGTTCTTCCGTGACGCGCTCGACTAGGGTCTTCATCGGCACTGTCTCGTAGCAGATTTCGAGCGGCTTGGCGAAGCGGAGAAATTCTGTGACGACGTGCGTGAGCGCGCGCGTCTGGTCCAGAATGCGCTCGGCCGATTCTCGAATGTCGCCGGAGTCAAGTCGCACTTCACTGCGAATCATTTGCGCGTAGCCGGAAATCGTGGCCAGCGCGTTCTTGAATTCGTGCGCGATACCTGCAGACATTTCTCCGAGTGCCGCCAGATTTTCTTTCCAGCGAATCTGTTTTTGCAGCGCGGTGAGTTCGGTCAGGTCGCTCATCAGGCACAGCGCGCCGCTCACCTTCATCTCCGGCGGCACTCCGGGAAATTCAGTCCCAGGGCGTGGAGGATTGCGGACGGCGCGGAAAATCGGCGAAATCGTCACCCCGAGGTGACGCATTTCACCTTCCGCTGTCACGTGCTCCACTTCGCCACGATGAAACGTTCGCCCCTCGCGCAGGCAAGCCGTCAGCATGCGCGTCAATTCCGTATCGGCGCCTAGAATTTCCTTGTACGAACGATAGCGCAAGGTCCGGATACCGAGAGCTTCTTCTGCAGCGGGATTGGTGCTGCTGATTGCGCCCGTAGCATTCACCAGAAGCAATCCCGTCGGCATATTCCGGGTTACTTCTTCGGTGAGGCGCTCAGATTCTTGCGCGCGTTCTTGGGCCACAAGGTGAAGGCGCGCAAGCTCCTTTTCCTGTGTCCGCAGCTTTTCAATGACGCCCTGCATCGAGGCTGCCATAAAAGCGGAGGCGTTGTCAGGGTCGGGGACAGGGGCTGCAAATTGTCCTTCGGCAGACATTTCGCCTCTGTGCAGGAATTTGCGCACCACAAACGCGAAGAGGATCAAAACAAGGAATAGAACAAGCAGTCCCCCCGCCACAAAGCCCAGGTCGAAGGGTTGAACACCGCTGATTCGCGTGGGGAGCTGCGGAACCATCACACGCCTTCTTCGACTCGATGCGTTCTAGCCATCAGCGCACCACCAGCAGTCCCTGATACCAATATACAATCGGCGTTCCGAAAAACACCACCAGCAGAGCCGCCATCCCGAGGAAGGTACCAAAAGGCAGTTCGTAATCGGAGTCTTTACGCCGCGCTACGATGACGATGATTCCGAGGATGCTTCCCAGCACGGAGCCGGTGAAAATTGTCAGCAACGTCCGCTTCAGCCCAAGGAAGGCGCCTGCCATCAGCATCATTTTCACGTCGCCCATTCCCATGCCTTCCCGCCCGCGCAGGCGGAAATAGACCTCGGACACGATCCAGAGCAGACCGCCGCCGGCCGCTGCGCCCAAGAGCGCGTCCACGAATGAGAGAACCGGAGCAGGCGAAGTAGACTCAGAAATACGCTTTGTAAGGGCAAGGGCTGTTCCATCGACGGGTGTGGTGAAGAAGCTGAGCAAAAGGCCCAGCCCCAACCCTGTGAAGTTCACCACGTCGGGAAGAATTCGTTCGCGCAAGTCTGTAAACACCAGCACGATCATAATCGCCGAAAACACAGCCCATTTTAGCGCTTCCACCGTAAGACCAAACACCTCATAGCAGCCCAGGAAAAGCAGTCCCGTCAAAAGCTCCACCACCGGATACATCGCCGAGAACGGGTTCTTGCACTTGCGGCACTTACCGCCTAGCAGGAGATAACTGACGACGGGAATATTGTCGTAAGGACGAATCGCAGCGCCGCATTTGGTGCACGCCGAAGCGGGAAGAACGATCGATTTTCCGCCTGGAATCCTCACGATACAAACGTTCAGGAAGCTGCCTATGATCAGGCCGAAAACAAACACAAGACCTGCAATGAGCATCCCGGAAGCCACAAATCGAATTTGCCATATACCTCGAAGTCACTCAAGCCGCCTGCACAGGACCGTGCCCGACTGCTAACGCACGTGACACACATAACGCAGTCGGCTCATTCAATCGCCCGTTTTCCCGGTTCGCCATCCGATTGGCGCCTCTGGTAAGCTGAATTGAATCAACCGCAACCATGGCCCTCTTAGAAAGAAAAATACGCCGCTACGAGCATATGCGTTGGGCCCAGGAGCCCAACCGCCGCACGCTGCCCTTTGCCTGGGGACTCGAGCACATCGGCGGCTCTGCGAATCAGCCCGATCCGCGCGGATTCCTCGATCATTTCGTCGACGACACCGTAGCCCACAGCGACGACTGGTACGCCACCGGCCCAGCAACCGATTACTCGCTCGACGACGGCGTGCTCACTTTCACCAGCGCGATTGAATCACCCTGGCCCGAAAACAATCGCGTCCACGTCCAATTTTTCGGGGCTCGCCACTCCGGCCCCGCCGTCGTAGTTCTCGCGCAATGGAATTCCCGCTGGGAGGAGCAGACGGACGTCTGCCGCTGGCTCAACAAACTTGGGATCACCGCTGTGAAGATGAGCCTGCCTTATCACGACCGGCGCGCCGTCCCGGGTCATCCTCGCGCCGATCATCTCGTCGGCCCCAATGTCGGCCTGACCCTTCAGGCAAATCGCCAGGCCGTTCTCGATGCCCGCCGCACTCTACGCTGGCTCGAACAACAAGGCTACGACCGCCTCGGAGTCCTCGGCACTAGCATCGGCTCTTCCATCGCATTCGTCACCATGTGCCACGAGCCCGCAATTCGTGCCGGCGCGTTCCTGCACGTCGCCACATACTGCGGCGATGTCGTCGCGAACGGTCTTACCACCATGAATGTTTGGGAGGCGCTGCAGTCAAAGCTCTCGCAGGATGACATCCGCCGCTACTGGTCGCCAATCAGCCCGTTTCCTTACATCCTCAAGCTTCTCGGCACGGGCAAGAAGATTCTCGCCATCACCGGCCGCTACGATCCCACCTTCTGGCCCGAATTCACCGACGCGTTCTTTGACGAGGCACCGCGAGGTGGCGTCGAAGTCGAGAGGTTGTCCTTGCCCTGCGGTCACTATTCGATGGGAGTCGCGCCATTCAAATGGCTGGCTGGGTTCCGCTTCGGTACATTTCTGTTTCAATCTCTCGCATCGTAATTCCGCATGTGACTGAAAAAATCTTCGAAGTTGACTAAAGTTTGCTTCGTCGTTGCCGATTAGGATGCTGGAGGTACTTCCGTGGCAAACCCTGTCGGCTCCGTCTCCAGCTCTCTGTAATCCGCACACATCGCCCAGCAAGGCCCAGTTCGCGACGCCAGCCCAAACTCCCTTCCTAAGTAGCACGTCATACCTCAAGACACAGTCTCGATCAGCAAGTCCGGCGCAGCCGCCAGTCGGACCCAGGCCGCATCGAAGAGCGCCGAAGGCTCGAGCGAATCAGAATCCGGCGAAAGCTAGATAAGAACGAATTGCCGTGAAATCGAACTCCTTGCCTAGCTGAGTAGCTTGCTGAATTCACCCGCTGCAATCCGCGCAGCAACCGCTTCAATATCTCTCGAAAGCGATCGATCGGCGTCTACCTTCTTCGACGTAGCGCGCAGCATTTCGTATGCCTTCTGCGTCTCAGGTCCGGTGCGAAGCGGTGCAAGCAAATCCAGACCCTGGCAGCCGGCCAGCATTTCGATCGCGAGCACGTTGCGTAGGTTCGCAAGCATAGGTTGAATTCGCCGCGCCGCTGCCATCCCCATCGAAACGTAATCCTCTTGATTCGCGGAAGTCGGAATCGACCCAATTGAATGCGGAGTTGCAAGCGCTTTCATTTCTGCGGCAAGTGCCGCCGCCGTCACCTGCAGAATCATAAACCCTGAATTCAACCCCGCCTCGCGCACCAAAAACGCAGGGAGCTCGCTGCCCTGCGGATTCGTCAATTGTTCCGTGCGCCGCTCTGATATCCCCGCCAATGTTGCCAGCGCCACCGCCAGCTGGTCCGCCGCCATCGCCAGCGGCTGCCCGTGAAAGTTTCCGCCGCTGATCACTTCACCGGCTCCTCCGCCGCCGGCAAACACTAGCGGATTATCCGTCGCGCTGTTCAATTCGATCACAATCGTCGCTCGAATCTGCGCCAGCGCGTCGCGAACCGCTCCATGCACCTGCGGCACGCAGCGAAGACTGTAAGGATCCTGCACGCGCGGATCGCGTTCCGGCGACCGATGCGATTCGCGAATTTCGCTCCCGCGCGTCAGCATCTCCAGATTCCGCGCCGTAATTAAATGCCCGGAATAGGGACGCGCGCGCGCGATCCTCTCGTCATACGGCGCAGGGCTCCCGCGCAGCGCGTCAAGCGAAAGCGCCGTTGCCACGTCCGCAGTGTCCACGGCGGTTTCCGTATCGCGCAGGCCCAGCGCCAGTAGCGTCAGCATTCCCTGCGTTCCATTCAACAGAGCCAGGCCCTCTTTCGCTTCGAGCGCAAGGGGCGCGATCTTTGCCTCTCGCATTGCATTCTCACCCGCAATAATTCGCCCCTGAAAAACAGCCGCGCCTTCTCCAATCGCCACCTCTGCCAGGTGCGCCAGCGGAGCCAGGTCGCCCGACGCTCCCACCGACCCCTGGCACGGAATCACCGGATGCACTTTGCGGTTCAGCATCGCGCAAAGCGTCTCTGCCACAATCGGCCGCACGCCCGAAAGCCCCTTGGCAATTGCATTCGCCCGCAGCAGGAGCATCGCCCGCGTCTCTTCTTCCGAGAGCGGCGCACCCACTGCGCATGCATGGCTGCGAACCAGATTCACCTGCAGTTGACGTATCTGGCCGCGCGAAATTCGCACCGACGCCATCTTCCCGAATCCGGTGTTCACTCCGTAAACGGCCGCATTCGATTCCACCAGTCGCTCAATCACCGCGCGCGACGCATTCATCTTTTCGCGCGCGCCAGCCGCTAGCTCCACCTGCGCGCCATCGAAGACAGCGGCATACAGCTCAGCCAGCGTCAGATGTTCGCCGTCGATTTGAATCTTATCCATTCACATTCCCCGTGCTGATAAAGGTCTCGGCCGCCACACAGCGAGGCATTTTCACCAGTTGGGCCTGGTCGTTCACGCGCGATGGCTTTCGATCGGTAGCGGCAGATACTTGCGGTATTTTTCCGGCAGGGACTTGGTCTGCCCGGCGCGATTGCAAACCACGTGCGTCGTTTCGCCCGTCGCAATCGTCTCGCCCGTTTCTTGCTGAATGATTTCGTACGCGAATCGCACCGTCCGCCGCTGCGCAGCCGTCACCCGCGAGCGGATTGTGAGCAGATCGTCAAACCGCGCCGGGCGCTTGTACCGGCAATTCGCCTCCGCCACCACCAGAAAACTATCGTCCTCGATTTCCATCTTCTTGTATTCGAATCCAATCTGGCGCCAAAGCTCGACGCGTCCAATTTCAAACCAGGTGAAATAATTTCCGTAGTACACCACGCCCATCTGATCCGTCTCCGCGTAACGCACCCGGATCGTCGTATCGGCAAATTCTTTCGGCGCCGCGTCCGCACTCGAACCAGCTCGATTCTCGTTCGCGCCCTTGCTCACCGGCCGGTCCACTTCGGATCGCGTTTCTCGAGAAACGAGGTAACCCCTTCGCGAAAATCCGCCGTCGCGCGGATTTCCGCGTTTTCGCGCGTGGCCAGTTCAATCTCGGTTCGAATTTGAGCCTCGTTGAAACGCCGCAGAAGCCGCTTCGTTCGAAAAATACTAGTCGGACTCGCGGTAATCAGCTGCGCCGCAATCTCGTGAGCCCGCTCCAAGAGCTTCTCCCCCGGCACCACCTCAGTAATCAACCCGATTCGCAGCGCCTCGGCCGCATCCACGATGCGTCCGGTCAGCAGCAATTCCGTCGCGCGCTTTTCACCAATCTGCCGTCTCAAAAAAACTGAAACCAGCGCCGGGATGAACCCGATCCGCACTTCCGAATATCCCAGCTTCGCTTCCGGCGCCGCGAGTGTGAAATCCGCCAGCGTCGCGATCCCGCAACCGCCCGCAATTGCCGCGCCTTTTACCGTAGCGATCACCGGGTTGGGAAATTCGTAGATGCGGTAAAACATCCGCGCCATCGCCCGTGAATCAGCCATGTTTTCGTCGAGCGATTGGCTGGCAATCGTCCGTAAGCCGTCGAGATCCATTCCCGCGCAGAACGCCTTTCCCGATCCGGTGATGATCACCACGCGCGCGGGGCCGTTTTCTGCCTCATCCAGCGCCGCCATCAGATCCTGGATCATTTGCGACGAAATCGCGTTCCGTTTCTCAGGCCGCGTCAGTGTGATCGTCGCGATTTGATTCGCTTGCTCGAGTTTGAGTGTGCTGTATGTCATCGCAGGGCTTTCTTGATTCTCTGCGCTAGTTCGGCTTTGCCGCCGGTTCCGTGTGCGTGTACTTCTCGCGCAGGTCGCCGGTCATCGCGCACGCAATCGCAAGCGATTTGGTGTCGATCCCGGTGGCGACGTCGCGCGCCGCGAGCGTCGTCAGTATCGCCTCCGTTGGAATATTGCCCACAAGCTCGTCGCCTGCAAAAGGACAGCCGCCCAGTCCCGTCAGCGCCCCGTCAAATCTTCGGCATCCCGCTTCGTAAGCCGCCCGCACTTTCTCCGCCGCGCGATCCGGCCGGCTGTGCAGGTGCACGCCAATCTCGACCCCGGCGACGCCAGCTCTCGCGGCGTTGTAAACAACGGCCACGTCATGCGGCGAAGCCGTGCCCACCGTATCCGCCAGCGAAATTGTACGCACGCCGGTATCTTTCAGCCAGACCACGGTCTCCTCAACGATCTCTGGCCCCCAAGGCTCGTCGTACGGATTCCCGAACGCCATCGAAACGTAAACCACTAGCTTTTTCCCGGCCGCTTTCGTATCCTTCTGAATCTTCTGCACCAGATCCCGCGATTCGGCCCGCGACATATTCGCATTGGCACGCCGGAAATACGCTGAAATCGAATATGGATATCCGATCGTAGTCACGGCCTGCGTCGAAAGCGCGCGTTCCAGTCCTTGCGCATTCACGATGATGCCGATAATCTCTGGCGCCTCGCCCGAGGGCGTTTTCACGCGGCTCAACTCTTTCATCACCGCTTCGCTATCGGCCATCTGCGGCACATGCTTCGGCGAAACAAAACTCACCGCGTCAATATGCCGGAATCCGAGCGCCACCAGGCTGCTGAGATATTTTATTTTTTCTTTGGTCGGAATAATCTGCCGCAAACTCTGCCAGGCATCCCGCGGGCATTCGACGATCGTAATCTGTTCGTCTGCCGTATTTTTATCGGCCTGAATTCCCAATGGCGCTCCTTACATTTGCAGCACGCCGGTCTTGAACTCCGCCACATGCGGGTTAAGCGACGCAGCCTCCAAAGCCTCGATCAACGCTTCTCTCGTGTGCGCTGGGTCAATAATCGCATCCACCCACAGCCGCGCAGCGGCATAGCGCGGGTCGGTCTGGTGCTCGTAAGTCGCCCGCACCGATTCGTATAGTTCTTTCTTTTCCTTGCCGTTCAGTTTCTTGCCTTCGCGCTCGAGCTGCTTGATCTTGATCTCCACCAGCGTACCGGCCGCCGAATCCCCGCCCATCACCGCATAACGAGCCGTGGGCCACGCGAAAATGAAGCGCGGATCGTACGCCTTTCCGCACATCGCATAGTGCCCGGCTCCGAAACTCCCTCCGCAAATCACCGCAACCTTTGGAACCACGCTGTTCGCCACAGCATTCACCATCTTCGCGCCCGCGCGAATGATGCCGCTCCATTCCGCTTCTTTGCCGACCATAAACCCATTCACGTCGTGCAGAAAAATCAGCGGAATCAGATTCTGGTTGCAATCCAGAATAAACCGCGCCGCTTTGTCCGCCGCCTCGGTATAAATCACGCCGCCAAATTCGACGCGCGTTTCCCCCGTCCCCGGGGCGGAGACCGTCACGTGCTTCTTCTGATTCGCCACGATGCCCACGGCCCAGCCGCCAATTCGCGCAAATCCGCACAACACGGTCTGCCCGTACTCGGCGCGATACTCCTCGAACTCGCTGCCGTCCACAATTCGCGCGATGATTTCGCGCATATCGTATTGCTTTCCGCGATTCGACGAAAATATTCCATAAATCTCATCGCCCGGACGCGCGGGCGGCCGCGCCGCTTTGTGATCGAAGGGCGCCTTCGCGCGATGCCCGATCTTGTCCGCGAGGGCGCGAATTCTCTGGATGCACGCCTCATCGTCCGGCTCGCGGAAATCCACCGTGCCGCTGATCTGCGCGTGCATTTTTGCCCCGCCCAGTTCTTCCGTGGAAGTTTTCTGCCCGATCGCAGCCTGCACCAGCGCCGGCCCGGCTAGGAACAAACCACTCCCTTCCGTCATCAGAATGTGATCGCACATCACCGGCAGGTACGCTCCGCCCGCCACGCACATCCCCATAATCGCCGTAATCTGCGGAATCCCTTGCGCGCTCATCACTGCGTTGTTCCGGAACACGCGCCCGAAATCATCTGTGTCCGGAAACACATCCTCTTGCAGCGGAAGAAAAACGCCGGCGGAATCCACCAGGTAAATCGTCGGGATGCGGTTCTCAATCGCGATGTTCTGCGCGCGAATCACTTTTTTCGCTGTCATCGGGAAAAACGCGCCCGCTTTCACCGTCGCGTCATTCGCGATGACCATCACCTGCCGGCCCGAAACGCGCCCGAGTCCCACGATCGTCCCCGCTGCGGGCGCGCCGCCCCATTCCTCGTACATCTCATATGCGGCGTAAAGGCCCAGCTCGAAAAACTCGGTTTTTGGATCGATCAGCTTGGCGATGCGCTCTCGCGCCGTCAGCCGTCCCTTCTTGTGCTGCGACTCGATCGCTTTCGCCCCACCGCCTTGCCGGATGCGTTCTTCCTCATTCTTGATTTCCGTCAGGCGGTCCACCATCTGCCGGCTGTTCGTCTCAAAGCCCGCGGACTTCGCATCCACTTGCGTTTCTATCACCGTCCCGCTCACCGGTCTCCTTCGCGCGCTCCGCCATTCACTCCCATCGGGCCCGCACGAGACTTTTCAAACGCTCACGTCGAAACTACGCATTGTACCATCCACATTCCGTTTTGACTTGCCCGCGCAGTGCTATAGAATTGCGTCTGCCCGCAGGGCGTATGTGCACCGCGCAGCCTGCGAGCCTAATCCTGTTCTGGAGGCGCCTATGCTCTGCTGTTGTCCTGCGGGGAATAGGTCTGTCTCCGGCCACTCGCGATAGTCCGATCAGGTCGAGCCCGGCCTCCCGCCTTCCAAAATACTCGTACGAATCTTCGACTGCTTCGCTCAAGAAACCTTTGATAGATTTCCTTCTCGTCCTTAAGAGAGGAGCAAGAATTCGAGAGTTATCGAGGAGATCTTACAGATGAAATTCGTAGACATGGAATTGGCCCGCCGTCTCGAACTGGCCGGCCACCCGGACTTCCTTTCAGAAGGAGATACAGAGACAGGCAACGTGGAGTTGAAACGTCCCGGAGACGTCCGCATCGCCGTCGGCGGCGGCGTCGCGGAATTTCGTGGCGTCAACTCGCCAGTCACGCAAGCTGAGGGCCTCGGCCTGAACGGCCCCGTGAGCGAAGAAGACATGGAGCGCATGGAGAAATTCTATCGCTGCCGTGGCTCGGCCGTTTTCATCGAGGTCTGTCCCATGGCCGATCCCGGATTCATCGAAATGCTCGGAAAGCGCTGGTATCGCGTGCTCGAATTTTCCAACATGCTGATTCGCGAAATCGATCCCCGAGAGAAGTTTCCTCCCATCCCTCCCGGTATCACGATTCGTCTCGCAGAACCATCCGAAGCGCGTCTCTTCGCCGAAACAGTTTCTCGCGGTTTCGCCGACCATTTCGAGCCGACCGAAGACCTGATCAACACGATCCAGGAATTCTTCTCCGGCCCTGGTCTCGTGCCGTACTTGGTCTGGATGGATGGAAAACCGGTCGGTGGAGGAACCCTCGGAATTCGGAAGGGAATCGCCGGCCTTTTCGGAATGAGCACGCTCCAGGAATACCGCCGGCGCGGCGCGCAAGCAGCCCTGATTTCCGCCCGCCTCGAGGCGGGCCGCGCTGCCGGCTGCGATTTGGCGATGAGCGTCACTCAGCCGTCGAGCGGCTCGCAACGAAATCTCGAGCGCCAGGGCTTTCGTGTCGTTTACACCCGCACCAAATTCACCCGCGAGTGGAATTGAGCTGCGAGAAAATCGCTCGCACGCGGTCGATCGCTTCATTTAGCGGATGAGCGCTGATTTTCTCCACGAGGCTGCAAGCGAACGCCTCGCTCGCGTCCAGTCTGCGGCCCGTAATGAGCATCTCGAGCGCCCGGCTGCGGCCGATCAATCGCGGCAATCGTTGCGTACCGCCCCAGCCCGTGATGATGCCCAGGCTTCCGCCGGGATGCAAGAACACCGCGTCATGCGACGCGATCCGCCCGTGGCAAGCGAGCGCCAGGTCGACCCCGCCGCCCATGCAATAACCGCGAATCGCCGCCACCACCGGCTTCGGTGAATTGGTGACCGCCCGCATCACGCTCTGCCCTCGGCGCGCGAACTCGAACGCCGTAGCTGCCGTGAGACTCGCGAGTTCGGAAATCTCCGCGCCGACCGCAAACGCTCGCTCGGTTCCGGTGATCACCGCACCCGCCAGCTCATCCGTTCCTCCAAGTTTTGTGATTTGCCTTTCGATTGCGGCCAGGATGCTTCGCTCGAGCCGCGGCAATCCGTCGTCGCTCGCGAGCGTGAGCAGCAAGATGTCGCCGTGCCGCGCGGCCGCGAGACGGCTGCCCACTTGCTGGACTAAGCGCCTTTCGGCGCCGTGGAGACTCGCTGGCGGATGAAATCTACGATGGCTTGGGTGGGTGTGCCGGGAAGAAAAACTTCGGCGATGCCGGCTTTCTTGAGAGCGGGAATATCGGGTTCCGGGATGATGCCGCCGATCAGCACCGTCACGTCATGCATGCCTTTTTCGCGGAGCAGTTCCATCAGCCGCGGGCAGATGGTATTGTGCGCGCCGGAAAGAATCGAGAGGCCGATCACGTCCACGTCTTCCTGCGCCGATGCGGAAGCGATCATTTCCGGCGTCTGCCGCAACCCGGTGTAAATCACTTCCATGCCGGCATCGCGCAGAGCGCGGGCAATCACTTTCGCGCCGCGATCGTGTCCGTCGAGGCCGGGCTTGGCAATCAAGACTCGAATCTTTTTCTCAGCCATTCAGTGAACCTGTTCTCCTCGATTGCGTCGCGCGCCCTCGTGCCTGGCGCGGGAAAGCATACTTCAAAACCACCGGGCCGCGGTAGCGCAGGTCTGGCGCGCTTCGCTCGGTGGTCACGCGTTCGCTACTTCAAGGTGGTGATGAACTCTTCGAGCAGAATGTTGAACTTTTCTGCGTCATCGACAAACAGTGCGTGCCCTGCGTCATCGAATGTTTCAATTTTTGAGCCGCGGATGCGCTTCTGCATGTCCTGAAATGTGGGCAGCAGGTCCTTGCTCGCCGCGGCGATCACCGTCGGTTTGTCTATTTTGGATAAGGCGTCGCTGTTGTCCAGGGTGAAACCGGCAAACGCCATCGCCACCGCAGAATCAGTGGGCTCCGCCATCGAAGCTTTCATCACGCGTTGTAGATATTCTTCTGCCTGCCGCTTTTTGTACATGCTGCGCACGAAATCGTTGGTGAATTTTTCGCGATTCGATTGCGCGAACCTGAGAAATTCGAAGTACCTCTTCAGGGTTTCCGGCGCCTGGCTAAAATTCGTGACGCCGTCCACGAGCACGATGCCCGCAATTCCGTTCGTGCCGAACTGATCCACGTAGGATGCAATCTCCGTCACCGCCATCGACCAGCCGACCAGCACCACCGGCGCCATGTGCAATTGGTCGATCACAGCTTTGATGTCGCGGGCGTGCGACGCGGGATAATTTCCGTCGCAGGACTTCGACGATTCGCCTTGCGAGCGGGGGTCCATCGCCACCACGCGATAGTCCCCGGAAAAATGCGAGATCTGGTTCTCCCAGATCCAGCCGGGCATCGTCCAGCCGGGAATAAAAAGAAGGGAGGGGAACTGGTGCGGACCCGTGACGGAGATGTTGCCCTTCGTAATCGTGACGGAAGGCGGAAGTGGATTGCCGACTTCCGCGTTGCCCACCGGAGTTTTCGAACGCCCCGATTCAACGTAATGAATCTTCGCTCCGTCCCACGACGTAACAAAGCCGCTCCTCGGATGCGGATTTTTGTCCTTGGCCGGAAGCGGTCGAGCCGAGGCGGCGCCTGCAAAACTCCAAAGCAAAATACAGAGCGCAACCGCACTCCCGTTCCAACGCCTACGCACTCTGGTTCTCATTTTTCGTGAGCCTCGATTCGTCCTTGTTGTAGTCCAGGCGGGATTCGCTAGGTGATGGCCACTTCCTCGTAGGCTCCAAAAGCTTCGCGCATCGTGTCGCAGATTTCACCGAGCGTGGCGTAGGCTTTTACGGCCTCGAAAAGGTACGGCATCAGGTTCTCGCTTCCGGCGGCCGCTTTGCGCAGCGCAGCCAGGCGGCGTTCGACTTCCGCGTTCGAGCGGTCGGCGCGTAATTTGCGCAGACGCTCGCCCTGGAGATGCGCCACGGTTTCGTCAATCTGCAAAATCTCGAGCGGCTTTTCTTCCGCAACGTAGTCATTTACGCCGACGACGATTTTTTCCTTGCGGTCAACAGCCACCTGGTAGCGATACGCCGCTTCGGCGATTTCGCGCTGCGGGAATCCCCGCTCGATCGCCGGGACCATGCCACCCAGGGCGTCGATTTTCTCGATGTAGTCCCAGGCTCGGCGCTCCACCTCGTCCGTGAGCGCTTCGACGAAGTAAGAGCCACCCAACGGATCGGCCGTGTTCGTGACGCCGCTTTCATGCGCGATGATCTGCTGCGTTCGCAACGCGAGCGTGGCGGCAAACTCGGTGGGCAGCGCCCAAGCTTCGTCGAGCGAATTTGTGTGCAGCGACTGCGTGCCGCCCATCACAGCGGCGAGAGCCTGCAGCGCGGTACGCACCACGTTGTTGTAAGGCTGCTGTGCGGTGAGCGAGCAACCGGCCGTCTGCGTGTGGAAACGCAGCGCCCAGGAGCGCTCGTGCTTCGCGCCAAAGCGGTCGCGCATCGTCTTGTACCAAATACGCCGCGCGGCGCGATACTTTGCAATCTCCTCGAAGAAATCGTTGTGCGCGTTGAAAAAGAAGGAAAGCCGCGGCGCAAAATCGTCCACGTTTATTCCGCGGCGGACGCCGTAATCCACGTACTCGATTCCATCGCGCAGAGTGAAGGCCAGTTCCTGAATCGCAGTCGAACCGGCTTCGCGAATGTGATAGCCGCTAATTGAAATCGGATTGAATTTGGGAGTGTGCTTCGCGCCGAATTCGAGCGTGTCAATCACCAGCCGCATGGACGGCTCCGGCGGATAGATGTATTCCTTCTGCGCGATGTATTCCTTGAGAATGTCGTTCTGCAAAGTGCCAGAGATTTTCTTCCAATCGGCGCCCTGCTTTTCGGCGACGGCCAGGTACATCGCCCATATCACCGCTGCGGGCGAGTTGATGGTCATCGAAGTGGTGACGTCGGCGAGCGGAATCTTGTCGAAGAGCACTTCCATGTCGGCCAGCGAGCTGATCGCGACGCCGCATTTGCCGACTTCGCCCTCGGACAAAGGATGATCCGAGTCGTATCCCATCAGGGCGGGCAGATCGAACGCGACGGAAAGCCCGGTCTGGCCTTGCGAGAGCAGATAGCGAAAGCGCGTGTTCGTGTCTTCGGCCGTTCCGAAGCCCGCGAACTGCCGCATCGTCCAAAGCTTGCCGCGGTACATTGTGGAATGAATGCCGCGCGTGTATGGCGGCTGGCCGGGAAAACCGAGATCGCGCTCCGCGTCCCAGCCGGCGAGATCGGCTGGCGTATAAAGGCGCCGGATCGGATAGCTCGAGACGGTGGTGAAGTCCGCATTGCGATCGGGAGTCTTTCGCAGCGTGGGCGCGAGTGTTTTTTCTTCCCACTCGCGTTCGGCAGCCGACGGCTCGCGGACGGATTCGAAACTCTGCGTGGGCAGTGTCTTCACAACCTTAGCCGTTTTCACGTCGTTAGTCATCGGTGCGCCTCCGAAGCGAGACGGTTTCGGCCGCTCGCAAATTGGCGGATGCAGTCATTCAAGGATTCTAGGGCATTGCGGGGGAGGCAACAAGGAGTGCGGAAGCCAAGACTTCGAAATCCCGAAATAGCTGATTTTGTTGCGGCTAGAAAATACGTAAGTGTTGATTCTGGGACAGTTAGAGAAAATCCTGTAAATCGAGTGTTGCGGTTTAGAAATTTGATGGCGCCTGCCTCTCGCAGAATTTTCGCATTGCCGCAGCTGGGTTCCTTCGACTCTCGTTGGTCGCTCAGGATGCCGATCCTGGCCGGATCGGAAGTTGCGATTAGAAATGGGGCGCGCACCAAGCCAGGACCGGATTCGAAATCTTGCGCCGCCTTGGGCGCAGCCTGCCTCACTACAACCTGTTTCGCAGTGCATCATAATAACTCAAACCTTACGACGAAACTTGCAATACAGGCTGCAAGGACTGATTGCTCGAAGACGGCTTGGCGCCGGGGAAGCTGCCTTGCGACCTACTTTCCTGGAACGGCTGCGCCGGCGTCAGGCGCGCCCGGAATACTTGGCTGGCGATAAACCTTGCCGCGGCGGGCATCGGCGACGATGATGTGATTCACGTCGAGGGTGCGGCCCACGGCTTGATCGAAGTTCACCGATGCTTCAATCAAATTGATCTTGGCGCGCAGCTCGTTGCCTTGCGCCGTGGTCAAGTCGCGCGAACGCAAGACCACCTGGTAGCTGGTTGACGAACCGAGCTGGTATTTTTTCTGCTCGGCGTCGAGCGTTTGCTGGGCCAGGATGCGGGCTTTTGCGGCGGCGGCCACTTGCGCGCGATCCTGCTGCAGTGCGATTTGCGCATTGCGAACGCCGACGAAGATGGTGTTTTGAAGTTGCCGGTACTGCACAACCTGCTGGCGCTTATCGAGCTGAGCGCGCGCGCTATCGGCTTGCGCGGTGCGGTTTCGAATGGGAAGAACGAGATTCAATCCGGCGCTGTAGGTGGGGAAATCGGCGTGAACCATCTGATCGAGCGCTGTCCCCAGGCCGCTACGCTGCACCGTCGTGGTTGTATCGAACACGGGAAGGCCTACGAAAGCAGGAACTCCCGGCGCTCCAGGATTTCCAACGTTAAATGGAACGCCATTGGCGTCAACGATCGGTGAGGCATTGACCGCCTGGAATCCCGTCTGCGTATGGTTCTGAACGATGGTATTTCCGGCGAGACCCGTGGCGCTGTACTGGCCAACGAGGTTCAGCGCGGGAAGCAGGCCATTACGCGTGGCCTTCACTTCGATTTCAGCGTTCTTCAGGTTCAGATCCGCCTGAAAAACCTCGGGCCGTTTCTGCCATGCTTCCTGCACCGCGTCCATCAACGGAAGGTTTTCGGTAATGTTCGGGTTAGCGATAGGCGTGGTGGGAACCACTTCGACGTTTTGCAGCGATGGCGCGGTGGGATTGCGCGTAATCGCGTTGAGCAGAACGGTTTCCTGCTGAAGTTTATTGGTTTGCGCGACGATTAGGTTCTGCGTGTCGGTGGCGAGCTCCGATTCCGCAGTCAGAACGTCAAGCGGCGCCATGGTCCCGATTTGCAGCTGCTTTTTATTGTCCTCGTACAGCTTATTCGATACTGCGACAGCCGCTTCCTCCACCTTCACGTTTTCGCGGGCAAACACCAGTTCCCAGTAGTCGTTCTGCACGGCGGAAATGGTGGCAATTACCTGTTGCGCGAATTGCGAGTCTGCCACTTTCAAAGTGTTTTTCGCTTCGATGATGTAGCGCGTGTTGGCCAGAATCCCAAAACCATTGAGCAGGGGCTGCTGGATGGTGACGGCCAATGTGGACTGCACGGCCGGATTGAAAATCGTGGCAGGAGAATTCGTCGAGCTTCGCACATTGTCGAATGCGATCTGCACCGAGGTTCCGGTGTGAAATCCCTGCGTGTAGGAGACGTTCGCATACGCGTTGTAGTCAATCAGATCGAATGCCCTCGTGGCGACTCCAACTCCCGAACTGAGCGGGTTGTTTATCGGAATTGAAGCCCGTCCCCAGTCCGTATTGACCGCCAGGATGGGATCGAACGAAGTTTGCGGTGAAGTCCCTAAAATCACGGCTTGCGATGCACCCAAGCCATGGGACACAGCGCCCGCTCTCGCCCGCAGCATTTCCGTTTGCGCGATCCAGGGAGTGAAGCGCTGAAGGCTGATATCCAGATTGTTTTCGAGGGCAATAGAGATCGCATCATCGAGGCTCAGCAATAGTTTGCCGTCGTGAATTAATTGATCGATCGTTGGAGCGTTCGTCAGCATCGGCTCCGGAAGCGATAGCGGCTGGTAGGGCTTCCAAAATTCAGGAAACCACGGCTGGCCCTTGGAATAGTCGCGACCTTTGGTGGAGGAAAGGTCTCGTGTGGATAAGTAGCCGGCGGCAGTCGGCTGCGCCGGAGGCTGCGCTGCGGCAGGCGCCTGTGCCTGATTTTGGTCCGCTGCTGGCGGCGGGGCGGCACCCTGGCCCTGTTGGGCGGCCTCCTGAACCTGCGCGGAAACCGGCGCCACAACCAGCGATGCAATAATGAACGCCAAACCCACCGACTTCAGAATCGTTTCGACCGCAAGTCTTACGATCATCGTGTTTTTTCCTCTCCGAACCTCTGGAGTCTGATTGCTGATTTCAAGTCTCAACTCACGCAAGCCTCAAGCTTCTACAACGTGCGGCGAGGCATTTTGTTTCAGAGACTGTGTTCCGGTGCAAAGTTGCGGCCACGCGTAAGTTCCAGAATATAGACGAGTAAAGGGGAAATTCGATTCGCCGCCTGTTCGATTTCGGTCAGTGCTGTGCGCATTCGAACAAGCCCGGCGGG
>Ga0306920_100000432_pt1 | contig 48770 bp, 49 predicted proteins | sample flu12Cox44000170_FD_204666 | JGI IMG/M metagenome (GOLD analysis project Ga0306920, IMG submission 204666) | Lab enrichment of tropical soil microbial communities from Luquillo Experimental Forest, Puerto Rico - flux4day.12C.oxic.44.000.170 (v2)... | ecosystem: Environmental > Terrestrial >... | reverse complement strand
GGTGGCGGTTGAAGGCCTCAGCTACCGCGAAGCGGCCCAAGCGCTCGATGTGCCCGTCGGCACCGTCATGAGCCGCCTGGCACGCGCCCGCCAGACCATTGGCGAGCTGTTCGCCGCCCGATCGCCTGGCGCACCGCGTGCGCCAGAGGCAGACACTTTCTACTCGCACTACTCGAACGCCAAGAAATAGTCGCCGTCCCCACGACGGCCCGCAGCCGGTCTCCTGAGAGGCCGGTACGGAATATTTCGGATCCGATTGTGTTTATCCCCTTTGAGGTCCAATTTCATTCGTGCGGCAACCGGGCACCTGAGGAGCAGAATGATCTTCCGTCAGCTCTTCGATGGGGTCTCCAGCACCTATACCTACCTCATCGCCAGCCGACGTGGTGGTGAGGCGTTGATCATCGACCCGGTCATCGAAAGAGTAGACCGCTACCTGCAGCTGGTGCGCGAGCTTGATCTCAAACTGGTGAAGGCGGTGGACACGCACCTGCATGCCGACCACATCAGCGGTCTCGGCGAGCTGCGCAACCGCACCCGCTGCATCACCGTGATGGGCGAGCAGACCAAAGCCGACGTCGTCTCCATGCGGGTAGTGGAAGGTGATCACATCGGGATCGAGGGCCTGCGCCTCGAGGTGCTCTATACGCCCGGACACACCGACGATTCCTATTCCTATCTCTTCAACGACCGGGTCTTCACCGGCGACACGCTGCTCATTCGTGGCACCGGGCGTACCGATTTCCAGAACGGTGATCCCCGGGCACAGTACGATTCGATCTTCAACAAGCTGCTCACCCTGCCAATCCACACGCTGGTCTTTCCTGCGCACGACTACAAGGGTGACACCGTTTCGACTATTGGCGAAGAGAAACTGTTTAACCCGCGTTTGCAGGTTGCATCGGTCGAGGAATACGTCAATCTGATGAACAATCTGAAACTACCCAACCCGAAGATGATGGATGTGGCGGTGCCGGCCAACATGCGTCTCGGACTCGACCAGGAGGACCTCGTGCGCAAGGGCTGCGCGCTTACTGCCGCCGAGGTCAGCGCGCTGGTCGATCACAGCGATGTCGCGATCGTCGACCTGCGCGAAGACACCGAGCGCGAGAAACAGGGCACCATCCCCGGCTCGCTGCACGTACTGTACTCGAGCCTGCAGGGTGCGCTCCGTCCGGGGGGCATGCTACGCGAATTGGCGGCGGCGACCGGTAAGCGGATTCTGTTCTACTGCGCGTTCGGCGAACGCTCGGCGATGGCGGTGCGAACGGCGCAGGACGCCGGGATCGAGAGCGCCTGTCATATCGTGGGCGGTATCGATGCGTGGAAGAAGGACAACAGGCCGTTGGAGGCGGGGTCATCGTCGCAGTCTCTCGCTGCGGCAACGTGCTCATGAGAGCCGGGGCAGGCGGCGAAAACCGCCCACCCGGGCGCGTCGGATCGGGTAGGAGCACTTTCAGAATCATCCGGGCAGCTTGGCGCCGAGCACGTCGATCCGCTCGATCGACGGCGGCTGCGCGAGCAGCTGGGGCGCAGCAGCGCCGAGCGCCTGCGCGATCGGCCCGTTGAGGTGGGCCTGGCGGCCGGCTTCGTCGGCGAAGGCATCGAAGATGCCGAACGTGGACGGACCGAGCTGCAGCGCGAACCACACCGGAGTAGTGCCTTCCTGACGTGCCAGGTCGAGGCCGGCGCCCAGGAACTGGACGAGCTCCTTCTCCTTGCCGGGCTTCGCTTCGAGCCGCACGAACAATGCTTGCTTGATCATGGTTGACTCCAATTTGGTGTCCCTCGACTTCCCCAAACGAATCGAGACCGTAGGCCTCGCCGATCTTCTCGGCGATCGGCGCGCGCTGTTCCGCCGCCGAGATGGCCGGCGCTATGCGGGGTGGCGGCTTTGGAAGTCGCTTCGCAACTTCGCGAGCCGTGCTTCCAGGGCGGCTTTCCTGTCCCCTCTCTCCTGATCGACCCTCTTTTGCAGCGCAGTGACCTTGGCTTGGAATTCTTCCGCGGCCTGCCGCGATCGCGCCTTGGCGCGATCGAGCTTCGCGTCGACGCGCTTGGTCAGTCGCGCAATCTGCGCCTGAAGTCTCTCCTTGCGGTCGGCACGGGCGTCGACCTCCTCAGCTTTCAGCTGATCGAGCTCGGTGCGAGCGTCTGCTGCAGCCTGCGACCATTGCTCGTGTTCGAACGCAGACCTGACCGTGCGATGGACGACTCCGCCAAGCGCCTCCATGCGCGTATCGACCGGGGTCACCCGGTCCTCGTCCACCTCCGCGATGACGGCCCACTTACCGGGCGTCAGCGCCGTCGACACCTCCGTCAGGAATTGCTCATCGATATTCGCGGTGTACATATCCCCGAGCAGGCCGGCCATGACACCCGCGGCGCTCCCCACGGCAAGGCCGGCGAGGCCACCAAGAAGTCCGATCAGACTGCCCATCGCGGTGCCGGCAAGAGTCTGAATCGGAAAACCACTCTCCACCTTCTTGGTGGCCACCCAGCCGTGCGCGTCCTTCTGCAACACCGCCGCCGCGAAGACGTCGATGCTTCCGTCGGTATTCAGGTCAGTAAGGGCCCGCACGCCCTCATCGGCCGACTTTTCATCGTTGAATACAACTGCCAGCATCTTATACACAACGATTCTCCTCGGAAGTACCGCAGCAAAATGACGCTCAGGCGCGCGCGAAATCGCGTCCCGCGGGTACCTTCTTCACCGCCGTGCCGAGCGCGATGAGGCTGATACCGTCAAAGATGAAATCCACACCCACCAGGAAGCCGATGAACCACAAGCTGGCGTTCGGCAGCTGATAGATGAGCATGAAGCCGAGGATGACGGCCACTATCCCTGAGAACGCGGTCCATCCCCAGCTCGGAAAGCGCATGCTGCTGGCGGCCACGGTGCGGAAAATCCCTCCGACGATGAAGAGAGAGGCGAGAAGTATCGTGATACTCACTTCGCCGCTTCCCGGATAACGGATGAGCACGTAGCCGGCAACTCCGCGCAGCAGCGCTGACAAGAAGTAGAGGAAGAAACCGTGCCAATCATAGGCGCGAAATGCCTGCACCAGCGCGACGACAGCACCGATGACCAGCAGCCAGCCCAACGCCAGCACGGTGGCCAAGGTCGCCGTCATATCACCCATGATGCAAACGACGCCCAAGGCAATCAGCGCGATCCCGAGGACTACGAACCAGCCCCAGGAATCATGGATCTTATCGAGGCCCGCGCTGATCGAGCCGGCGATGGTACTCGTGTCTGCCATAAACTTATCCTCCGGTTAAGAATGATGATGAATGAAATTAACGAGGGTTACGGTCAACGATGTCGTAGCGGATGCACACGCACCCGCTTCAACTCCACGACGGACCTGCACGGCTCCTGCCCGCCGCGCCTGACGGCCACCGCGCGAATGAGCAGTAGCCCGCCGAGCGCAGCCGCGACGGCGCAGGCCACCGTCGCGGTTGGCTCCGCCACCAGACAAGCGCTGCCGAGCGCCATGAGCGCGACGACGTGCGCCCGGATCCGACCCGCAGGACCACGGAGTCTGCCCAGACTCCCGGCGGGCCTGTCGCCTGTGGAATTGCCTTGTGACATGAGCCTCTCTCCGGTTAGCGGGCGTACTCGAACTCGGGAGCCTCCTTGAGCGCTTCCTTGGTCGCACCTGGAAGAACGAGCTTGTCGCCGTCGACCTTGAGCTGGCTCACCCGTATTGCGACGTTGTGTCTGGCGACACCCTTACCTGTGCTTGCGCAGCGGCGATCTTGGGCTTGTTGGCCTCGATGTCAGCGCTCACCTTGGCCAGCTGGCTACGCGCTTCCGCTTCCGCCTGCGTGGCATCGCCGTCGGCCCTGGTCTTGAGACTCTTGAGGCCGCTGTCGATGTTGGCGAGGCGGGCGCGAACGTCCGCGGCGAACTGATCGAGGTTCTGGGTCTGGGTCTGCGTCATGATGAATTGCTCCTGTCCCTTGCCTTATTGAGCAGCCTGCCGATAGACGTGCCCGCCCTTGAGCGCCACGATGTCATCGACCGGACGGGTGCTCTTCTCATCGGCTTCGACGACGATTGCCGTCATGCCGGGCTTCATCTCGTTGGTCACTGAATCGACGAAGTCGGAATCGAGCGACGCCATCACTGCATCGCCTGTCAGTCCCGCCGTCGCGCCGAGCGCCGCGCCGATTGCCGCACCCGAGGCACCACCGATCAGGCCAATGAGCGCGCCACTCAGGGTTCCGACACCGGTTCCCCAAAGCGGCCGGTCCTTCTCTTCCAGCAACCGCACGTTTCCGCGGTCGTCCTTCTGAAGCATCACTCCGGTCTTCACCTTGATGTCGGTAGAACCGTCGTCCTTCAGCTTCTTGAGGGCGCTGGCTGCGTCATAGGCTGAGTTGGCGTCACTGAACGTCGCAACGATTACTCGGTCGGTCATAAATCACTCCTTAAAGCTCTGTGTGGGTCAATCGTGATGAGCCTGTCGCTCCATTGCGCCGCCATCCACGACGCAGGGTGCAAGCCTGCGCGTATTGAAGCGTCTGCTATAGGGCGAATGTGAGCGGTTTGGTATGTAGTTAACGCTCAATTCATTCGTGACTTCCCGGCCAATTGCCGCGCTGGGCCACGGGCGCTCACCTGATGCGGACGGTGAAACCAGGCTCTTGATTTTCCTGGGAGACTTCCCAATGCTGCGATTCCGTTGCAGCATGCCGTAGTATTGACGGCGCGCTTATCGGAAAAAGAGGAGAACAGCGGGGATGAGCGGCAACAACGAGGCTAAGCGCATTCGACTGCTCAGCGTCGACGACCATCCGCTGCTACGTGAGGGAATTGCCGCGGTGATCGAGGCCCAGGCGGATATGGTGCTGGTGGCCGAGGCGAGCAACGGGCACGAAGCCATCGAAGCCTTTCGCAAGCATCGGCCGGACGTGACGCTCATGGATCTGCGCATGCCGGATATGAGCGGCATCGATGCGATTGTCGCGATCCGCAGTGAGTTTCCGGCGGCGCGCATCATCGTATTGACGACCTATGAGGGGGACGCGCAGGCGCTGGGAGCGCTCAGAGCCGGTGCCGCGGGATATCTGCTCAAGCGGACGTTGCGAACCGATCTTCTCGACACGATTCGCGCCGTGCATGCCGGCAAGCGCCGCATTCCGGCCGAGATTGCCACCGGCATTGCCGAGCATGCGGCCGATGACGCCCTGACGGCACGGGAGATCGAGGTGCTGCGCCGAGTGGCGGCGGGCAAATCCAACAAGTTGATCGCGGCGGAGCTCTCGATCTCCGAGAGCACGATCAAGGCGCACATGAAGAGTATCCTGCCGAAGCTCGATGCCAGCGATCGGACTCACGCCGTGATGATCGCCCTGAAACGGGGCATCCTCGACGCTTAGTTACCGATGCCTGCTCGCCGGCGTGGCGCGCGCCGAGAGCGGCATTACCCGAAAGGGGAATCCCCAGGTAGCCTTCGATTGGGTGTTCAGCCGTCCGATTTGCGGGCAATCTGACGGCTATGCAGAGATTGTTCTCGACCTTTCCTTCCGGGCGTCCCGGGATCGGCCTGCTACTGTTGCGAGTCTCGGTGGCGGCGGCTCTGGTGCTGAGCTTCGCCTGGCACCAGGGCATTCCCGTCGCGGCCGTCGCCGTGAGCTGGCTGACGTGCCTGGCCCTGTGCACGGGCTATTTCACGCCTATCGCTGCAGTAGTCGCCTTCGTGCTGCAAGGGGCGCTCCTGTGCCTGAGGTTCCTGAGCCTCGAAGCTGGCGGGGTGTTGCTCCTCGACGCGTTGGCGCTCACGCTGCTCGGTCCAGGCGCGTATTCGCTGGATGCACGTCGCTTCGGTCGTCGCGTGCTGGACGTGTATTCGGTGAGGGAATCCTGATCCTGCCGCGCCGCGGATTTCCCGCGGGCTGACCACCCTATCGTACAAGTCTGCGCGCGTCCTTTATGGGCTTTTGCCCTGAGGAGTGGGCGCGTAGTTTTGCGCCCACGGACCAGAAACCATGCGCGAGGAAAGTGCGATGCGTTACGATGATCAGCGTCTGATGACAGCCGAAACCGCTTTCGAACCGGTGCTGGACCGGTTCAGCGCGGTAGCTGCGCAGCTGGTCGAGGCGGCCTGCTGTGCGTGGAACGGCGATGGTGAAACCGTCAAAGCGCGCATCTCCCATGCCATGGCATTGCTCGGCAACGAGCTCGCTCCCGTGGCGCCGGCGCCGCGACCTTGCACCAGCACTTCGCGGGGCGTATTCCGCGGAGGGCTCGCGTCGTGGCAGGCGCGCAGGGTCGTCGCCCACATCGATGCCAACCTGACTCGAAGAATTTTCCTCGGCGACCTGGCGAGACTCGCGGGTCTGAGTAACGGTCACTTCTGCCGGGCCTTCAAACAGACCTTCGGAGTCTCAGCACACGTCTACCTCATGCGCCGGCGGATCGAATTCGCTCAGGGCGCGATGCTGAAAACTCAGCTGCCGCTCAGCGAGATTGCCTTGACCTGCGGCCTGTCGGATCAGTCTCATTTCACGCGCGCGTTTCGCCGCGTCGTTGGCGAAACCCCGAATGCCTGGCGCCGAGCCCGTCGCGACGCGCTGGATCATGCAGCGGCGGTTCGCGCGACAGCACCTGCGGTGGGGTCGTAGAGAGGCTTGCGAACGTGCACCAGGATCGACAGCGCTGGCTCACGCGATCCATTACGTGCTGCGATCGCGGGGCAGGGTTCGCAGCACGCGAATTGGGTGGCCCAACCCGCTGTTGTCCTCGGTAAGCAACAAGCCGGCGATGGCATCACCGCAGACGCGTGCCAGCCCAAGCGGCAGAGCAATCAGGCGTTCCAACTGGTAGCTGCGGTGCTCATCCCGAAGACACCACTCGCAGAAGTGCTCGCAATTGTTGCTGAGCAGCCGATAACGATCTTCACCGAGGCGCGAGCGCGCCCGGCGCGTCACCTCGGTGCCATCGAAGCGGGGTGCCGACTGGCGTCGAACCCAGATTGCGCGTTGCCGCGCGAAAGCTGCGAGAGAAACCTCTTCCACCGGCCCCCGGCAGAAATGCCGGACCACTGAGCGATAGTGAACGACCTTACCGCGTCCCACATAGATACCGTGATGGGCGAAGCCACGGCGCGGCGTAACGAGGTGCGAGCCCAGCGGTGGTTCTTCATTTGCGGCCAGGAGTCTGTCACTGCGGCAGAGTCCGCCGAAATACCGGTGGTGGTGCTTCGATCGCCGACCATTGCGCGGCCCTCCTGACTCCTGCTCCTCGGCTCGATTCACTGATCAGCTCCCGGTAGCTACAGCGTTGGTCCCGTGTGTGCGCGGTGGACTCCATACTCGGGGGGGAAGTGTGCAGGTTTGACGTGGCGCGGGCTTGCACGTCGCTGCGGCGATTTGCCTGCAGCTGATTCTTCGTAGAGGCCAGATCTCACCCGCCAACTCTGTTGGATCGGCTGTTTGAACCGCGTGTCGAGGACCGGCTCAGAAGCAGATGAAGGTGTTGCGGCGCGATCGAGTCGACTCGTGCCGTGACGATCGCTAAGGCACGGGATCTTCGCTGTATGGTGCCGACGTCTTACGCCACCACGGCCTGCGCCGCGCAGCACGCGCGAACTGACGATATGCGATTGCGGCCGGCACGCGGATCTCTACTTCGGTACCCGCCCCGACCTTGCTCCAGATATTGAGACGAGCGCGAATTTTTTTTGCGCGCTCACGCATCCCGAGAAGACCGAAGTGCCCCGGCCGCCCCTCACGAAGGAATTCGCGATCGATTCCTTTGCCGTCATCGCGGATTCTGACCGTCAGCGCGTCATCGGCATAAGCGATTTCCGCCTCGATTTGACTGGCGTTGGCGTGGTGGTAGGCGTTGGCCAACGCTTCACGCGCGAGCAGCTGCACCTCTTCGCGAACGATCGGATCGACTTCACGCACCGCCCCCTCGACTGTAATGCGAAATGGTGACGCATCCGCGGGTGCCAGTTGCTCGACGATGCGCGCCACAGCCTGCGGCAGCCTCGGCACGGCACCCATGGGTGCGCGCAGAGCCTTGACCCGCTCGCGGCCCTCATCGAGCAACTGGTCGGCGCGCTCGAGGGCCCGATCCAACATCTCCCGAGTCGGTTCGCCTCTGGGGATGCGGTCGGCGGCAACCTGAAAGCGGAGCATGAGCCCCTGTACGCCCTGAAGCAGAGTGTCGTGCAGATCGCGCGCGATGCGCTCGCGCTCGCCCATGCGATCCTCGAGCCGTGCGCGTACGCGCGCAGCCACCTGGCGCACACGCAAAAAATACAGCGCCAGAACCGTGAGGAGTGCCGCGACCGCGAAGATCGTCCTGAACCACCACGTGGCCCACCAGGCAGGCTTGATTGTGATCCCGACCGATGCGCCCGGCTCGCTCCATGGTCCGCGAATCGTCGCACCCTGCACGCGAAATCGGTATGTTCCGGCAGGCAGCGTCGTGTAGCTGGCGTAGCGCTGATCGCTGCCGACTTCGTGCCAGTTCGGGTCCAGCCCCTCGAGCATGTAGCGGTAGCGGTTCGTGGCCGGATTGTTAAAGTTGAGCGCCGCGAACTCGAACGCAAAGGTGTTCTGGTCGTGAGTGTCAATTGATCGGTCAGGTCGATGGGGTGCTTCAAAATCGAGCCGGACCTGGGCGTTACGGATTTGCCAAGGAGTTGGAACGCGGTGAGAGCGACTGGCGGCGCATAGACGGCCGCAGTCGCAACGTTTTCGGGGTGGAAGGCTACCGCACCCGAGAACCCGCCGATGAACATCTCGCCATCGTTGGCACGGAAGCAGGCACGCCAGCCGGTGAAGTCCAGCCCGGGTAGACCGTCCGCCTGCGTATAGTTTGTGAAGACCCTGAGGCGTGGATCGAAATGCGACAAACCGGCGCCCGTGCCCATCCACAACCCGCCCGAGGAATCCTCGAGTACACAACCGACGTTGTTGCTCGGCAGGCCGTCCTTGTCGCTGTAGTGTGCCAACCAACCGGAACGAGGATCGAACTCATCCAGGCCGTTTTGAGTTGACACCCAGATCGAGCCGTGTGGTCCATCAGTACACTGTTGAGCCACGGCGGCACGAGCGCGTTCTTCTGCCGCGCCTGGGGCAGGGGTGTGAACGACCCTGAGCGCGGATCAAACCGCAGCACACCACCAAGATTGCTGCCCACCCAGAGCGCGCCACTGGGATCCTCGACGAGATCCCTGAACGTATTGTCCGCACCTTCACCGCTCGGCCGAAACGTCGTGAAGTTCTGCGTGTCCGGATTGAAGCGGTCGAGCCCGTTGTACGTTCCAACCCACAGCGTACCGGCATGATCGATGAAAAGCCGGATAACCAAGTCGTCGCTGAGACTCGTGGGATCGGTATCGCTGTGACGGAAAGCCGTCAGCTGTTCGCTGCCCGGGGCGCGGCGGAACAATCCCTGCCCCGAAGTACCGATCCAGAGGGCTCCGGCTGCGTCCTCGACGGTGCACAGCACGTCGCTCGCGATGCCGTGGCCCGGGACCGCGGTATGCGAGACGCGGCCGCTGTTGCGGTCGAGCCGCACGAGCGCGCCGGTGGTGCCCATCCACACTATGCCGGCGCGGTCCTCGTAGATCCCGTTGACCAAGGCCTCACCGAGGTTGTCGCGATTGCCGGAATCAAACGGCAGGACTGCGAATGAAGCGCGCTGCGTGGAAAAGTACGCGGGTTCGGTCGCACCGAAGCCGATCCAGATGTTCTTCTCCCGATCCTGCAGCAGTGTCGTGATGCGGTTCTCGGTCAGGCTTTCGTCGTTAGTCGGGTCGTTGCGATAGCGGATGAACCTCTGGTGCGCGCGATCGTATTTCAGCAGCCCATCGGAGAAGGTGCCGATCCAGAGTGTGCCATCCCGATCCTCCAGCATCGAGCTGACACCCGTGAGCGGGTGCGTGGGCAGATCTTCCCGGCCAAAGGAGTAACGGGTGAGGTGCCCCGTGGCGCGATTCAGGATTGCGAGGCCGTTGCCCGACGCATACCACACCCAGAACACCTCGGCGCGATCTTCGTAAAAGCCGAAGTCACGGCTTTCGAGCAGCGGTACGTGCAGCGTGACGCGGCCGTGGTCGCGGTCGAAAGCATCGAGACCCTCGCGCGTCGCGACCCAGAATGTTCCCGCTCGATCCTCGCCGCTAGACCTGATGTCATCGCTGCTGAGACTCGACGGGTCGGCGCTGTCGTGCCTGAAGTGTGTCGCTTTCCCGTTCGTTGGGTCGAGCCGGTAGAGGCCGCCTGCGGTCGACACCCAGAGCATCCCCGCGCGGTCCTGGCTGATGTGGTGTACCGTTCTCACGAGGTCCGAGGAGCCGCCCAGCCGGTAGTGCACCATCGATTCGGTGAGCGGGTCGTATCGATCGAGCACATAGTCGGAACCGACCCAGAGCGTCCCGGATCGATCGATGAACAGCGAGGAGTCGGCCACGTATACCGAACCTTGCGGATCATCCGGCTGGCTCGTGAAAACTCTGAATCGATAGCCATCGTAACGGTCGACGCCATAGTCGGTGGCGAACCAGAGGAAGCCGTGATCGTCCTGAGCCATGCTGGTGACGCGCTGCGACGAGAGGCCCTGCGAGCGCCTGAGGCGCACGAAGCGGATGTCGCTACCCTCGACGACCGGCAGACGGATGGTCACGGGATCCACGGTGGCCACGGCGACCGAGTGCGTGACTTGCCGCTGACCGTCCGATGGCTCATTTCCCCAGCACGTCGCCGTCAGCGTCGCGAGTACTGTCGCCAACGATGCGGCGCGGGTCATCGGCTTCTTCTGATGGGTCATTAGGCGGTGCTCGCGTCGGTGCCTGGTTACTGTAACGTGAAATGCGCACAGCGGACAAAACCGCTCAACTTTGAGCTATAGCACCCCCGTCGATCGTTGCATGATTGGCTTCATCGCGGCAGCACGACGGTCTGGCCTGAATGCCGTTCTTTTACTTGAGGAGTTCGATCATGAATAGCGATCAGATGGCAGGCGCATGGCTCGAGATTCGCGGCAAAGTGAAAGCGCAGTGGGGCAAGCTCACAGACGATGACCTGAAGCAGCTCGAAGGCAACGTGCAGCAGCTCGCGGGAAAACTGCAGCAGCGCTACGGACTCGCGCGCACAGAGGCCGAACGTCAGGTGCAGGAATTTCGGCGCCAGATCAATTGGAACGACGACCAAGACCAAGTCGCCGAGGATGCGGAGCAGTAACCATCAGACGGCAGGTTTGCTTGCATCCTGACGCAAGCACACCTGCCGTGTCTGGCTCACCGCATCTGCAGCGGCTTTGGTCAGAGCGTGACGGGCTCTCGCGCCTCGGTCTGTCGGAGCGAGGCTAGCCGGGCGTGAATCGCCTGAACGACGACCGATCCCTCGCCGACAGCCGAGGCGATCCTCTTTACCGAACCGGAGCGGACATCCCCCACGGCGAACACGCCGGGCAAGTTGGTCTGAAAAACGTTGAACGGCACGGCCGCATCGGCGCCGCAATCCTCTCCTGTCAGGATGAATCCACGATCGTCCACTCGCACCGCGTCTTTGACCCAGCCAGTGCAGGGGTCGGCCCCGATCATGACGAAGAGCCCGCCCACGGAGCGCTCCGCCACGTGACCCTCACCATCGCGGATCTTGACGCTTCGCAGATGCTCATCGCCACAGAGCTCGATCACTTGTGAGCCTGTTTCGATGCTGACATTCGCGGCGTGCCGCAGGCGCTCGATGAGGTATTGCGACATGCTGTCTGAGAGGTCGCGTCCACGGTGGACGAGGCGCACACAGGACGCGCGCGAGGCGAGGAACATGGCAGCCTGGCCCGCAGAATTGCCGCCTCCGACCACCACGACCTCCTGGTTCTTGCAGCTGCGTGCCTCGAGCTCGGTGGCCGCATAGTAGAGGCCGGCGCCCTGGAAGCGCTCCTCATCAGGCACTCCGAGCTTGCGATAGCGGGCGCCGGTCGCAATCACGACCGCGCGCCCGAGCAGAGTGGTGCCATCATCGAGAGTGACCTCGTAGTATCCCGGGCGTGTGCTGCGTTGAAGCTTCTGCGCGCGGCGTGGCAAAGCTACCCGCGCGCCGAACTTGATCGCCTGGAGCTCGGCCCGGAAGGCGAGATCCGCGCCTGAGACACCCGTCGGAAATCCGAGGAAATTTTCGATCCGCGATGAAGCCGCTGATTGGCCGCCGATCGCCACGTCATCGAACAGGAGGGTCCGCAGGCCTTCCGAGGCGCCGTACACCGCGGCTGAAAAGCCTGCCGGTCCCGCCCCAGCGATGATGAGATCCACCGGATCACTGTGATCTGCGGCAAGCTCCAATCCCAGGGCACGCGCCACTTCCACCACCGAGGGCTCGTGCAGCACGTGCCGGCCCCGCACAACCACCTGCACGCCGGAGGGCTCCAGGGCGCGCGCCCGGATCTGCTCTCTCTGAGCAGGATCTGCCGGGTCTAGCCAGCGATACGGGATGCGGTTGCGTTCGGCGAACTCAAGGAGCCGCTGGAGAACCGCTGACCCTTCCCGACCCACGATGGTCAGGGTGCCCTGTTGACGTCGCATGAGAAGCAGACGTCGTGCGGCGAAGGCTGGCAGGAGAACGTCGCTCACTTCCGGATCGACCTGGACCAGTTCGGCGATCGTCTGCGGTGCGACCACCAGGACCTCGCCCGGCTTGACCGCGACGCAGTCGGCGAAGGCCGTCTGGCCGAAAAGCAGCGCCAGTTCCCCGCTAAACTGACCGGGATCCATCACCCCCAGTACCAACCCATCCGGATCCCGGACCTCCAGGGTGGCAGAAATCGCATAGACGAACGGGTACTGGCGGTCATCCGCGCGGTAGAGGGCTTCGCCGGCAGCCACCGAGCGACGTTCGCCGCGAGCTGCGAGCGTCGCAACGACTCGCTCGGGCGTGGGCTCGTTGGCACGCCGTTTCAGCTCGTCGTAGTTGAGATCTTCGAACATTCTGGATCACAGTCTCCGTGCTGGGGTGGCGCGACGAGAGCGCACACCCATCATACCGCGGCGACGGCGCTATTCGCGGCTCTCCCCTTTCCGCGGCCAGGGAACTACGGCCAGAAAGTGCCCGCCGGGCGCTCCACGGCACTTGGGACAACGGAATTCGCTGACCATGCCGCGATGATAGATCAAGCCAAGTTTCGTCTGTCGGCCTTCTCCCGACCAGCCGCAACGCTCGCAAGTGACGATGGCATTGCGAAACTGCGAATAACTACGGTACGCCGCATTGGCCACTTTACGCACTCCTATCCAAAGACCAGGCTGTCTGCGCCGGTAGCGCCGCATCAACAGGGCGTCTTGCGTGCCGCCGATTGTTGACGCGCATCTGCGGCAGCCCTTTGCGCCCCTTCTGGAAATAACAGATCTCGATGAGCGTCGGCCAAAGCTCTATCGAGCCTTTGATGACATGCACGGCCTCGTCCACGATTCGCAGCAGGTTGTGCTGAAAAAAGTCGGGCTCGAAACCGTAGAAAGCCTTGTGCAAGTTGGCAGCGAACAATTTGAGCGCGTCCGCTCGCTCCGGACGCGCAGCGGTCTGCGCGGCGGTCAGCGCACGGGCATGGAGATGCTGAATCTTCTGCAAGACCTCTTGTGCGTCCTGAGCGGTCACTTCGCCTTCGTAGTCGAAGGCGATGCCGAGATCGTCGAGGCGAGACAGTGACGATCTTATTTTTCTCTTGAGGAGGTTCGAGACTTCCTCATTGAGGATTTCCGCCGCCGGCGGATTGCGCATGTAGTTGCTCTTGCAGTGGTTCTGGGCGGCATCCACGTGAGCGGCGGCTATACCGTCCTGCTGAACCCACAACCGATAGATGTAATCCTCGCAGCGCAGCTGGGTAGGAAAGAACGGCGGCAAGCCGAAGGTGTTGTCGTAACCCGCCACGCCACAGTCCATCCGCCAGTTCTTCTTCGTCACGACGGGGCGGAAGTTCTCGAGGACGTAGAAATCGTTGAGTTCTGCAGGATCGACCTGCTGTTCGTTGTCGAGAAACATCTCGATGAAGTCGATCGCATCGATGTCGCCCGTGCCGGAGCGGAACGTCTGCGCCATCTTGACGACGGCGTCCTCCTGCAATGGTCCGCGCTGCAGCATGAGCGAATTGTCTCGTTTCAGGCCCATCGTCGCATTCGTCTCGAGGTCCATCGCGGTATCAACGACGAGCTCGCCGCGCTCATAGTTGTCCGGCACCTCGCTGACGCGCTTGCCCAGAACATCGCGGAAGGCCGTAAGAATGTCGAAAGACTTGCGCCCGTAACCGTTCTCGCCGGAGCGGTGCAAGCGGCCGCGGCAGACCTCGTCCGGTTCGAGCGACTCGGGACTATGCTCCATCAGGGAGTAGGGCCGCATGTCATCATCTGCACTCACCATCAGCATGCCGAGCGTGTACACGAGCGTGTAGTTGCGGTTACCACCGTAGCTCGGGCGGAATAAGCTGCGGACCAGTCCTTGCAATCGCTTGTCCGGCAAGCGCTGATTCAGATGGGCACGCAAAACAGGGAGTGCGCTGCGGAAGGGCCGACTTGCGCCACGCAAGTACGCAGGGGTCATGCCGACGCCCATTGCCCGCACCACCCCCATTGATAGACGTGCTCATCGAGTCTTAAAGGAATCATCACCACCCGGAGCGCAAAAGATGCGGGCAAGCCGCTGGCGTCGGTAGACATTAAGTTGTGAGGATTTCTCCCCGGCCAGAGCATGTGCTCGGGAATCAATTACTTGGTGGCGGATGCGCCCGGTCCTTGACTCCCAGACTACGCTAGCGGATATTCGTACGCGGATATACGGCGGCGGCGGATGGAAGTGACTGATCTGAGAAGAAAAGTCGGGAACCCCTTGGCTTTGGCGGTATTGGTGCTCCTCTACGAGCGCCCGATGCATCCCTATGAGATGGCCGCCACCCTGCGCGAGCGTCGCAAGGAAGACAGCATCAAACTCCGCTACGGATCGCTTTACACGGTGATCGAGCTGCTGGTGAAAGCCCGCTTTATCGCGGCAAAGAAGACCACCCGCGACGGTAACCGCCCGGAGCGGACGGTCTACGAGATCACGCCGGCCGGCGAAACGGAGATGCGCAGCTGGATGCGCGAGATTGTGAGCACTCCCGTCAAGGAGTACCCGCAGTTCGAGGCCGCGCTCTCCCTGCTGCCGGTGCTGCCTCCGGAGGAGGCTACCGACGTACTCGAAACCCGTGTGGAGTTTCTGAAAAAAGACATCGAACAGATCAATGCCGGGCTTCAGCAAGCCAAGGCCACGAAGCTGCCGTCTTTGTTCTCGATCGAAACCGAGTACCGGCTCGCCGGGCTCGAGACGGAACTCGGCTTCGTTACGGCGCTGATCGAGCGCATTCGCAAGGATGGCTGCGGATTTCTCAAGGAATGGAAGAAGTGGCACGCCGAAAAGGCGCGCCAGGAAAAAGCCCGGAAGAAGGGAAATTAACCAGGAGGTCGCTCATGCAGACGAGTCAGCACAAAGCGTACAAAGGTGTGGGAATGGAAGGGAGGCTTGCCACCTGGTATGCCAGGAACACCGCGAAAGACATGGCCGAGTTCCGCGCCCTGGCGGATCGCCTGGCGAAGGAGGTTCGCAGCGGTAGTCACGTCCTCGAAGTCGCTCCCGGTCCAGGCTACCTTTCCGTCGAGCTCGCCAAGCGTGGACGATATGAGATCGCTGGCCTCGACATCAGCAGGACCTTCGTCACGATTGCCACCGAGAACGCCCGGAAAGCATCGGTCGAGATCGACTTCCGCCAGGGCGACGCGTCCGCGATGCCGTTTGCGGACGAAGCGTTCGACCTGATCGTATGCCGGGCAGCGTTCAAGAACTTCGCCAACCCGGTCGAGGCGATGAACGAAATGCACCGGGTTCTCAAGCCTGGGGCCCATGCCCTCATTATCGACCTCCGCAAGGACGTCTCGATGGGCGAGATCAACACCTATGTCAAGAACGCCGATCTCGGGTGGATGAACTCGTGGATCTACAAGCTGACGTTTCGCTGCATGCTGATCCCCCGTGCCTACTCGAATGAGCAGTTCCGGGAGATGGCTTCACGCTCACGATTCGGCGGCGCCGAGGTCGCGGAATCCGGCATTGGCTTTGAGATCACCCTCAGGAAATGAAACGGGGGACAGAAGCGCTCATCCGGGGACGCTGCGAAACAAATCCGACACAATCACAAAGGACGATGTCAGTCTTCCTGAACGGGAATCTCGCCATGACAGACCTATCTCCACTGGATCAGGAACAGCTCATGCGACGCATCAGCCGCGATCTGGCTGACGCTTACGATGAAGAGCTCGAGATGGAAATCGAGGATCACCCTCGGCTTCCGGACGCACCGGCTATCGACGACGATGCCTCGAAGGAATATCGCCTTCACTATTTCCGTAACCTCTTCCGGCTGCAGGCTGAGCTGATCAAGCTTCAGGATTGGGTGGTCGCATCAGGGGAGAGAGTCGTCATTCTCTTCGAGGGGCGTGACGCCGCCGGTAAAGGTGGCGTCATCAAACGCATCTCGCAGAGACTCAACCCACGTGTCTGTCGCGTCGTAGCGTTGCCAGCGCCTAATGACCGGGAGCGCACCCAATGGTACTTCCAGCGCTACGCGGCGCACCTGCCCGCGGCCGGTGAACTCGTGCTATTCGATCGCAGTTGGTACAACCGAGCGGGCGTCGAGCACGTGATGGGGTTCTGTACAGCCGCGGAGTACGAGGAATTCTTCCGCTCTGTTCCGGAATTCGAGCGCATGCTCGTTCACTCCGGGATCCGACTGCTGAAGTATTGGTTCTCGATTACGGACGAGGAACAGCACGTGCGGTTTCTCGGCCGCATCTATGATCCATTGAAGCAGTGGAAGCTGAGTCCCATGGATCTCGAATCGCGCCGTCGCTGGGAGGATTACACCAAGGCCAAGGAGGTTATGCTGCAGCGCTCGCACATTCCCGAAGCAAGATGGTGGGTGGTGCAGGCAGTCGATAAGAAGCGCGCGCGACTCAATTGCATCGACCACTTGCTGAAGCAGTTTCCGTACCGGCCGATACACAAGGACCTCGTCGTCCTGCCGGAACGGGAGCACCATGAGCATTATTCCCGGCAAGCGGTGCCGGCAGAGATGCTGGTTCCGGAGATTTACTAGCCGTTCACGCCTCGACGGTCACGTCTTGATGCTGGCCAGCGGCCCGCTCGGTCCTGGAAATAAATCTCCGGGGCGAGTGTTATGACCTCAGGCGGGCCATACTGCGCTTACGGGCTTGCGCAACCCCGCGAAGGAGAAGCGTCATGTCCGTGGTCTCTCGATGGAAACGTCCCGCGCGCGTCTTGCGACCGACGGTCAGGTGGTCATCTGCCGGTCCGAAGGGCTGGGACCCGGCATTCTTTGCGGCACTTGCTCCGCTCGGCCTGCCCGATTCATCCACGGACGAGGGGCGCGGCAACCGCTGGCTCACTCGTTCGGCGACACTGGCAAGCTCCGGCTTCGACACCGGTGGCAGGATCGCGATTGGTCTCATTGTTGTCATCCTGCATTTCGCAGCGTTTAGATACGTCCTGCTACCGCTGGGTGCGCCGGGTTGACGTCGATACCATCGTCCAATGGCGGCCCCGGGCGTCGGCCCCAGAATGAGCAGGTGTAGAAGACCGCTTCGGGCAACTCGGCTGCTGTAAGCGGCGCGTTTCCCCAGAGGAGGGACGGTCATGCTGAGACGAGCGAAAGCAGTGCCGGCATTTTTCCTGGGTGCCTTCTCATTCATGACGGGAGGCATGCCAGATGCGAACGCAGGCCCCAAACTACCAGATCCCATCAAGGCCGGTGTTGCCGAAAAGCTTTATCGGTTGGATTGTGGTCACTCCCTGGCGAACGACGAGTCGGTCTGGACGCCGGGCGAAAACGTGGGACGCAACATAGAATTCTCATCGACTTGCTGGCTCGTAAAGCATGGAGGCGAATGGTTGCTCTGGGATACGGGTGTTCCAGAATCCGCGCTCAACAACCCGCGCGGTTGGTCCACTTTGCCGAAGTTGATCGTCTATCACCTTGACAAGTCGCTGACAGATCAACTCTCCGAAATCGGGTTGAAGCCCGGCGATATCACTTTCGTAGCAATATCGCACACACACGGAGACCACATCGGCAACGTCGCTCTGTTTCCGACCTCAACCATCCTGATGCAGCAGGCCGAGTATAGCTGGATAAATTCCGCTAATGGACCGAACGACAACGTCAACCAACTCATGGCACTGGCTCGGAAGCTCCTCGGCACACCGAAGAAGCTTCAGCTCATCGACGGTGATAGCGATGTATTCGGCGACGGCAGCGTCACTTTGGTTGCGACGCCCGGGCACACCCCCGGCCACCAATCACTGCTGGTTCATCTCAGGAATTCCGGCTTCATCATCCTGTCCGGCGACGTCGCTCATTCGAAAGAGAATTTCGAGAAGGACATAGTGCCGTCTCTCAATACCAACAAGGCAGACTCTATCGCCTCGATGGAAAGAATCAGGCAGATGATCGCAACGTACAAGGCGAAGTTCTTCATCAATCACGACAAAAAACAGAGCGATACGCTTAGACTGCTTCCGGCGTACTACGACTGAGGACAGCACCTGAGGCCGACGAGTGTCGCCTCGACTGCCTGGTTGAGTGGGGTGTGCGGCTCCGTGCCGATTACCGCCCTGAGGCGGGTGTTATCCATGCGCAGCGGAACACGCCACAGGTAGCGCATTTCGACCAGTTCCCGGAACGTGGTGACGAACGCGGCGCCCAGCACGATCAACCACCAGGGGAAAGCCTCTACTACCGGCTCGACACCGGATATGCGAGTTACCACTTGCCGGATGGCCCGCGTCATCTGCGTTCCGTCCGGGTCCCAATGACCCTTCATATGAAAGGTCGCGAAAGGCTCGAGCGAGTCGCGACGGGCGAGCAATTCGACGATCGTGTGCGCAACATCAGGCACATAGGACCACTGATGTCCCACACCGCGCGCGCCGGGATAGCTGATCTTGCTGACACTCTGACCGGGCTTGATCAGGCCTTGCGAGAACCAGTTGTTGCCGGCCGTCGGACCAAAGAAGTCTCCGGCACGTACGATCAGTGCGCGGCCGCCGTCATGGCAGAACGCCTCAAGTCGGCGTTCCATCTCGACCCGGATCGCACCCTTTCGGGTCGTGGGATTCTGCGGCGACTCTTCCATGACGAGCCCGAATGCATCAGGTCCGTAGTTATAGAGGTTACCGGGAAGCACGATTGTCGCCCGCTCTGCGGCTGCCGCGGCGATGGTGTTGTCGAGCATCGGCAACACCAGTTCCGACCAGCGGCGGTATCCGGGCGGATTGACCGCGTGGACGATCACCGAGCAACCCTGAGCCGCAGCCGCGACGTCCTCGCGATTCAGCGCGTCCCCGCGCAGCCAGGTGATGCCGTCTTTACGTTCGATGGACTTCTCGACTTTGCGCTTTAGGGCGTATACATCCCAGCCAGGAGCGCGCAGTTGCCGTGCCGTCTCACCACCGATGCCGCCGGTAGCGCCCAGAACCAGAACTTTGCCCGTAGCGGTCATAACTCTCTCCCCTGGAGCACAAGTGATCGATGGCGCGAATCTTGAGCCGACTTTCTGTGCTTCGGAATTGCAGAAGGCGCGCCATCAGCTATACATTTATGTATGGCAAAGCGGGTCAGCTGGGAGCTCTACCGGTCCTTCCTGGCGGTCCTCTCCGAGGGGTCACTGTCGGGCGCCGCGCGGGCTCTCGATATCGCGCAGCCTACCGTCGGGCGTCATGTCGCTGCGCTGGAGCGGTCATTGGGTGTGCCGTTGTTCACGCGATCTCAGACGGGCTTGCTGCCGATGGAATCGGCGCTGTCGCTGCGGACCTACGCCGAAGCGATGAGCAATTCAGTTGCGGCACTGGAACGCGCCGCGTCTGGCCAAGGCTCGGGCGTGCGTGGGGTGGTGCGAGTCACGGCCAGCGAGGTGATCGGGGTCGAAGTACTGCCGCGAATAATCGCACGGCTGCGCGAGAAGCACGGCGAGCTTCAGGTGGAGCTCGTAGTCAGTGACAGAATGCAGGACTTGCTGCAGCGCGAGGCGGACATCGCCGTACGCATGGCGCGCCCGACCCAGGCCTTGCTGATCGCGCGTCGCATCGGTCACGTCGGGTTGGGCTTGTACGCCACCAGGCAGTACGTAAAGCGGCACGGAGCGCCCGAGACGATCGCGGATCTACAGCGCCACGCGCTCATCGGATTCGATCAGCTGACCCCCTTCATTCGTAGCGCGGGCAAAGCGTTTCCGGCGGTCCACCGCGAAGCTTTCGCCATGCGAGCCGACAGCGGTCTTGCTCAGCTGGCACTGATCCGGTGTGGAGCGGGCATTGGCATCTGCCAGGTGCCCATCGCCACACGGGACGGGCTGGTGCGCGTACTGCGCAAGCAATTCTCGCTGCAACTGGATACATGGATTGCCATGCACGAGGATTTGCGCGGCAGTCTCCGTTGCCGCGTGACCTTCGATGCCCTGGTGGAAGGACTGCAGGAGCACGTGGCCGGAGCGAGTTGAAAGTCAGGTGAACATCGCTGCAGCGTCGCCTGCGCAGCCGTCCTCCAGCTCGCGCTTGCACTCAGCTGATCGCTGAGTGGGCTCGGCGATCGCTGACGCAAGAAGCTTTTCAGCAACGCCAGTGATAGAAGACTGAGATAGTCTGTCGCATAGAGACAGGTATCTGGTGCAGTCCAACGCAGCGTTGGTCATGGGCGAGCCTTTAGATAACTAAGGAGGGGGTCATGCTGCGCTTAACGCGCGGACACGCTCCGCTGATGGCGCTACTCGTGTGCTCATTCGCAGGTCTGGCGGCTTGCCACCACCACCACCAGAAATTTGCAGTCACGACGTACCACTATGACAATCTGCGATCCGGCTGGAATTCCCACGAAGACCGATTAACGCCCGCCACGGTCCGCAGCTCCCATTTTGGTGTCTTGTATACGGCAGCTCTCGACGGCATCGTCGATACCCAGCCGCTTGTCGTTCCGGACGAGGCGATTACGGGCGGTTCGCACCCGGGCAAGTACGACGTTGTTTACGTCACGACCGAGAACAACACGGTCTACGCCATCGACGCGGGGAGCGGCGCGGTGCTTCTGCAGCAATCCCTGGGCGTGCCGTTTTCGGGCTGGGGTGTCGGAATCAACGGCACTCCGGTAATAGACCGCGGCAGCAACACGATGTACGTGGTTGCCTACACGACGGTGAGCGGTGTGCCCGCGTATCAAATCCACGCGCTCGATTTGAGTACGCTTGCCGATAAGGTCTCTCCACCACCGACGGTGTCCGCTTCGCATACCCTCACGGATGGCACCAGCTTTCCCTTCAACGCAGGTTGGCAACGGCAGCGCCCGGCGCTGGTCCTCGCGAACGGCAACGTCTACGCCGCGTTCGGGAGCTTCGGTGACTGGGGAGGGCCCAACTCCCGCGGCTGGGTGCTGGGCTGGAGCACGCCGTCGTTGGCGGCGCTTCCGAATAATCAGCTGAACAACCGCCTAGTCACCGCCCCGGACTCTCTATTCCTTTCGTCGGTTTGGATGTCCGGCTACGGCATTGCTGCCGATCCAGCGGGCAACCTGTATTTCGTGACCGGGAATTCCGACGTGCAATTCGCTCCGGGCGGCACCAATGTCGGGCAATACCTGACCACCTATCAGGGTGCCCCGACGTTCGGAAATATACAGAACAGTGTCGTAAGCGTGCCGCCCGATCTCAGTGGCGTTCGCGATATCTTCACGCCGTGGGCGCAGACAGGGCTCGACCAGGTCGACGCCGACTACGGCTCGGGTGGTGCGATGTTACTACCCGATGTACACGGCCCAGTTCCGCACCTCGTAGCCGCCGCCGGCAAGGACGGAAAGATGTACGTTTTGAATCGAGACAATCTGGGTGGCTACAATCCTCCGCAATTCGGCTCTGGTGCCATCGACACCGTTGTTGCCGAAGTCAACATCGGCGCTTGCTGGTGCGGGCCATCGTACTTTTACTCGGATGGACCCTATATCGTCAGCAGCGGTGGGGCGAACGCGCATATCTGGAAGGTCCACACCTCCGAGTCCGTGTCGCTTATCCACGAAGGCGTATCCCCGCCCCTCGATACTCATGGGGACGGGGGGTTCGACGCGGGGTTCATGACCAGCGTTTCCTCCGATGGCGAGAAGCACGGAATCATCTGGGCCGTTTCTCGCCCGGACGCAACACAGCAGGTTTGGCTCTACGCCTTCGAAGCCAAACCGCCGCCTGGCAGCAACACGCTGACGCTCCTGTACAACCAGGCGGTAGGAGCCTGGCAAGGCGGAAATTCCAACGTGGTGCCGGTGGTCGCGAACGGAAAGGTATACGTAGCGACCTATCAGAAGTTGACTATCTTTGGGTTGCACTGACCGGGAAAGTAAAGGAAAGCAGTATGCGAGCATCTCGCGCGTGCGTTCTGATGATCGTTCTCACGAGTCTCTCGAGCGGCGCGACCCCGGCGGCTGCGGACAACGTGCAGGCCGCCTCGCAACGAGCTCTCGAGGAAACGGCCGTATTCTCCTGGGAGCATCGGTTAAGCGGCAAAATCTTGAGCCTGAAAGGCACGATGGTCCAGGTCGAGACTCGGGACAAACGCACCGTGGAAGTAGACGCCGAGCCGGCCATCAAGAGTCACCGTGCCTATGTTCTTGCGGTCGGTGGACTGATCACGGCCTTCGGATCTTACGATCAAGCCGGCGTGCTGCACGCGAACGGCGTTTCTCGTGCAAAGCGTCTGCCAGTCGCTTGGCCGGAAGATCGCTGAGTTAGCAGGAGCTGCGGATCAACACGGAGATAAGCCTGATGAAAACGAGATGGGAGACGCCACGAGCCACGGAGTTCCGTCTTGGAATGGAGATCACGCTGTATATCAGCATCCGCTGAGGTCCTGATCCGTACTGAGGCACTTCATTGGGACCCGTTCCGGGCCTTCACCAGCCCCGGTTCGCCGAAGAGATCGGCAACCCAGCGACTCGAGGGGTGCTGGTCGCAGAACGCCAGGATGGCGAGCGCGATGGGCACGCCAATGAAGGTGCCAAACAGGCCCCACAGGTAGGTCCACAAGAAGGTTGCGAATAACACGACAGATGGGGAGATGGCGAGCACGTTGCCGGATACGCGCGGCTCGACATAGCTGCCAACTACGAACTGGATGACATTGAGGCAGGCGAAAACCGCCAGGGCCGCTTGCCAGCTGTGGAACTGCGTCATCGCCACCAATGTGGGAAAGAGGGTTGCGATGAACGGGCCGATAAACGGGATGTAGTTGAGCGCAAAGGCGATCACGCCCCATTCGATGGGAAATTGCAGCCCCGCGGCCCAGGCGAAGGTGCCGACGAGCAGTCCGGTAATGGCGCTCATCTGGGTTCTGACGATCATGTATCTCCGAAACTTGGCCGCAGCCACTGCGCTGCCCTGTAGCATCACGCGCGCCGCTTCGCGGTTGTGGAGCGCTTCCAACTTCCGACGCATGTCGTCGACTTCCAGGAGTCCCAGGACCACATAGAGCAACGTGATCAGCCAGAAGCTGAGCGTGGTGTTGACGCGGCCGGTGACGAGCTGCGAGACATGCAATAGCCACTGGATATTGAAATGCTCAGACCACAGGCCAGCAATCGATACCCCGTGGGCGTCGAGCCAACCCACCGCGTTGTCATACAGCCTCTGGTAACGCCCCAGATCGCTGACGATCGAGCGGATCACCCGCCCGAACCCCCAGATGATGAGTGAGGCGAACGCGAGGCATACCAGGACGGTCACGACGATCGTTACGGCGAGTGCCAGCAGTCGGGGTATCCGAACCTGCAGCCAGTGCTGCAGTGGCCAGACAATCGCAATGATGAAGAGCGCCAGAGCAACGGGCGCAAACACCTTGCTCGCCAGAGCGAGGGCGGCGGCAATCAGCACCGCTGCCATGAGTACGGCAGCGATCTTCAATGCTCGGTCGGTTGGCAAGGCGCCTGCTTATCCAAAGAAAGCTGCCGATTTCAACATGGGGCTCGCGTCGCGCTCGACTACAACCTCAGGCCTCAGCCTGTCGATACAAGGCGGACGTCGCGGCAGGATGTTGTATCATCACGTCCGAACAGATGGGAGTGTTTTGGAACGCGGGCAAGCATGACTCAGGATAGTGTGCGTCTCAGCAGCATGGCCCATGGCGGGGGCTGCGGTTGCAAGCTCTCACCCGCCGTTCTCGCTACGCTCCTCAGCAACAGGAGCTCGGTGCAGCCCTTCAAGCAGCTCCTGGTCGGTACCGAGACAGGCGACGATGCAGCCGTCTGGCAGGTTGACGAGCGTACCTGCCTGATCTCGACGACCGACTTCTTTATGCCCATGGTGGATGATCCGCGGGATTTCGGGCGGATCGCGGCGACCAACGCCATCTCCGACGTCTATGCCATGGGCGGCAGGCCGATTTTCGCTCTCGCCATCCTCGGCATGCCGCTCGGCAAGATCGCGCCGGAAAGAGTTCGGGAGATTCTCGATGGTGGGCAGGAGGTATGCCAGGCGGCAGGCATCCCCGTCGCCGGCGGACACTCGATCGACACACCCGAGCCCATCTATGGGCTCGCAGTGAATGGCATCTGCGCGCCCTCTGAGCTACGCCGCAATTGCGACGCCAGGGCGGGGGATCTCATGATCCTGACCAAGCCGGTCGGGGTCGGAATCTATTCCGCGGCCTTTAAGAAGGAGGCTCTGTCGCCGGCCGACTATACGGACATGCTCACGACTATGACGACCCTCAATCAGATCGGGACCGAGCTCGCCAGGGACTCGGGTGTCCACGCCATGACGGACGTGACCGGGTTCGGTGTGCTCGGGCACGCACTCGGAATGGCGCGCGGTTCCGGCCTTCGCTTCGCATTGAGGAGCGCCTCCATTCCGCTGCTGCCAAGAGCGATCGAGCTCGCTCAGCAGGGCTTCGTCACTGGCGCTTCGGGACGGAACTGGGAGAGTTATGGCGCCGCGGTCGCTCTTGCTGCGGATAGCCCGCTGTGGCGACGTCAGATCCTGACCGACCCGCAGACGTCGGGCGGCCTCCTCGTCGCCTGCGCACCCGACCGGGCGGACGTCCTTCTCAGGACGATCCGGGATGCGGGCTATTCTTCCGCCAGCATCATCGGCGAGATGCGTGCCGGCGCTCCCGGCATCGAGGTCTCGTAGCTCAGGCCTCGGCCAGGGTCACACGACCGGTTGGCGTACATCGGCCGCACCCGAGTAAGCCCCGGTGGATCGCGTCGAGTCGGCTTCGTGTTCGGCCGAGAGCCGGACCGGCAAGGCCTCAATCCTCAGCCGGCGCCGCAAGGCGCGCGAGAACGCATCGACCGACATGGAGAGCACCGCGACACCGACAAGGAGCAGCGCCGCCGTATCGATTCTGAGCTCCGAGATCGCGGCGTCGACATAGTAGCCGAGGGTCTTGATGCCGAGGATGCCGAAAATGGCGCTCTCTCTGAGGATCAGCTCCCAGCGATAGAGCATGTAGGCGAGGAATTGACCGTACAGCGTGGGCGTCGTCTGGTAGAAATAGAGGTTGGCTCCCTGGGGGGCATCGGGACGCAGAGCGAGCTGGTCCGCCTGACGGCCGAGCAAATAGCCGACGATAGCGCCATTGTGGAGCGATAGGGCGATGATGGCGGGCAGCATGGAGGGACCCATCAGCTGCAACAGGAGATAGGCCAGCATATATTCGGGAGTCGAGCGCACGACGACCAGCATCGCTCGGCCGAGAAAGTGGCCGACCTGTCCGAGAAAACGCCGCGACACGATCGGGTAGAGGAGTAGCGCAAGGGCGCCCGCCGCGACGAGCGCGATCTGAGCGAGGATGAGCGTCTCGACGGTGCCCGGCCCGATCTGGTGCACCGTGATGCGCCAGGCCCAGGAGCCGAAGGCCGCCCAGGTCTCGTCGTGCCCGAGACCGGCCGAGCGCAAAGGCGCTGGGATGATGTCGTGGCCGAAAAAGCGCGCGACGTTGCTCCAGGTGGAGCCGTTGCCGATAGCTGGGGGCAGCACGAAGAGGCTCGCAATCGCGAGGAGCGGCACGGTCCAGGGGCGCGCCCAGAGGCGGCGCGTGCCGATGAGCACGTAGAAGCAAAAGAGCAGTGCGGCCGCCTCGGCGTAGTGGGCTTCCTTGAAATACGATTCGAGATGGAAGCCGATGGTCGGTAAACCCACGAAACCGAGCACGAGCGTCGAGCGCATCGCACATTCGAGCCGGTAGAGCGTGTAGGTCTTGAGCTGCTGCGCGATCACCGGAAATCGAGCAAACGCGAAGCGCGATACCGCCGCGGTGCGCTGTGGCAGGACACTCTCAGCCGACCTGTCCGCTTCCTCGAAGATTTCCGCGAACACCTTGGCAAAAATGCCGGCGTAGGGGAGAGCAATGGCCAGGATCCCCGTCGCTGCCGAGAGCCCCGTGACCTGCATGAGGAAGAGCGCCCAGAAGAGCTCGTGCACGGAGCGCAGAAAGGCCGCCGCGACACGCACCAGACGAGAACGATCGAAGAAGAGCGCCAGGACGAGCCCCGCGGTGCCGCCGACCACTACACCCAGCACGGCGAAGGCCACCGTCCATACGACGCTCCAGAGCTCGATGGCCGAGAAGCTCGGAGACAGGATCCCGATCAGAAGCCGTCTGAACTCGGCACCCGGATGGACCGCGCTGATGGAAAGGTCGGCAAATGGCAGTGCGACGATGGCAGCCAGCAGGAAGATTCCGGTCGCTGAGCCATAGGTCAAACGCGGGAGGAAGCCGGCTTTCCTCACCGCAGCTCCCCATCGAAATGAGGCAGCAGGCGCTCGTAGCTGAGGCGGCTCGATGGCTCGTCGAGGATGATGCGCCCGCCTTCAAGCAGGACGATCCGGTCGGAGTACTCGAGGGCCAGCCGGAGGTCGTGCATGGCGAAGATCTTGGTTTCGTGCCGCTCGGACAAGACACGCAAGACATCGCCCGCTTGCACACGGTCGAGGGCCGACACCGGCTCATCGCCAAGGACGATCGGCCGCCCGTTGAGAATGGCGCGCGCGACCGAGGTACGCTGTTGCTGCCCGCCGGAGAGCTCACCCGCCTTGGCGAAGAGCTGCTCTTCGAGCCCGACCGCTTCGAGCACTTGCTCGACCGCCGCGATCTCGGCGGCCGGCGGCCAAACGAGCGTACGCAGGTTGTACAGCATCGAATGGCGGTCGAGGCAGCCCATGAATACGTTGTGAAACACACTCAAATTGGCGACGAGCGAGCTCGCCTGCGGAATCAGGGCCGCGCACTCCGGATAACGACGATATATCGTGTTGAGAAGAGTCGACTTGCCGGCGGCCGAGCGCCCGATGATCGCCACCCGCTCTCCCGGCTCGACCGAGAGGGTGATGTCGTGCAGCACGGCTGTGCCCTGGTAGCCCGCACTGACTTTATCGAGCGTGATGGCGGCAGCCATCTCGGGGGTCACTCTCAGTCGAGCTTGGTCGCGGCGGCGACTTCCTCGATCGGTGCGTATTCCGCGTTCGACGCCGGGATGAATTTGCTGCGTGCGAAGTAGCCCAGAATCTCCGGATCGGCGAGGCTCACAATGGCCTGCCTCACCTTCTCCTTGAAGCCCGGACCGAACTGCTTGTCAACATCGCCGCGGATCGTGAACTGATAATCCGGGAATGTCGGGCTTTCCCAGATGACCGCTACGCGGCTTTCGTCGACCCGTCCGGCCTTCTTCTCGACCTCGTAGACCGTATAGTCCATGACGCCGACCTGATACGCACCCGATTGCACGAGCTGGAGTGTGCGTGAGTGGTCGCCCGAGAAGCCGACGCGGTTGAAGATCTCGTCCGGTGATTTGCCGCCGAAATGTTTGCGGATGAAGTACTCGGGCATCACCCGCCCGGAAGTGGAGGAGCGCGAGCCGAAGAGAAGCGTCTTGCCCGCAATTCCGGCTGGGAAATCCTTGGAGGACTTCAGGCCCGTGTCGCTGTTGGCGATGAAGTAGCTCTTGAAGTTGACATCTTCGGCCCCCTGCGCGATCGCCTCGGAGCCGGGCACGGCGTGCCGGGCCTGGACCCCGGTGTAGCCGCCAAACCAGGCGAGCTGTACGTCGTTGTTGATGAAGGCGGTGACCGCAGCCGGGTAGGTCTTCACGGGCACATATTTGACCGGAACGGCGAGCTTCACCTCCAGATATTTGGCGAAGCGGCTGAAGCGCTCGACGAGCCGCGTCTCGTCCTGATCCGGGATGGCCGTGAATACGAAAATGGGCGATTGTGCTGTGGCGGAAGCGCTGACGAGCATCGTCACGAGCACGGCGGCGTGAAGTAATTTACTGAGCATCTTCCGAGCCTCCCTCATTCGCAGCACAGTAGATGGAGCACAACTTCACGCGTGCGCAACCGTGACCGAGCCCACATAGGCGCGCGCTGTAAGTGAGACGCGCCCTGCGCCCCGCAGAGTTTCGAGGCGCTGGCGAAAGGCTGCGATCACCTCAGGCTTGGCTCCTCCGAACCCCTCCAGGAACGCCGCCATACCCGGTGCAAAAGCGAGCCGCTCGGAGAGCCACGCAGGCGATGGCGCCACGAGCTCGGCGGCCACTTCCGAGATCTCGACCGTCGGCAGGCCGGCGGCCGCGAACAGGGCCTGGAACTCCCCTTTCTCTTTGTAGCGCAGCTGCGCCGGGAGTGGCCGGGACGGAAGGCTTCCGAGCACGGAAAGGGCCGCGGCGCGAAGTTCGCCAACGAGCTCATAGGCTTCGGGCGCCGTCCAGGTGACGAGCACGATTCGCCCGCCGGGTCTCACGACGCGCCGCAGCTCGGACAGTCCCCGGACGGCGTCGGGAAACAGGATGACGCCAAGGATGGACAGGGCGGCATCGAAGCTCCGATCTGGAAACGCGAGATCCTGGCCGTCCATCGTCAGGGCGTCGATCACGAGCCCCGTTGTAGACGCCCGTTCCTTCGTACGCGCCACCATCGCCGGCGAGGCGTCGATCGCGGTGACCCTGTGGCCGCGTCGGGCGAGCTCCAAGGCCGCGCCTCCGGCCCCGGCGGCAGAATCGAGTACGTGCGATTGTGGCTCGGCGGCGAGAGCCGCTATTGCGGCCGATGAGAAGCTCTGCGTGAGCGGTTCGAACACATCCTCGTACAAGGCCACGTGGTCGTCCCAACGGTGCGGTTGCTGGTCCGGCTCCAGATCACTCGTTGTCTTTACGGCGCGAGTCATGTGCGATAATTTTGGTGTTAGCGGACCTTTAGGATGACGTTACACACTTCGACAAACAAGACCGTGGGTCCGAGCTCCTTCGCGTTGGGGCTGGGACTTACCAATGAGTGTAATCTCGCCTGCGCCTTCTGCTATCGCGATCCGGCGCGCACCGATCGGCTCGATCTCGAGCAGGTACGCCGCGTCATTGAGAGCGTGCCGCTGCGCTCGGTCAATCTCGGAACCGGTGAAAACGGGCTTCATCCGGATTTCGGGCCGATCCTCGCCTACCTGAGGCAGAAGCCGCTCAAGCTGACCATGACCTCGAACGGGCACTCGGTACGGGTCCTGGTGGATGAGGATCTCAGGGCCTTTCACGAGCTCGAATTCTCGATCGACTACCCGAACGAAGCTGAGCAGGATGCCCAGCGCGGTCCCGGCAATTGGGCGCTGATTCACGAGCAGGCAGGCCGCTGTCGTGCGCTCGGCCTGCCAGTGACCTTTATCGCGGTGATGATGCGCAGCAATTTCGATCGGCTCGCCGATATCGCCGCCATCGCCGCGAAGTACGACGCGCCGCTACGCCTCAACGTCTACCAGGCGGTGCGCTCGGATCGTTTCGCGCTGACCTACGAGCAGTACTGGAGCGGGTTTCAACTCCTCTTCGACCGGACCGACGTGCTCGCTATCGGTGAGCCTCTGGTACGCGCCATGGCGGGACTCCCGCCACGCCAGGGCGGCTGCGGCGTCGCCACGATCCGCGTTACGCCGCGTGCGACGGTTCAGCCCTGCGTCTACTGGCCGGGTGCGGGTGCGCCCCTCGATGTGTTGCTCGATCTCGGCGGAGAGATCCTGGCCGAGGACGCCTTCATCGATGCCCGGTCAGTACCGAAGGCCTGCTTGACCTGCGCCTATCTTCCTTCCTGCCGCGGTGGCTGCGCGGGCCGCAGGCGTCTGCTCGATCAGCTCGATCAGCCGGACCCCTATTGCCCGATCATTCGCGGCGAGCGCCGTCCATTGCGGATCACGTTGGCCGAGGGACGCACGCTCGCCAAATCTGACAGCGCGTGCACGACGGTAGTCATGGCCCGTTCGAGTTGAGCCGCCGGGCACGCCTGAATCCCCGTCCGCGCCCACTCGGCAGGCGCCGCTCCACAGACTCCACGGCCAGCGCCTGAATTTCACGGAGACCCTCGGCGCGGCCGGGTAGGCCTTCTTCATCGCTGAGCATGCTGCTCGCTTTCGCTTTCATCAGTTGCACCAGGACGATCGCGATCCGACTGTGACGTAGGCGACTGCCGTGTTGGCGCTTCCGCTGGTACCTAACACAAGGCGATGTTATTCATCTGCAGCCATATTCGGCGAAAACAAGTCGGCACAATGGGGAGTCAACACAGGGAAAGGGCCATGCAAGGCGTGAAGCAGCAGCGATCACGCGAGCCCATGGCTGCGCGCACGTCGGCGGAGGAACAATGACTGCCGCGAACGCGGCGGCGGACGGTGTACGCATCGAGCTCAAGGGCCGGATCACGGCCTACACAGCCGCGCCGATCTGGCGATCCTCGCTCGAGACGCTCGCACGGAACCCGGACCGCCCGATTATCGTTGACGCCTCGCGAGTCGAGTATGCCGACAACGTTGGCCTCGCGCTACTCTTCGATCTCATGCGGCGCGAGCGCCCGCCGACTGCGAGAGTCGAGATTCGCGACCTCGCCCCGAACCTGGCGGTCCTGGTTAACGCCTACAAGCCTGAGGATTTCGCCGCACCGATCCGTGGCCAGTCGCATCCGGGCATCCTTGAGCACGTGGGCCGCGCGACCGCACAGCAGATCGCTTATGTGACGCAGGTGGCCGACTTCGTCGGCCAGTGCTTCATTGAGTTACGGCAGGCATTCACGCGACGCGGCCGCATCGACTGGCGCGACGTGCTCGATATCGCCACCGAAGCGGGTGCCAACGGAGTGCCGGTCGTGCTGCTGATCGGCTTCCTCATGGGCGTGATCGTCGCGTTCGAGTCCGGACTCGTGGCAAGGCAGTTCGGGGCGGTGATCTTCGTCGTGAATGGAGTGGGGTTCGCGCTGCTGCGCGAGCTCGGCCCGTTGATGACCGCGATCGTGTTCGCCGGGCGCACCGGGGCCGCGTTCGCCGCACAGATCGGCACGCAGAAGGTGAATGAGGAGGTGAACGCCATAACCACCTTCGGGCTGAGTCCGATTCAATTCCTGGTGCTGCCGCGGCTCATCGCAGCCATAGTGGTGGTACCGCTCCTCACCGTGCTTGCCGATATCATCGGGCTCTTCGGCGCAGCGCTGGTATTGTTGAAGTTCGACATCAGTTTCGCGCAGTTTTACAACCAACTGCTCGAGTCGGTGAGCGCGCGGGACTTCGTACTGGGTATCGTCAAGGCCGCCGTCTTCGGCCTGACCATAGCCGCGGTTGGTTGCCAGCGCGGGCTCGCGACCGGCGCCGGCGCGACTTCCGTTGGCCTGTCAACGACCAGCGCGGTCGTCACGAGCATCGTGCTGGTCATCGTCATTGACGGCATCTTCTCGGTTTTCACAGTCTGAGCGCGCGAGTATGCGGACGATTCCGATGTGCTCCAGCGCCGGGGCGACGACCGATGCACCGGCCGCCGTCAGCGTGCGCGGACTGCGCATGGGTTATGGCACACGCATTCTGCTCGACAACGCCTCCTTCGAGGTGGATCGCGGCGAGATCGTGGTGATCCTCGGAGGCTCGGGCAGCGGCAAGTCGAGCCTGATGAAGAACATCATCGGGCTGTATGAGCCGATGGCCGGTGACATCCTCATCGTCGGGCGCAGCATCGTGACGGCTTCGGTCACAGAAAAGGCCGAGCTGCAGCGAGGTCTCGGCGTGATGTACCAGAGCGGCGCGCTGTTCGGGTCGCTGACGGTGCTCGAAAACGTACGCTTTCCACTCGACCAGTTCACCGATCTCACGCTCGCGGAGAAGAACCTCGCGGCGCGCATGCTGCTGCACCAGGTCGAGATGGGCGACGCCGAGTCGCTGATGCCGGCGGAACTTTCCGGCGGAATGCTGAAGCGCGCCGGCATCGCGCGCGCGCTGGCGCTCGGCTGCGACATCCTGCTGCTGGATGAGCCGTCGGCAGGGCTTGATCCGATCACCGGCGCCAACCTGGATCAGACAATCCTGTCGCTGCGCAAGAACCTCGGATTGACTTTCGTCGTGGTGACTCACGAGCTGCAGAGCATCTTCACCATTGCGGATCGGGCGATCATGTTGGATCCGATTTCGCGCAGCATCATTGCCCGAGGAAAGCCGTCCGACCTGCGAGCTCGCAGCACCGACCCGAGAGTGCGGCAATTCTTCAACCGCGTCCCCGACGTGGCCACGCAGACAGCGGGGAGGTAGATCATGGACGAAGGCAAGCGCCACTATCGCCTGGGCCTGTTCATGGTGGTGAGCGTCACGGCCCTGGCCGTGTTGTTATTTCTCCTCGGCGGCAGAAAACTGTTTCAGCCGACTTACACGTTTGAGACCTACTTTGCCGAATCGGTAGCCGGCCTGGAAGTTGGCGCGCCGTTGCGCTACCGCGGCGTGCCACTCGGCGAAGTAGCGGAGATAGTGGACTCGGCAGCCGAGTACGAGAGGGACGTCCCATTGGCCAAGCGCCGCAGCTACATCGTGGTCCGGGCCAGGGTCAGCCTGTCCGCGGTCGAAGCTCTACAGGTCGAGCGCGATGCGCCCGAGTTGATCAAACTGGGGTTGCGTGCGCAGACTCAGCTCGCTGGCATTACGGGGCAGCAATTTCTGGCTCTCGATTACCTCGACCCGGCGAAGTACCCACCGCTCGAGTTCGACTGGACTCCGAAGCACCAGTACTTGCCCTCGGCGCCGAGTCGCACGGGCGAGATCCTCGCAAAGGCGCAGGTGTTTCTGGCCAACCTGAGCGAGGTAGACATCAAGAAGCTCGACGAGAATCTCAACGAGCTGCTCGTGAATCTGAACGACAAGGTCGGCGAGCTGCCGGTCGCGCAGCTCTCGGCGGACGCGCATGACGTTCTGAGGAACGCGAACGCCACGCTCGTGCGCGCCCAGCCACTGGTAGCGGACCTCAAGCAGAGCGTCGACAATCTTGCGGTCATAACCCGCAGCCTGCGCGGGGTCGCCGACCGGGGCGAACTGGAGCACACGATCACACACATCGACGAGACGATCGAACGGCTCAACGGTCTGATGGCCGATAATCAATACGATGTACGTCTCATCGTCCGGGATCTGCGGAAGACCGTGGAGAACCTGCGCGAGCTGTCGGCAACCATCAAGCGATATCCTGCCGGCGCCCTTATCGGTGGCCCACCGGAAAGGGTCCGGCTTCCCGTCGAGAAGTCACAATGAGCGACGTACGTCTCAATTTTGCAGCGTGCGCCGCACTGATCCTCGTAGCCTGCTCGATCGGCAAACCAATTCCACAGGCGAATACCTACCTCGTCCAACCGCCGGCGCCGCAGAGCGTGCCTGCCGTCGCGCCTCGCCAGGAATCCGTGCGCGTCGGCAACGTCCGCGTCAGCGCGGCGTATGCCGGTACTGCACTCGTCTACCGCAGGGACGATGTCCAGTTTGTCTCCGATCCTTACAGCCGATTCATCGCCGAGCCTGGCGCGATGCTCGGCGATCAGATGGCCGCCTGGCTTGGTCGCGCCGGACCGTTCAAGTCAGTCACCGAGCCCGAAAGCACCCTCCCGGCGCGCTACGTGCTCGAGGCGACCGTCACGGAGCTCTATGGCGATTTTCGCCCGGGCAGAGCCCCCGCAGCGGTATTGGCGGTGCAGTTCGCGCTGATCGATGAGAGCGGGGCGCTTCCGAAAGCGGTGTTGGAGCGCTCAATTGCCAGGCGTGTGGATCTGGCGCGCGAGTCGCCCGATGCGCTCGTGCGCGGCTACGGAGACGCTCTCGGGGAGATCCTCACGGAGCTGCGCGGCGAGCTTGAAGTTGTCCAAAAGTGATCGGTGTCGGCGCCAATGACCACCAAGCACCCGCACCGCGAAAAATTCGCGCGGGTTCGCCTCGGCGCTTATGAATTCAGGAAGGTCGGGATTTCGCGCTTCGATGTGCGGGACCCTTACCATCTCGCCATTACGCTCACCTGGCCGGGATACCTCCTGGCACTTCTCGCACTATACCTGGCAGTCAACCTCGTCTTCGCGGTGCTTTTCTGGCTGGTTCCAGGTTCGGTCGCCAACGCCCGGCCGCACAGTTTTGCGGACGCCGTGTTCTTCAGCATCGAGACGATGGCGACGGTCGGCTATGGCGAGATGTACCCTGCGACGCTCTACGGACATGTGATCGCATCGACCGAAATCGTATCTGGCCTTGCCTTCACCGCAATCCTGACCGGCCTTACGTTCGTCCGCTTTTCGCGGCCGCGAGCCAAGCTGGTCTTCGCAGCCAACCCGGTGGTGGCGATGCACAACACCAAGCCGACTCTGATGCTGCAAGTCGCCAACGGGCGCCCGGGGGTGCTGTCGGACACGACGGCGAAGCTGAACGTCTTGCTATCCGAGAGAGCCGCGGATGGAAGATTGCTACGCCGCGCCCAGGAGCTTCGCCTCGAACGGGCACACATTCCGCTCTTTCCGCTTTCCTGGACGCTCATGCATGTCCTCGACGAAAAGAGCCCGCTCTACGGTTACGATCCCGCCCGGGTGCTGGAGTCGGAGGCTCGGATATTCGTCACGCTCGAGGCTCACGACCCAATGCTTGCGACACTCGTGCACGAGATCCGCACCTATGCGCCAGAGGATATTCGCTTCGGGGTTCGCTACCGTGATCCGGTCGTGATCGGGCACGATGGCCTGCCGGTCCTCGACTTGAGGACGATCGGGGCGCTCGAGCGGGACGTCGGCGAGCAGCCCGAAACGGGCTGGACGGAGCGCGAGGAGGGCTGGGGATAGGATCGCTGGCGCCATCCGTACAGGGAAGCCGGCGCCCTGATACTGGATGAGACCCCGCGGCCTCATCTGTTGCGTAGAATCTTGGGTGCGGAGTCACCGCTTCGGACCGAGATCTATGGCTACTGCAGATCCCAAAGTACATGCCGCTGAATCCGCGCAGAAGCTCTTGCTTCCCGCGGATACGGACATCACTTGCCCAAGGTGTAAGAGCACCTTTGGCCTGGAACAGGGCTTCGCGCGAGCGGCGCTCGAGCAGTTCGAGCACAGCACTGAAGGGGCGCTCGAGGCGGTGCGCCGGGCAGAGCGCGTGGAAGCTGATAAGCGTGCGCAGCAGGTCGCAAGTCAGCAGGCGAATGGCCTGCGCGAGGAGAACGCCGAGCTGAAACGGCTATTCAAGGAGCAGGGCGAGAAGCACGCGCAGGCACTCAAGGAAGTCACCAGACTGGCGCAGCAATCCGCTGCGCCGCAGCTGGAAGCCCTGCGCGCGGAGTTGGCGGCGCGCCAGGCGAAGATCGATGAGTTCGCGCGCCGCGAGTGCGATCTCGCCGAACGGGAGCGAGGCCTGGAAGCGCGAGTTGCTGAAGCCGCCCAGCAGCAGGCAGAGCGCCTCGTCGCGGACGAACGCGCTCTGCTCGAGGGCCGGCTGGCCGAGAAGGAGCACCAGCTCGCGGACGTTCGCTCCCGGGAGCTTCAGCTTTTGAAAGACAAGCACGCTCTGCAGGATCGGGCCAATGAGTTGGACATCGAGGTCGCCCGCCAGCTCGATGCAAGCCGCACCGAGCTGGAGTCGCGGATCCGTGCTCAGGAGCGCGAGCGCAGTGAGCTCGAAAGCGCGGAGCTCCGGAAAAGACTGACCGACATGCAGGCGCAGCTCGCTGAAGCGCAGCGCAAGGGCGCTCAAGGCTCCCAGCAGCTGCAGGGAGAGGTTCTGGAGATCACCCTGCAGAAAGACCTCGAGGCGTCATTTGCGCTGGATTCAATTGAAGAGGTGCGAAAGGGTGCGCGCGGCGGCGATGTCATTCAGAAAGTCATGACGCGCAGTGGCCAGTTGGCGGGAGTACTGCTGTGGGAAGCAAAGCGCGCCAAAGACTGGAGTCCGCAGTGGGTGACGAAGCTCAAGGAGGATATGAGAGCTGCCGGAGCGGACGTGGGCATTCTGGTGAGTCTGGGGCCTTGTTACCCGAAGGATTGGGAGGTAGGGACGCTCTTCGATCTTCACGAGGACATCTGGGTGACGTCCTGGTCGACTGCGGTGCAACTCGCCACGGTCCTGCGTTCGGGACTGCTGGAGGTTCACAAGCAGCGCGTCGCGTCCGCCGGTAAAGGCGAGAAAATGGAAGCGGTTTACGACTATCTGACGTCCTCACAGTTTTCCAACAAGCTCAAGGCGGTTTACGGTGCATTTCATCGCATGCGGCAGGAGCTGGAAGCGGAAAAGAGCCAGACGCTGCAGCGCTGGGCGCGCCGGGAAAAGCAGCTGCAGAGCGGTGTCGCCGAGCTGGTGGGCGTTGCCGGCGACATCCAGGGGTTGGCGCAACAGGACCTGCCATTGCTGGAAATGGCAGACACCGTGCCTGCCGATGAAAAGCATGATGCGGATACCCGGCAAATTGGCCTGAGTATCGATGGCTAGCCGGCCGAGATCAGGGATGGCACCAGCCGTTCAGGGACGGTTCCAACGAAAGTTGGAAGCCGGCCGCAAAATCCACCTCAAATTCCGCGGTGGTGCCACGAGTTCAACTGCGACGACGCGCCCAAAATTATCCAGTTGCAGCATGGCATAGGGCGCCTCTGAGAATCGGATAACCTGACCAAGCTTCTGCCCAATGACGTTTCGCTCCACGGCGTTCAACTGGCGCTGCGGTTCCAGAGCGACCAGCCCCATGTCGGTCTCCGGGTCATAACTGACGGCCTTCACGGTGCAGGCTTCCAACTCGCGGGCCAGATCACCACGGCCTGTCGCACGGAGCTCCAGCGACAGATCGAAGGCGAGCTCCGTAAACGCACCAGCGAAGGACCGCATACCGGCTTCTAAGAGTGAAGTCGAGGCGCCATCGAGATGCGCCACCGCAGCCTGTGCATGACGATGCTCCTCCCGTGAACGACCAAATGACGCGCCTGGGTACTCCTTATTAATAGGATTACCAGGGGGCGGTCAAGCGCGCCATACACTCGGCCGGAGACTGGCCGCAACCAATTGCAACACCCGGCGGCGGCATGATTCGTGCGCCGCTTCACGGTTATGACAGTCAATAACTGACCCATAACTGAACCTCAACTGAAGCAATACGTAAAGTAAAGTCAGGCACTCCTGACGGTTATGGTGTGTTACCTATATCGGCGTCGCCCGATGAAGACGTCGTCCGATTAAGACGTCGTCCGATTAAGACATCGGGCGGTGCGTTGGGTTTCGCAAAGGCAAACCCACCGAAAGGTGGCGACGCAAAGTCTCCGGTCTAAGGAGCCTCGGCTCTATGACAGCGGGACCGCCGTAATCCAGTCCTTCCACCGGACTGTGTCGGCGCGTGTTGTTCATGTGTCACGGTTTGGGGGAGGACAGGTCATGGTTGCGTACGATTCGAACGCAGTGAGCCCGCACGCTTGCGGGGCATCCCGGAGCTGTGCGCGCAGCGCAGCGCCTTCAGCATCATCGCCGGGTGAGCGGGCCGGCCGGCCTTAAACCCAAGCCACCTGAGTTTCATCAGGTGGGAACCCACTCCGTAACCACAGGGCAATCGAAAATGCGCAAGCATTTCCTGGTCGTGATGAGCGCGGTGCTGTGCATCTGCGCGTGGCCGAGTCACGCGGACGAGAGCGCTCGAGCACAGATGAAAGGTCTGGACGAGCAGGTCCAGGAGGTCAAATCCGACGTCCTGAACATCGCAGCTGAGCTCAATCAGCTGGAAGAGAAGCTGCTCTATCCGTCCGACACTCACCTCGCCGTGTTCGTGTCGCTGGCGCACGGCGAGACGCTGCGTCTCGATGCGGTGCAGGTTCAGATCGACGGCAAACTGGCGACACACTACATCTACAGCTTCAAGGAGCTCGACGCCCTGCGCCGGGGCGGGGTGCAGCGCATCTACAGCGGCAACATCGCCACCGGTGCCCACGAGATCGCGGTCTCGGTGAGCGGCAAGCTCGCGAACGGCAAGGACTACACCCAGACCGAGCGTTTCCCTTTTACGAAGGAGATCAAGCCGAAGTTGATCGGTGTGATGCTCGCGGGTCCGGACGCCGCGCAGCCCGGGATTCACCTCGGGGATTGGTAGCCGATGCGTCGCGCGTTGCAGTGGCTGTCGATGGGACTCGCGCTGGCGGCAGCCACGGCGCGGCCGTCGCCGGCTGCCGATCTGCGCGACCTCTATTTCGGCGAGGCGCTGTATCAGGCGTATCAGGGACAGTATTTCGACGCTCTGGAGCGGCTCGACTCCGAGCTCGCCCAACACCATCGCCTCGACGAGCCGGAGCTGGACTCGCTCCAGTATCACATCAAGCAGGCGGACTTTTCGGTTGGCGACTTCGAGCTGCGCTACCGGATGCATCTGCGTGCCGGGCGTGCGATCAAGGCGGTGCTCGATGCTGATGTCGAGCAACCCGTCAAGAACGAGGCGGCGTACCGTCTGGCGCGCATCGAGTTCCAGAAGGATCAGCCGGAGGATGCGCTGCACGCTCTCGAGCGGATTCAGGGGACCGTCCCCGACGACATCAAGGATGACATCGAGTTCCTTCGCGCCAATGTCTACCTCGCGCTCGGCCGCCCGGCCGACGCGGTGGAAGTGCTGAGACGCCTGCAGTCCGCCGAGAGCTTGAAGGGATTTGCCGCCTACAACCTCGGTATTGCCCTGCTGCAGGCGGGCCATAGCCCTGACGCCCTGCGGCAGCTGGATAAGGCCGGCCAGATCCAGAGCCGTGAAACGGCCACCTCGGCGATCCGGGACAAATCAAACATGGTCCTCGGCAGCATCATGTTGCGGTCGGAGGACTATGCCCACGCACAGCTCGCCTTCGATCGCGTCCGCCTCGAGGGGCCGTATTCCAATCGCGCGTTGCTCAGCACCGGTTGGGCCGAAGCCTCGGCACATGACTACCAGAAGGCGCTCGTGCCGTGGGGGATGCTCATCCAGCGCGATGGAACCGATGCCGCGGTGCAGGAAGCCAAGCTCGCTCTGCCGTTCGCCTACAGCAAGCTGCGGGTCTACGGGCGCGCGGCGCTTCTTTATGGCCAGGCGCTCGATTCATTCAACAAGGAGCTGGAGAAGGTGGATGCCTCCATGCGGAGCATCCGCGCCGGTAACTTTCTCAAAGCCCTGGTGCGCGAGGAAATCAAGCAGGACAACGTGTGGGTCGTGCGCCTGCGCACGCTGCCCGACACCCCCGAGACCTTCTACCTGACGGAGCTGATGGCGTCGAATGACTTCCAGACGGCGCTGCAGAACTACCTGGACCTGGAAGATCTGCACCGGCGGCTCATCGCCTGGCAGGGCGGTTTCGACGCTTTCGAGGACTTGATCCGTCTGCGCCGGGTGAACTACGAGCCGCTGCTGCCGAAGGTCGATGCGCGCTTCACGGAGCTGGACTCGCAGATGCGCCTGCGGCTCGAGCAGCGTAACTACCTGCAGAAGCGTCTTCAGGACATTCTGACCGCGCCGCGGCCGGAGCTTCTGGCAACCGCGGACGAGCGCGTCGCGCTCGAGCGCCTGCGGAAGATCGACACGGCGCTTCAACACGCCAGCGGCGCGGAACGCACCGTCTGGCAGGCCAGGGTGCAGCACCTCCGGGGCGTACTCACATGGCGCCTGTACACGGAGTACCCGGAGCGGCTGACGCAGGCTCACAAGGATCTGCAGGCCCTGAACGAAGACGTGCGGGCGCTGCAGGAGCAGTACACCGCTTTCGTACGCGCGCGACAGGCGGCAGTGCACAGTTACGCGGGCTACGACCAGTCGATCGCTCGTCTGCGCACACGAGTCGCCGCGGCGCTCGAGCACGTCGATGCGCTTCTCGCCCGTCAGGGCCACGTGATCGAAGCGGTCGCCATCGATGAGCTCAACACTCGGCGCCAGCGCCTCGAGGCCTATCAGGTTCAGGCGCGCTACGCGGTGGCCGACAGCTATGACAGGGCGCTGAAGGAACACGGCAGCGGAGGTACGCCGTGAAGCGCCCGCTGCGCGCGCGCGCCGTCGCATTCCTCCTGCCGGTGATCGCGGCGTGCGCTCATCAGGCCGATCGCTCGGGGACGCTCGCGACCCTCCACCAGGTGCAGCCGGACACCAAGGAGGCACCGGTCGACCAGGGCCTCGATCGGGCGGTGCAGAGTTACGGTGACTTTCTGAAGCAGGCTCCCGACAGCAAGCTGGCGCCCGAAGCCATGCGGCGCCTGGCCGACCTGAAGATCGAGAAGGAGTTCGGAATCCAGGGCGACGGCAAGCTCGTGGAGCTGGCCGCGGCGCAAAGCAACACGCTGGCGCCGTCCGGCGCGCCAGCGCCGGGCGCAGTTCAGGCCGAACCCGCGGCGAGCTCCGGGCAAAACCAGGGTGCCGCATTGCGCGCGCCGCCGGTCACGAAGATCGACGCACGCAGCGCTGCGCGGGCGCACGCGCAGGCCGCCGGCTCCGGGCCTGTGGCGACATCGGAACGTGATCTCGAGCAGCGGGCTGCTTCGCAGCCGGGGATCCCGTCAGCGACCGCCGCCACGCCGTTGACCTTGCCGGCCGGAATGGATGCCGATGCCGCGCGCGCCGGCCCGCTCGAGGCGATCAAACTCTACGACGAGCTGCTCGCGAAGTATCCGCAGTACCCGCTCCGTGACCAGGTGCTCTACCAGAAGGCGCGTGCCTACGACGAGCTCGGCCAGAGCGAGGACGCCATGAAGGTCATGGAGCAGCTGGTCGCTAACAATCCGCACTCGCGGTTCTCGGACGAGGTGCAGTTCAGGCGCGCGGAGCGATTCTTCATCCAAAAGAAATATCGGGAGGCAGAGAGCGCCTACGCGGCAATCGTCGATGGCGGGAGCGGCTCGGAGTACTACGAGCCGGCGCTCTACAAGCTGGGATGGACCTTGTACAAGCAGCAACTCTACCCGGAGGCTCTGCACCGCTACTTCGCGTTCCTCGACTACAAGGTCAAGAACGGCTATGACTTCGATGCGAAACACACCGAGGCCGAGCAGCGGCGCGTCGAGGACACCTTCCAGGTCGTCAGCCTGAGCTTCTCGAACATCGGCGGTCCGGACGTAATCAGCTCGTACTTCGCCACCAACGGGCACCGAGCCTACGAGGACCGCGTCTACCGCTACCTCGCCGAGTTCTACCTGGTGAAGCTCCGCTACCAGGACGCCGCCACGATCTACAAGTCATTCGTGGCGCAGTACCCGTTCCACCAGTCGTCGCCGCGCTTCAGCATGCGGGTGGTCGAAATCTACGAGAAAGGCGGATTTCCGCAGTTGGTGCTCGCCGGCAAGAAGGACTTCGCGGCGACGTACGGCCTGCAGAGCGAGTACTGGCATCACTTCGATGTGAACAAGTCGCCGGAAGTGTTGAGTTACCTGAAGAGCAACCTCACGGACCTGGCGAATTACTACCACGCCCAGTACCAGGATCCGAAGCAGCATGAGCAGCAGGCGGAAAACTACGCCGAGGCCACGCGCTGGTACCGGGCGTTTCTCACCTCGTTCCACGGCGACAGCCAGGCGCCGCAGATGGACTATCAGCTCGCGGATCTCATGCTCCAGAATCACGACTACGCCGTGGCGGCGCACGAGTACGAGACCACGGCTTACGATTACCCGCCAAATGCCAAGTCGGCAGCGGCGGGCTACGCCGCGATCTACGCGCATCGCGAGTATCTGAAGGTCGCGAGCGCCGAGGCGAAGGACTCGGCGCGCCGCGACACGATCAACAGCTCGATCAAGTTCGCGGACGCCTTCCCGCAGCACGAGCAGGCGGCGGTCGTGCTGGCCGCGGCGGCACAAGACGCCTACGAGATGAAGGACCTCGCGCTCGCCCGCGACTCCGGCCGGCACCTCATCGAGAAGTTCCCGAACGCGGCCGCGGGCGTACGTCGCGACGCCTGGCTGGTCGTCGCACATTCCACCTTCGGCCTCGCGGAATACCCGGACGCGGAGCAGGCCTACGGGCACGTGCTCGAAGCCACACCCCCGGGAGATGCAGCGCGCGCCGGGCTGGTCGAGAACCTCGCGGCCTCCATCTACAAACAGGGTGAGCAGGCGAACCAGGCGGGGGATTACCGCACCGCGGCGAATGACTTCGTGCGCGTCAAGCAGGTGGCTCCGACGTCGAAGATCTGCGCGGCGGCGGAGTACGACGCCGGCGCCGCCTTGCTGCACCTGAAGGACTGGACGGCTGCGGCGCAGATCCTGGATGAGTTCCGGCGCAGCTTCCCCGAGCACGAGCTGCAGAAGGAGGCGACCAAGCAGATCGCCTACGCTTATCAACAGGCCGGGCAGCTGTCGCAATCCGCGGGCGAGTACGAGCGGGTCGCGAAGGAGTCGCCGAATCCGCAGCTGCGTGGTGAAGCACTGCTGCAAGCGGCTGACCTGTATGCGCAGGCAAACAACGCCGATCGCGCGCTCGCGTCGTACTCGAAGTATGTCGAGGAGTTCCCCAAGCCGGTCGAAGCGGCAGTCGAGACGCGCTCCAAGATCGCGGAGATCTGCAAGTCGAAGGGTGATCAGGCCCAGTACCACCATCAACTCGAGGAGATCGTGCGGGCCGATGGCGCGGCCGGAAGCGAGCGCACAGACCGCACGCGCAACGTCGCGGCGCACGCGGCACTGGAGCTGTCCAAGCCGAGCTACGAGCAGTTTGCGTCGCTCAAGCTCGTGCAGCCCTTCGACAGCAGCCTGAAGGAGAAGCAACGCAGCATGGATGCTGCGACCAAAGCCTTCGGCGCGCTGGTCGACTACCAGGTCGGCGAGGTCACCGCAGCGGCCACCTTCTACATCGCCGAGATCTACGCGAATTTCAGCCAGACCCTGCGCGAGTCAGAGCGCCCGGCCGATCTCGGCGGGGACGCGCTCAAGGGCTACGAACAGCAGCTCGCCGACGCCGCGCACCCTCTCGAGGAGAAGGCGATCGCGGTGCACGAGAAGAACCTCGAGCTGATGAGGCGGGGGCTCAACAACGCGTGGACGCAGAAGAGCCTCGACCGTCTCGCGGCGCTGAAGCCCGACACGTACGCGCGGACCGAGATCAGCAGTGGATTCCTCGGATCGCTCGAGCGCTATGTCTATCAGCCGCCCCCGCGCGCGGTCGAAGCAGCCGTGGGCAATCCGACGGCCTCTACGGCGGCGCCGGGCGCAACGTCACCGCAAGGCGCGGCCGCTCCAGCAACAACCGCGCCGGCCGAAGGCGCGGGGGCTCCAGCAACAACCTCCGGGCCGGCCGAAGGCACGGCCGCGCCAGCCACAACCTCCGTGCCAGCGGACGGCACGGCCGCGCCAGCAACAACCTCCGGGCCGGCGAATGGCGCGGTCGGACAGGCGCTTACTGCGGGAGCAGCCAATGGCAACGCGCACTGATCTCGGGCGGAGAACGCGCGCGGGGCGAGTGGCGGCCGGACTCGTGCTGACCGTGGCACTCGTCGTCTCCACGACCACTGCGTCGGCGGGCAAGCCGCGCGTGTCCGGATCGACGCCTCCGGCGGTCGCCGGCGGCTTCGAGCTCACTGAAAAAGTGCGCATCCCCGCGGACGTTCGTGGCGACTACGACAACGCGCTGCGCCTGCTGGAGGCGAAGCAATACGAGCAGGGGATCGCATTGCTGCTGAAAGTCACCCAGAAAGCGCCCAACGCCACGGCGGCCTACGTCGATCTGGGGATCGCCTACGACAAGTCGGGCGATCTCGATAAAGCAGTCGCAAGCCTCAAGCGCGCAGTCGAGCTCAACCCGCGCCAGCTCGTGGCGTACAACGAGCTCGGCATCGTCTATCGCAAGCGGGGTGAGTTCGCCGCCGCGCGCGAAAGCTACGAGCGGGCGCTCGGGGTCTTCCCCGGATTCCATTACGCCCGGCTGAATCTCGCGATTCTCTGCGACCTGTACCTGGCTGATCTCACCTGCGCCCGCGACAACTACGCGGCATACCAGCAGCAGGTTCCGGACGACAAGCAGGTGGCGAAGTGGATCGCCGATCTGAACGCCAGAGCGAAGCCCTAGGAGGAATCATGCTACGCCAGCTCATCCTCGGCCTCTTATTGTTCGCCGTCGCGCGCGGCGCGACGGCCGACGAGGCGGCGACGGCGCCAAGCACGCCCGTGGCAGCGGCGAGTACACCAGTAACTGCATCGACTGCGACCGCGTCCGTCGACACAAGGAAGCAAAGTACCAGGAAGCTGACCGCCAGCACCAAGGCTCCCGATGGCAAGGCGGACGCGGCTGCCGAGGACGGCCAGGGAGTGCCGCCCGGCGGCGACGTGAAGATGTCGGGTATGTCGATCCTGGGAAACGAGGACGCCCCGAAGTCGCTCGTGCTCGTGCCCTGGAAGAGCTCTCAGCTCGCAGACATGCCAAGCGTCTCGAGGCTCCTCGACTCATCGACGCAGCCGGTGGACAAGGACGTCTTCATGCGCGAGCTGAGTTACTACGAATTCAAGTCGGGCTCGAAGTGAGCGATGCGGCTCGCGCGAGCGCCGGATTGAGAGTGAATCGTTCAGTGGTTTGACAGATCTGCAACGTTCAAGAGGTTTCGCATATGGATTTCTTCTATTCAGTTGCCAAGTCCTTCACGGCAGGCGGGGCCTTCATGTATCCCATCCTGTTCGTCGGGGCCATCGCGATCGCGATCACGATCGAGCGCTACATCACGCTCAAGAGGATGGGCATCCGCAACCAGCGCACGTGGAGCAAGGTTGAGCCTGTACTCACGAGCGGGGACTTCGACAAGGTGCGCGAGCTCACCAGCAAGGACGACTCGCCGATAGCGCGAGTGCTGAGCATGGGACTCGCCCTCGAGGGGGCGGTGCGACGGCGCGATGACGTAGAGAAAGCGATGCAGGAGAGCATGATCGAGATCGTGCCGCAGATCGAGAAGCGCACTCACTACCTCGCGACGCTGGCGAATGTCGCGACGTTGCTCGGGTTGCTCGGCACCGTAAGCGGCCTGATCCACGCCTTCGCCGCCGTGGCGACCGTCAACCCGGCGGAAAAGGCCAACCTGCTGTCGGCGAGCATCTCCGAGGCCATGAACTGCACGGCCTTCGGCCTCATCACCGCAGTTCCGATCCTGGTCGTACACGCGTTTCTGCAGTCGAAGACTCAGGGACTGAACGATGGCCTCGAGGCGGCGGCGATCCGCTTCCTCAACGCGCTCGCCGCACGGCAGGCGGCGCGGGCCCAGAGCCGCCTCGAGCTCGTGCAGAAGGCGCAGTCGGCGGCCTGAGGATCACCCCATGCGCAGTCTCCTGATCCGTCGCGAGCGAAAACCGGCCGAGCTGCTGCTCGTGCCGATGATCGACATCTTCACCGTGCTCGTCACCTTTCTGCTGATGACGGCCGTGTTCTCGCGCATCGCCATCATGCAGATCGACCTGCCGAGCTCGGTGTCGCCGAAGCCCGAGGAGCCGAGGTTCCGACTCGAAGTCATCGTCCGCCAGGACGGCTACGAACTCAGCGATGGCAAGCAGTCGATCGGCACGGTGCCCAAGGTGAGCGGCGCATACGATCTGAAAGCGTTGACCGAGAGCGTGCTGGCCGTGAAACGCGAGCATCCAACCTCTGAGGACGCATCGGTGCTCGCGGAGCCCAAGGTTCCCTACGACGAGCTGATTCAGGCGATGGATGCGATCCGCAGCGCTGAGCTGCCGGTGGCGGATCCGCTCGTCGCCGGAGCGGCGGTACCGCCGACGCCGACCGGCGCGGCGGGCGGCGCGCCGCAGACCGTGAAGGTCGCGCTGTTCACGAACATCGCGCTCGGAGATGCGCCATGAAAGTAATGAGTCTCGGGCTGATGCCGCACAAGCGCCGCGAGCGCTTCGATGCACATCTGAATCTGATCCCACTCATCGACATTCTCTCGGTGATGGTGGCATTCCTGCTGGTGTACTCGACCGATGTGGAGGTGCTGCAGAACTCCAAGGGCGTGACCATTCCGCAGTCGCGTACCGAGGTGCGCCCCAAGCAGTCGGTCGTCGTCATGGTCACCAAGGACGCCGTGTTGGTGCAGGGTGAGACGGTCGCGAGCCTCGCGGAAGTCAGCGACCCGCACACGCAGCTCGTTGAGTCCTTGCGCAAGGTGCTGCAGCGCCCGATCGCCGGGCTCGACGCGGCGGCGCGTGATGAGGCACTCACCTCGCGCGAGGTCACGGTCATGGCCGACAAGGATTTGCCGTACGAAGTGCTGCGCAAGGTGCTGGCGACCTGCACGGCGGCCGCGTACGGCAAGATCGCGCTGGCGGTGCTGCAGAAAGAAGAGCCGGTCAGCGGAGTCAGGAGCTAGCGGCCTTGTCAGGGGGACACGATGACCGTCATTCCAGCTCAAGGTAACTGCATGGATTCGGAAACAGCGCACGATGTGCCGACGCTCGAGAACCCGTCGACGCCGCAGGATCCGCAGGCCGGAAACGTCGAGGCCGTGAAGGATCAGCAGGCGCTCATCGCGGAACTCGGCACCTCGCAGGAGTCGCTCGATGACCTGGTGGGCGAGCTGCGCTCACTCGATGGGCAGCTGGAGGCTCTTTCGACCGAGCGCAAACAGCATCGCCTGATGCACCAGGTCTGCGACGCCCTGGGCGAGCTCGGCCAGCTCGGCGGCGCGCAGTTGTTCTGGGGTAGCGCGGAAGCGGTTACGAGCGGTGAGTATCAGCTGGGTCGGGTGCGCGAACGTGTCATTGCCTTCGAGAGCCGCGTCGGTGAGCTCGAAGCGCGCCGCCAGGGCACCCGCGAACAGATCGACAAGCAACAGTATCGTGTCGGTCTGATCGAGGACGAACTGTTCGAGGCGCAGGAGGAGGAGGAGAGACGCCAACAGGAATGGATCGTCGAGCGCGAGATCAGCGGGCTTCACTCCCGTCCCCTCACCATGCCGTGGACGTGGGGAGGAGAGGATGACCGGCGCTTTCAGAAGTCGCTGCTCGGCGTGCTCGCGGTCTGCCTGCTTCTCGCACTGATCTTTCCCCTGATTCCTATGCCCGTGGCGCTGACTCCCCAGCAGACACCGCCCGAGCAGGTGCTTCACATCACCATGGCGCTGCCGCGGCCGCCGCCGCCGCCGCACGTGTTGCCACCGCCACCAAAGCTCGCGCAGAAACCCATCGAGAAGCCGACACCGCAGCAGGCGCGTAAGGCCCCAACGGAGGAGCCGGTCAAGCCGGCCGTGGAGACTCCGCCGGAGCCGAAGCCGGCCGGGCTGATGGCGTTCAAGCAGCAGCTTGCCGTGCTCGCGGACACGCAGATCAATCCCGCGATCGGCTCCCAGGCACGAATCAACAACGCCGGCAGCTCGGTGGGGACGCCCGAGCGCGCGATGCTGACCAGCAGCGCACCAGGCTCGAGCGGTGGTATCAACCTGGCGGCGGTGAGTCGCGGCTTGGGCCCGGGCGGCGGTACCGAGCGCAACGCGATTCAGGGAGGGGCGCTCACGCAGGCCACGAGCGGTATTGGAACGGGGGCTGCGGCGAACCGCCCGGTGAGCGGTGGCCCGGGCCCGGGACGCACCGATGAAGAGATACAGATCGTCTTTGACCGTCACAAGGCCCAGCTCTATCGGCTGTACAACCTGGAACTGCGCCGCGATCCGACGCTGCAGGGAAAGATGATCCTGCGCCTGACCATCGAGCCCGATGGGAGTGTGTCGTTGTGTCAGCTGCACGGTTCCAACATGAATGCGCCGGACCTTGCGGCGCAGGTGGTGGATCGGGTGAAGACGTTCAACTTCGGCGCCAAGGTGGTGCCGCCGGTGACCATCATCTATCCCATCGATTTCCTGCCTGCTGCCTGAGGAGGCGCTATCTGACCTGAGCGTTCAGCACTGCCTGGACACGACAAGGGCAAACCCACCGAAAGGTGGAGACGCAAAGTCACCGGTCTAACGGGCTACGGAGGCCCTATGACGGCGGGACCGCCGCAATCCAGTTCACCCCGTGGACTGCCTCGGTCCCTGTTGGCGACGAATCGCTTTGTAACGGGAACGAGAGGTACATGGGTTCCAGTAGCACAAATCATGTGAGTGCAGGCGACAGCCGGATCGCAACCCTGCGGGACGAGCTGCGCCTCACCCTCCGCTTCCGCGCTCGACTTGCCGAGGGGCAGGCGCTGTGAAGAGGATTCTATTTCTTCTCGCCATCGCCGTTCTGATGATGGGAGGGAAGTCTGCGCTCGCCCAGACGCAGACGTGCGCCATTATCACCGGCGGCAATGCCGGTGTTGGCGGGGGTGTCAGGCCCGCCTATCTCGCTAATCAAGACGGTCGCGCCAATGAGGGTTGCACCATCCTGATCACGCTCAACGCTGACGGGTCCATCACGATAACTGACCCCAATCCTGCTCCCTCTTACGATAACGGCCAGGACGACAACATGATTGGTGTCGTCAACAACACTGGTCAACCCATCACCAGCTTGCAGTTGAGTAGCCCAACAATTCCTATTTT